>LSQX01176670.1_pt1 | contig 11474 bp, 6 predicted proteins | sample 654561 | NCBI WGS metagenome assembly LSQX01 (sample SAMN04489861, study PRJNA283612) | anaerobic digester metagenome | isolation source: 4 biogas reactors fed with cattle manure at either 37C or 55C with and... | place: Denmark: Kongens Lyngby | collected 2014 | reverse complement strand
GGCCTGCAGCATATCGAGGGCCTCGGCTCCCCTGACTTCCCCTACCACGATGCGGTCCGGCCGCATACGCAAAGAGTTTATTACCAGATCGCGGATGGTATACTGCCCCCGGCCTTCGATGTTGGCCGGACGGCTTTCCAGAGTGACAATATTGTCTTGGAGCAGCTGCAATTCTGCTGTGTCTTCAATGGTAATGATGCGCTCATTGTCAGGGATAAAGCCCGAGAGAACGTTTAAGGTGGTGGTTTTACCGCTGCCGGTTCCACCGGATACAATAATGTTAACCCTGGCTTTGACACAGGCTTCAAGAAACTCTGCCATGTCGCGGCTCATTGTCCCCAGGCCGATCAGGTCATCCACGGTAAAGGGGTCCGCCGCAAACTTGCGGATTGTAATTGATGGTCCCTTGAGGGACAGCGGGGGAATGATGGCATTTACCCTGGAACCGTCAGGCATGCGGGCATCCACCGAGGGGGAGCTTTCGTCGATCCTCCTGCCCAGGGGGGAAATTATTTTGTTTATAGCGTGCAGCACATGATCATCATCACGAAAGGTTACATCTGTTTTGCTGAGCTTGCCGTCCCGCTCGACATAAATATTATTACAACCGTTAACCATGATCTCCGTTACGCTGGGATCGGCCAAGAGCGAGTTTATAGGACCATAACCAAAAATCTCATCGGATACATACTGAATGACCTTCTGCTTGTCGCCCTGCGAGAGGTGACGACTGCTCTCCTCCAGCAACTGTAACAGCGTGTCGTAAATCTGTTCCTTAAACTGTTTTTTTTGGAAGGAGTCGAGTTTATCCAGCACCATTTTGTCGTCTACCGAATCGATCACCCTGGTCAAAGTTTCGGCAGCGATTTCTTCCAGTTCTTTTTTCTTATTATGAAGTGATGTGGGGTCCCTGGCGGGTTCGCTGGCAGCCAGATGCGGCCTTCCGCTGTTTGCTGCCTTCAGCAGCTGTTTTGAAAACATCTTTTATCCCACCTTTATACTGGGGTTTAATGATACCTTCCAGCTCGGTAGCCGGAAACAAATACCCGGCGCCGGCGCCGGGTTAGCACAAATTAAGGATTATAAAATCCCGTCTTCGGCAACCTGGCAGTCATAGCCCATTAATATTATGCTACTGAGGGGCTTTAGACCCATGGCTTTGCGTCCCTGCCTTTCGACAGGTTTGCCTTTATCGGTCAGGAAAATGTCTCCTCACCTGATAATTAAATCATGGTTTTTAAATGAGTTTGTATAGTATTTTGATTCGGGAGTATTTCTGTAAAAGATCTGATTAGACATCTCCAACGCACTGAGATAGCACTCCCTAACGTCAATCTCCGCAAGTTCCAGCAGCGTTGTCTTGATCGCCAGCTGCTCCCAGTCACCCGATTCATAAGCTAAGATCAGTTCATAAACATCCTTGAATCTGCTTTTGCCGCCCAGCAGCGCAAGTTTGATATCATCGGATATTGGAAGCTCTGCTAATATGTCGGGCAGAGGCCGGTCGAGAAAAGCGTCGATGAGAGAAAACATACCCATCAGGAAAAGATCCGGGCTGCGGTCCTTCAGGCCAACTCTGGGTGCAATCAGCTCACAAAACCTTGCCCTGCAGATCGCCGTGATAATAAGCTCGTCCGGCTTGTTATCGCCTATGCCTCTTAAAGCAATAAGGGAAAGCCATTTACTGAGTTCTTTCTGTCCTAAAAGAACAAGCGCCTGCTTAATGGAGCGGATTTCATTCCTGAAACCAAAGGATAACGAGTTGATAAACTTGAGCAACTTGTATGAAAGAGAAACATCCATTTTTATATAGTCTTCAATCCGGTCAAAATCCAGATCCTGCTTGTTGACTTCCTGCAGTATTTTCAGGTAGATGAGCTTGAAGCTGGGGATATCTTTTCCGCTAAGAATAAGGGGTTTGCTGAAAAAATACCCCTGGAAGTAAGAATAACCCATCTCCAATGCTTGATTAAATTCATCCCTGGTCTCCACTTTTTGCGCCAGAAAATGTATTTTATGTTTGCCAACCCTCTGAACGATCGCTTCTCTTTCTTTCTTTTGGGTTTTCAAAAAATCCACTTTGATAATATCAACCAGATCTATCAGCGGCAATAATTTGTTATTGTAGCTAAAATCGTCCAGCGCCAGATAGTAGCCCAGCTCCTTCAACTTTCTGCAGGCGTTTAAAGTTTTTTCGTCCAGCTCAATATCCTGCAGGATCTCTATAACAATGGCCTCATTGGGTAGAAGGGTGGCCACATCATTTTCCAGCAGGTTTTTGGTAAAATTTATGAAAGCCTTTTTGCCCCTGGTAAGCGTTTCCAGACCAATAAGCAGAAAGCTGTTGGTAATAACCTCAAAAGAAGCCTGGTCTCCGTTTAAAGTGGAATAAAATTTGTTAACCCCGGAACGGTACAGGAGCTCGTAGGCAAACACTTCCTGATTTCGATTAAAGATTGGCTGTCTGGCCACATATATCTCCATATCCATGGGTTTAATCCCCTCTTCCTTTCTCTTCTTTCTCCTTACAAGTCTCTTACACGGGCCTTCTACAGGCTTCTTGCAGGGCAAGATAATTTAACGTCCTACAAGTTCCTCCTCCCAGATAACAGAGAGGCGGGAGCCTTTATAACGTACCTTCAGGGGGATATCCTCATAGTTTTGTGCTAAATGACTTGCCTGCGGCAGAGAGCCGAAGTATTTCATATTTCCGCTGTGGATATCCATAGTGGGGTCGGCGGGAACCCAGCCGCTCCCGTCGAGGAAAAATTCAACCCAGCTGTGCCGGTAACCCTGCAGAGGGAACCTCTCCCCGGGGGAAAGGTTCCAGATGTCTCCCGTACCTTTGGGGTCACAGTAGCCGTTTATCACCCTGGCCGGGATCCCTGACGCGCGGCAGAGCGCGGCAAAAAGGGAAGCATAGTCCTCACATACCCCTGAACCGTTGCGTAAAGCTGTTAGCGCCCCCCCATTGCGTGAGCTTGAATTGAGATCGTATTTCAAATATGTAATGACAAAGCTGCAAATGGCACGCGCCTTTTCAAGATCTGTTTTACACGCTGACGTAAGCTCGTGCGCTTTTCTTACAATATCGGGATGGTTGCTCTCAATTTTTTCGGAAGCTCCCAGGAAATTTTGAGGAAATAGTTTGTTATGATAATTGTTTGCCATCAATTGTTTCAGGTTTAACGGGTAAACATTCAAGAAGTATTCCAGGGTTATCGTATCACCGGCCCCTGGACGCAGTGAATCCAGCTGAAAAACAGCAATGCGGTTGTTATTGCTCAGCCGCTTAACTTCAACCGGTTTGTGACTGAAGGTTTCTTTGGCGACTTCCTGGTATGGGGAGTCAAGCTCGGCCAGCAGGGGGATTTCCAGCCGGATGTTTGAGGCTGTATCGCTGCCTTTGTTTTTTAACACGATGTTCACGCGCAGACTTCTGCCGTAAGCATGGCCGGAAGAATACGTTTTGACTGCAGGGTACGGCAAGGCACCGGCAGCATCAGGAAGAACGTTATCCGCTTCTGATCCGAAAATCTCGGAAGGATCTTCTTTAGGATCTTCTTTCCCCGCTGTTGCAGCCGAGGTAAAAGAATCATCTTTCCCCGTCGCTGCAAGCGTGGCCTGCGGAGGTTCATACCGGTACACATTATCCTTGCCAACCTGAACTTTTTCCTGGGAATAAGGATTGAAAAAAGTTAAAACCAGCAGCAGGATAAAAATAATAATTAGGGCAATAACAAGTAATTTTTCGGTCAGTATTTCTGATTTGCCATTCATGCCTGTCCCCCCGGGAGGGACCGACAAACCGAAAAACCCCGGCCAGGCCGGGATCAGGGCGATCAAGGACAACAAAGATAAAAAAATCCCTGTCTTCGGCAACCTGGCGATCTTAGCTCCTTATTAAAGAACCTTAGACCCATGGCTTTGCGCCCCATCCTTTCGGATGGTTTGCCTTTGTCGGTCAGGAAGTAATTTCCTTCCCTCAAATAATTGGTAAATATTTCTGATTAAATTATTTATATCACAACTTAAATAGAAAGTAAAGACTAAAATTAAATATTTTTTGTGATCAGACCACATTTTCACATTTTTTTATTTTTCTGTAGGCATTTGTTATTCGGTGAATTTGCACTTTACTTGACGCTGAGCAGCGGCAGGTTTATTTTTAAAGCGATCTCCGCCAATTCGGGATCAAGCTGCGTTCCCGAACAACGGGTCAACTCCTCTTTGACCTGGGAAAGGGACTTTGCCCGGGCATAAGGGCGATCGGAGAGCATCGCATCGACAGCGTCAGCAACCGCGATTATCCTTGCGCCCAGCGGAATTTGTTCGCAGCAGATCCCCTCTGGATAGCCTGTCCCGTCATATTTTTCGTGATGATGCAGGATAATCGGAACGACATCTTTTAAAAACTCCACCGGGGTGATGATCTCCGCACCGATAGCGGGGTGCTGTTTAATTATCTCAAACTCTTCAATGGTTAGTTTCGTGGTTTTACGGAGAATCGGCTCAGGTACGCCGATCTTTCCGATATCATGCAATATGGCCGCCTGCTGCAGCAAATCCAATTCACTCCGGGGTAAGTTCAACGCCTTGCCCAATAGCGTGGAAAACATGGCAACCCTCTCCTGATGGCCCTTGGTATAGGAATCCTTGGCATCGATCGCCGCCACCAGCGAGCGCACCGTCTCTATGTAGTGCTTCTGTATGTTATTGTAGGCTTGCTCGATCTCATACCTGAGCGATTCATTGGTTACCTGAAGTTCGCTAAGCCTGTTTTTGGTAGCTGCAAAAGATGTCCGGCGGGAGAGGCCTTTTTCAACAACCTCCCTCACGGCGCTGATCTCAAACGGCTTGATCAGATAATCCAGCGCACCGTTACGCAGAGCATTGGTCGCTGTATCCACGGAGGCATAGGCGGTGATCATTACCACCTCCGTTTCCGGGGCTTTCTTTTTAACTTTAGCCAGAAGGTCAATTCCGCTGATATCAGGCATTCTGATATCGAGGATCACAAGATCGAATTCCGTACTGTCCAGGTAATCAAGGGCCTGGTTGCCGTTACCCGCTGTAACGACCTCATAATCGTCCCGCAGGATCATCCGCAACGCTTCCCTGGGGCCAAGTTCATCATCAACAACGAGTATTCTGGGGGCATTACGCACCTTTTTCTCCTCCCTCTCCATTAATTTTCGGCAATAATACCTCTAGTTCAAGGTGTTTATCTATCCTGCGCTGCGCCTTGATCTGCCCTCCGTGGTCTTCGATTATTTTCCTGCTGACCGGCAGCCCCAGGGAAAGATAACCGTTCAGGCGCATACTCAATGGATCGAACAGCTTTTCCAGATCCTCCTGCGCAATCTTTGTTTGAAGATCGCAGAAATTGATGCGAACCCCGCCATCCGTAAAGAGGTTTTCTTCAAAGGAAGTATTGATCCGGATCGTTCCGCCCTTTTCCAGAGCTTTGAAGGAATGTTGAAAAAGGTAAGAAAACGCTCTGGCTAAAAGGGTTTTATCGGCCTTGACACTTAAACCTCCTTTGCAGTATGACGTCTCCACTGTGGTCTCCTGCCCCATCCCCTGCTCCTGCAGCAGCAAGAGCCCCAGGTCCAAAATCTCATGGATATCAGCAACAGTATATTTGTAAGAAAGGGGCGAGGAAAAGGCGATGAGCTGTTCCACCAGCTCATTTAACCGTTTTACTTCCTGGCGAACGGTATAGGTAAAATATTCACGGAAAGAACTGTCATCGTATTTCTCCCTCAAAAGTTCAGAAAAAGTCTGAATGGCAACCATGGGGTTTTTAATTTCATGCGCAAGCTGGCTGACAAATTTATTGAGCACATCGAGCTGATCGGATTGACGGCGTTCCGCCTCAAGCTGTTTCCTTTCCGAGATATCATCAAAGATCATCACACTTCCAAGAACACCCCCCGCGGAATCCGGCAGCTGGAAAGTGCTTATTTCCAGGGGGATGCGCCCCTTTTGCAGCGTATACTCCCCTTTTGAAATCGCTTTCCCCGTTATTAAGGTATCGTAAAGCAAATCTCCCAAAGGACTGGGCAACAGGCGCAGGTCACTGTCCATTGCTTCTTCCCTGGCAAGCTGGAGCAGGGAACTCGCACGGGAATTAAAAGTGATAATCCGGTTTTCGCTGTTAATCGCTACAACCCCGCTGTTCATGCGCTGCAGGATGTTTTCAAAATATGCTTTCTGGTTAATTACCTGGTGGTGGAGATCATTGTCCCGCAGAGCCAGCGCAACATTTCCGCAGAGGGTATACAGTATCTCCAGCTCCGCTGCGAAAAAGGGAGCGCCGGTTACTTTGGGTCCCAGGTTTAAAGCCCCGAGCAGCTCCCCGAGGGCGATCAGCGGGATAGAGACTTCTGCCTGGAGCATCAGCAGCTCCTGCAGCGCTTCGGCAGCGAGGCAGTCAGCGGTGTCCGATGTTTCAGCAGCAATAAAAATACGCCCTTCATCAATTAGCCAGGAAAGTAACCCCGAAGACGGGTTGAAGCTTAAACCGGAGCAAAAATGCGGGTCCAAACCCCGCTGTGCGAAAACGACATAATTGCCCTTGGCCTGGCTGCGGCCGCCGCTATTGTCTTTTAACAGGATGGAAATTTTTGCTGCGGGAACGAGCCCGACAACGGAATCCATAAATAGTTCCAGCAAACGCTCACTATTAAAATTACTGCCCAGGGCCCTGGAAAAATCGCAGAGAATGCGCTCCTCCTGATTTGCATATGATAACGGGCGGTAGCGAGACCTTTCATGGAAGTATTCCCCGGGGTTATTAGAAAAGGGCTTTTTTTGCAGATCTTGCGCACTATAACTTAGCTGAGCCCTTTCCCAGGCTTTATCGAATATTTTCTTTACTTGGCCAGCACTACAGGGTAAAGGAATGAAGTCGAAAAAATAGTTTTCAGAGAGCACGGCCTGTTCATGCTCCCCAACTGCCAGATAAGTTAAATCAGGCCGCACCCGAAGAGCGTTTTCTACCCAGGGGAGGGCATTATTGCTTGAAATATCGACTAAAACGATGCCTGCAGGTATTTTTTTAATTAACCGCAACGCAGACGCATATTCTCTTTCCAGTAAAGAATAGTTCTTTGGAAGATAGTTTTTTATTGTGCCGGCAAGCTTGCTATTTCTGAAAGACACGAACAGAACCAGTTTCAACCTTTTCTCCCCCTTCTATAGCCGGCAGCGGAAGGTAGATTTCAAAAACAGTACCGGTGCTGCTGCTGGAAAACTGCACACTCCCGCCGTGATCTGTAATAACCCTGTGGCTAATACTTAAACCCATCCCCACACCATCAGGTTTGGTTGTATAAAATGGATCAAAAATCCGGTTTCGCCGTTCAGGCGCAATTCCGGGTCCTGTATCTTTAATCATAATCTTTAATTTATCCGCTGCATCGCTAACCGGCGCGGATACCTCAACCCACAGTTCACCCCCGTCGGGCATCGCCTGAACCGCATTTACGCAAATATTAAAGAGCGCCTGTTTCATCTGCTCCCGATCCGCCTTCACAGCTAAGAGATCGCCGTGGCAGTATTTGTGCAGGCGGATTTTCTGTGAGTCCAGGCGAGGGAATAAAAGCAAAAGAACTTCCTCCGCCAATTCCCAAATATCAACTTTTTCAAAACTGGGCCGGTTGTCCCTGGAAAAGTTCAGCAGCTCCATGATGAGCTTGTTAATACGCTCTATTTCCCCGATGGCAATTTGGGAAAAAGTATGGCGGAACTCATAATCATCGTATTTTTCCGGCAGAAGCTCTGCGAACGTCTTAATGGAAACCAGCGGGTTTTTAATTTCGTGCGCGATCCCCGCAGCCAGTTTTCCCAGGGAGGCCAGCTTCTCAGTCTGGTTTTTCTCGCGTTCCAGCTCTTTAATCCGGGTTAAATCGCTCAAGACCATAATAGCTCCTTGTTCCCCTGTTCCCAGCGGGCCTGCCCTGGCCGTACTGCAGCATAAAAAGGACGAAGACAGAGCAGAGTGCAGCTCTATCTCAACCTCACTTATATTGCGGCCGCTTTTTAAAGTATGCAAAATTGCACTGGATAGCACTGGTTCCAGGACTTTCTCAACATCTCTGCCCAGCACTTCTTTGTGCGGAAGGATACCCGTCAGTTTTTTTGCCGAACTGTTAAAGGTAGTTATTCTTCCCTGCGCATCGACAGCAATTAACCCGTTGCCCATGTTTCTAAGAATATTTTCCAGGTATTGTTTAATACTCAGGATCTCGTAATACAACTGGGCGTTTTTCAAAGCAACGGCTACTTGCAGCGCCAGCGCAGAAAACAAATGCACATCTTCTCTGGAATAGGGATCCCCGGATTGTTTGTAACCGAGGAACAAAATCGCTTCCAACCTTCCTTCCACTAATACCGGGACTGCAGCCTCAGCGCCCAGCTTTTTCATTTCTCTGGAAAGCAGTTCCCGTTTATCAGCATCCCTCAGCTCATTTAGATCGGCAAACAACATTATCGAAGCCTTTTCTTGCAGGTAATTCACAAGAGGATTATCACACTTCAGTAAGCCGTCAGCCTGCACAGGCGGAGGGAGCTTCAGGTACTCCTCAGCAGCAAGGGTAAACGAACCATCTGCTTCTTTGAGAAAAAAAACGGCGCTTTCGATAGAGATTGTGTTTACCATTTTATCAACCAGGAAATAAAGGAGTTTGTCCAGATTTAAAATGGAAATCATCGCCTGGTTTCCTTCAATCATCGTATCGTAATAGTCATAACATCCGCGAAAAAAAATGTGATTAACCAGGAATTGGATCTGGTCTTTTACAGGCTGGTAAAAGAGCGCGGTCAGGATTATCGGCAGGATGATAAAATAGAGAATATTTGCTTCAACAAAACCCTGTGAATTTTTTTCCGCAACCAGCAATAATGATATAAAAACACCCGCAAAAAGCACTATCGTAAATATATTGGCGACAACTTTGCGCAGCGCCAGGCGGATATCCATTAACCTGAACTTCACAATAGCATAAGAAATAGAAGCAATCATAATCAAAGTAAAAACGGGTCCAAACGGGCGCAGGTCGATTGCTTTTACACCCAGCAGGGGGAGAAAAATGTTGGAAAGCGAACCCATCACATAGGAAACCAGGATACCGCCGATAAAAAACCGGTACTGATAGCGAACCAGGCCCCTGGAAAAAAGGATCTTACGGTAAAGGACGATAAAAGTATACACGCCTATTCCGCTGAATAAAATGGTATACAGTGGAAAAAGCGGGCCATAAAGCGGTTCTTTGTTTTCCAAAGGGACCGCCACACCCTTGATTATTGCGGGTGTGAAACTCGCCGCAGAGAGGATTAGGCTTAAGGCGAGCAGTAATATAACGCTTTTGTAAGGGAATTTGATATCATCCTCAAAACAAAAAACCAGGGCAAATATAAACCATGGAGTCGTTGCGGCCACAGCGTGTGAAACCCTGATTGCAAGCAAAAGGTCCTCATAATCGTTAAAAAAAAGCACCGTCATAACAGCAATGGTCCAGACGCAGGCATTCAGGGTAAAGCCCAGGAACAAACGGTTAAGACGCGACCTCGGATTCTTTCGGAAAACAAAAATGCCTAAAAAAAGGTTGGCCGCTGCCGCAAGACCAAGAAGCCATTTTGCAAAAAAAGTTAAGTCCATTGCGCACTCACCTTTATGGCCCGGTAACAACCAGCGATGCGTTGCAGCCTCCGATACCGTGCAAATTAACCAGGGCAGTATCGACTCTGGCCACACGGCCCCTGTTGGGGACATAATCCAGATCGCAATGCGGATCGGGATACTGGTAGTTAACCGTTGGGGGAATAAATTTATTACCTATTATCTGAGTTGTTGCTATTACCTGTAACGGCCCCGAAGCAGCAAGCGGATTGCCGATCATTGATTTAATTGAACTTACCGGCATGTTATAAGCATAATCTCCAAAAACCTCTTTAATTGCTTGCGTCTCTATTTTATCAATGAACCTGTCTCCAGGAGCATGGGCAGAGATATAATCTATATCCGCCAGTGCCAGCTTTGCCTTTTTTAACGATTCTTGCAATGATGATACTATTGATGATTTTAGACTTTTTGGCGAGGTTGCATTGGTAATCGACCACCCTGTTATCCTGCCCAGGATTTTCGCCCCTCTGGCCAAAGCCTTTTCAGCATCCTCAAGCAGGAGCATCCCGCTTCCTTCGGACAAAACGCCGCCCTCGCGCCTGGCATCAAAGGGCCTGCTGGCGATAGCAGGCTCATCATTATAAGAACCTGGCAGGAGCCCTGAAGCGCAAAAACAGGCAAGGACGAACGGGGTTATCGGGGCATCGCCTCCACCGGCCAGAGCCACCTCTGTATTCCCCTGAAGAATAGATTCGACGGCATAGATAATGCTGAAGATCCCGGAAGGACAGCCTGTAGATACCGTAACCACCTGACCCGAGCACTTAAACTCGCTTGCAAGCGTGCTGGCTGCCGCATGGGGGAATGAAGAAGGGATAACAGTTGGCTTTGTGGAACCGTTAATTTTAAAAAGGTCATACTCGCTTTCCACCACCCTCATGTCCGACGTGCTGATACCTACCCAGATGCCGGACCGCAAGCGGGCAAATTCCTCCCGGCTCATATTTGCATCCTGCAGCGCCATGCGTGCAGCTGCAATTATCAGATGAGTACTCCATGCCCTCCCGTTCTCAGGAAAGGGCTCGATATTTTCAATCCATTCCAGGGGAATTTCTCCGGCTATTTGCGATGAATACTCTGAAGGATCAAAACGGCTGATGCGCCGAATGCCGGATTTGCCCTCACACAGGGCATTCCAAAAATTATCTTTTCCCACCCCGTTGGGTGCTACAGATCCCAGGCCGGTAATCACCACATCAGGCAATGCTTTCCCCTCCAATTACTTGAAAAATAACCCTTCTTCTTTTTCTTCAGGAGCCGGTTTCACAGCTTCCAGAAACCAATCCTGATCTCCATATACTTTTTCCAGCGATAAAAGTTCAAAGCCGCACTCTTCAACCAGGGATATGAGCTCTTCCCTCTTTAGAAAATGGAAAGAATCCTGTTTCTTTATAAACATATTTAAAATTATAAAGACAAAAAGCCACGGAGCCAGGCATAAGATCTGGCCGCTAAGGAAAAAAGGCCACGAATACGGCTTCCCTTCCTTCATTTGAAGGACATGCTCTATGAAAACCGGGCCGATCTTCGGCTGAAAAGGCGGCGTAACAAGTACCAGTTTGCTTCCTATTTCTAATACCCTGTGGATCTCTTTCAGCAACAAATCGGGACGTTTAACAGCATACAGGACATTGATACAGGCAGCTCCCTGGAAAACCTCATCGTTATACGGAATAAAGGTATTAAGGTCTGTTTCCCGCAGGGTAACCCTGTGCTCCCAGTTGATGACCTTTTTACTCTTCAGGCCGGCCCGCTGCAGCATGGCCGGTGCAAAATCTATCCCATC
>LSQX01174554.1_pt1 | contig 11475 bp, 11 predicted proteins | sample 654561 | NCBI WGS metagenome assembly LSQX01 (sample SAMN04489861, study PRJNA283612) | anaerobic digester metagenome | isolation source: 4 biogas reactors fed with cattle manure at either 37C or 55C with and... | place: Denmark: Kongens Lyngby | collected 2014 | reverse complement strand
AGAATTAGGCTATGAGGTTGAATGGCATGACTATCCGATGCAACATGAGATTTGCGCCGAAGAAATTCGTGATATTAATGACTTCCTGAGCGCTCACGCCAAATAAGTTATTACTTAAAAGACATCCACAGTCTACGCGCTGTGGGGTCATCAGGGTCCGGATCATTGGTCATACCTAAACTAGTCATTAGTGCCAGCATGGGACGATTATTGGCCAGGACCAGACCCTCAATATACTCAAGCCCCTGTCTTTTAGCGAGCTCTATTAACTTTGTCATTAAGGAACGACCTAAATTACGGCGCTGCCAGTCATCTGCTATCACTAGCGCATACTCTGCCCCAACACCGTCCGTATTTCGCAAATAATGAGCTAGACCGATAATTATTTCCTGTGGCAAGCCTCGATGCGCTGGATTCGGCACCTCAGTGGTGGCAACTAGAGCAAGTTCTTTGTCATAATCCACATAGGTGTAACGCGCCAACATCTTTGGTGTTAATTCGCTCATCATCGACACAAAACGCATGTAACGAGAACTATCAGAAAGGCCGCGGATAAAGTTTTGTAGAGCCTCTGCATCTTCGGGTCTAATAGGCCTTAGAGTCCAAGACAAACCGTCCATAAACTCCTTATGCTCGGTTAAATAATGGGGATAAGGATGGATGGCTAAATGCTGATAACGGCTTTCGATTACCGGAGCTTGTGCTTCGGAAGTAATACGAATTTTAGCTTCATCAACAATTAAATTATTTAATCCCAAGGCAATAGGATTGATTTCCAGACTGTCAATATCAGGATGCTCGCTAACTAACTCACTCACCACCTCAAGCAGCTTTTGTAACTTCACAAAGTGATGCTCTTCTGCATAGAAATGTAGCTCTAAACGCCAGAAACGACTGCGCTCAATGAGTTGTGCCGCCAAAAATGAGTTAAGGGGCGGCAAGTCCTGTCCTTGATCATGCACAGAAACTCTCACCTCGTGCTTACCCTCACCAAAATAAATCCATGGTCCAAATATCGGATCCTTTTTGACAGTAATACGTGCGAAAGGCGCTTCGGCATCAATCTCTTCCCGGTACTGATCCATTTGCTCACTCCAGACCACATCAGCGTTATAGCAGCGTAAAACAGCCTGTATCTCGCTGAGCTCTAAAGAGTCCCTACCTTCAGCCCTAGCCTTGGCAATGATCGTGCGCACCCCTTCCTCATCTGCTACGGTATCAATCAACAAGGGGATACGCACTTGCTGCAAAAGCTGTTGGTTATAGTGATAAGCATTAATGGTATTAAAACCGAAAAAAGCAGTTTCGGGATTTCTAAATGCTGGAGTACCCGCCTCATCCATCACCTGACGCAATGGATGCATAATCTCCTCACCAAAAAGCGTCGTAAAAATAGGTTTAGCTGCTCTTGGTGCATACTCTGCCAACCCCCGGACCACCTCCTCCATATCGCTCGCCTCATCTGGAGCAAGGATCAACATCACGGCGTCGACTGAAGGGTCATCAACCAAGATCTTCAAAGCATCAACCAAGGTGGTACTGGTAAAAGGCTTGTAGCTAATAATCGGGTTTTTAGTAATTGACCCTGCCCCAAGGCGAAGCGCCAATGTATGCTGCGTATCAGGTGACAAATGACTTAACTTGGCAACATCGTCACCTGCCCCCAAAACATCCCACATCAACTGTGTTTGGGCACGGCCATTACCAAAAATTGCTAAACGACCACCTCGCGGACGACGGATATGGTTTACCGTTTTTAGTGCTGAAAAGAGCTCTAAAATAAAATTTGCTCTTATCGCACCTGAACGCCGAACTGCTGCATTAAATACACTATCATCACCAAGCAGCTCACTATCCATGCGGCCTGCTCTAAAGACCACCACTGGCTTAACCGCAGCTGCCGCTCTTAAGGCACTCACTAAAGGTCGCCCATCGCTCAACTTATCCAAGTAGAGCACAATACTTGTCGTATAAGAATCGCCTGCCAAATACTCAATGATTTCCGCTAAGGTGACACCTTTGACCTCACCAGTAGAAACAGCCGTTGAAACGCCCACTCCCGACTGCGCTGCCCAGTCAAGCACTGACATCAAGATCATTCGCGACTGCGAAACAACCGCAACCTTGCCCCCATGAACCAAGGGGATACGACTTAGATTTAACCCCTGCATCGGGCGCTGAACACCAAATGCTCTTGGCCCTAACAAAAGACAACCATGCTCTGCAGCCCATGCCTCAACGAGAGGCAGTAAATTCAGTGAGTCAGGATCAGAATCACTATAGGGCAAAATGATCAACGCTTTAGGTCGTCGTTTTGAAAGAAGCTGTAAAACCAAAGATATTTTTTTGGAAGAGATACAGATTAAAGCCAAATCCGGTGAATCGACCGTGGCAGAACTCTTGGCAGTAATTGCCACTTGTTTGTCAGAACCAGTCAACAAGCCTTCATGTGAAGCCACATCCCAGCGGAGCCACTCTACATGCTGCTGTAAACGTGTTGGAATGTGCTCTGATAACGGCAGGTCGATATCACTGATAACTAAAATCGAACTTGGATCAAATAAAGAGGCTAAGCGGTGTTTATACATAAGGGCAACTTTGTGAAAATGCTAGCACTAACTCTAACTCAAAAACAGCTAAGGTCGTTGTTGATGGTATGATAAGCATATTCTACAATGTAAAGCTTACAATTCAAACCAAGAACACGGCTACTTCACAAGTAGCGACTTTTTGCCTAATAATCTTTAAAAAATCATGACAACATCCAACGTTAAAACTCGTTTTGCACCCTCTCCAACAGGTTATTTACATTTAGGCGGTGCTCGTACTGCTTTGTTTTCCTGGGCTTTTGCTCGCCACCATCAAGGTCAGTTTGTACTAAGAATTGAGGACACTGACTTAGAGCGCTCTACGCCTGAAGCAGTAGAGGCGATTTTACAAGGTATGCAATGGTTGGGTTTAGATCACGATGAAGGTCCTTATTATCAGACTAAACGCTTTGACCTCTACAAAACATATATCCAACAACTGTTAGACGAGGGTAAAGCTTACTATTGTTATAGCTCACCTGATGAAGTTGAAGTGATGCGTGAGACTGCGCGAGCTAAAGGCCTTAAGCCTAAATATGACGGCACTTGGCGTCCGGAACCGGGTAAAACCTTGGCCGAGCCCCCTGCTGACCGTCAACCGGTAGTACGTTTCAAAAACCCTCTGGATGGTGTTGTGATGTGGAATGACATGGTCAAAGGCCCTATCAGCATCGCTAATAGTGAGTTAGACGATTTAATTATCGCCCGTCCTGATGGCACCCCTACCTACAACTTCTGCGTTGTCGTTGACGACTGGGAGATGGGTATTACGCACGTAATTCGCGGTGACGATCACGTTAATAACACCCCTCGTCAGATTAATATTCTAGAAGCGCTAGGCGCAGAGATTCCGACCTACTGCCACCTACCAATGATTTTAGGCCCTGATGGCCAAAAGCTCTCTAAGCGTCATGGCGCTGTCAGTGTGATGGAATATCACCACGATGGCTATCTACCTGAGGCGATGATCAATTACTTGGCGCGTTTAGGCTGGAGTCACGGTGACGACGAAATTTTCAGTAGAGAGCAATTTATTCAATGGTTCAACACTGATCACTTAAGCAAAGCAGCGGCACAATGGGATCCTAAAAAACTCAATTGGATTAACGCCCACTACATTAAAAACTTGGCTGATGAGCAATTAGTCCAAGCCGTACTACCGCGCATTGAAGCTCGTAATGGCAACACCGATGGCTTTGACGTCACCGCTGTTTTAAACTTATTCAAAGATCGCGCTGAGACCTTGGAACAATTAGCAGATTCGGCTATGCTGTTCTTTGCACCCTTTACAGAAGCTGACGATGCGCTCAAAGCACAGGTTCTAACGACGGATGCCCTAGATATATTGGCTGACTTTAAAGCTCGCGCAGAAAAACTTGAAGATTGGTCTGTTGAGAGTCTAGCAACAACGATTAAAGAAACACTCAATGAGAAAGCTGTTAAGATGCCCGCCCTAGGCATTCCCATCCGTGTCGCAACCACAGGTCAAAAGCAAACACCTTCTGTTGATGCCGTGTTAGCACTATTAGGTCGTGATGTGGTTTTAGAGCGTCTTAATCGGGTTTTGTGATTATAAACCTTAAAAATCAGTGATCTAAACTAGAAAATACAGTAATCTTAAGCTAAGTAAAAACACTTAAAATTTCAAGGAGCGTCCATATGGCTACTAGCAAGAAAACCGCTACTAAAAAGGCAGTAGCAGACACCACTGCCGAAACGCCTGCAGTTAAAAAGACAACCGCAACAAGCAAAAAAACTGCCACCAAAAAAGCAGTAAAAAAAGTAACTAAGACAACGGCTAAAAAGGTAGCTAAAAAGGCCGCTACAAAAACCGTCGCCGAAAAGACGGCAACTAAAACAGCAACTGCGAAAAAAACTGTTGTCAAAGAAGCTGCGGGCGCTACTAAAAAAACCACGGTCAAAAAAACACCGGTTAAAAAAGCAATTGATAACCCGGTGGTTGCTACGAAAAAAGTAGTTACAAGAAAGGTCAGCGTACCAAATGATTCTGTAGAACCAAAATGGCCTTTCCCTGTAGGAAAAAATAACGCTACCGAATAATAAGCAAATTAATCTGCTTATTTAAAATCAAGGGCTTGGATCCTTCTGCTAAAATACCAGTTAGATTCATTTGCCCGGCTAGTGAGTAATGAGCCGACTAGGACAGTCGGCTCTTTTATTTGAAGCACAGCCAAATCAGTTTCTATTGATTTAAAGTACCCCAAAAGAGATTATCACCTATGACTTCAATGCTTTTGCTTTTAATTCAAATTATATGCACCCTCTTCTGCGCCGCTTTACTACTTGGTGCGTGGTTTTACTGGTTGCGTATTCCCGCTTTTAATCCCTTGGTGTCCAACGTGACACAGCTAACCAACTGGTTGGTTGTCCCCCTAAGAAAAGCCCTTCCAAGCACAAGATACGTTGATTTAGGCTCTCTGGTTGCGGCTTATCTAACGTGTGCAGTCCAGCTACTTCTAACCTTGCTGCTGATTATGGGTGGTCAATTAGGTGCTGTGTTGATTTACGTCCCTTTAGAGGCGTTGCTCGTATTAGCTAAAAACATCCTGAATCTGGTCTTTTGGCTAACCCTCTTTTATGCCATCATGTCCTGGATCAATCCGCTTTCACCCGCCATGACTTTATTTAGAGCATTACTTGAGCCAGTGTTAGCACCAATCCGCAGCCTGCCGGTTTTAAACAAAATGCAAGGGATTGACTTATCACCCCTAGTTTTAGTGATTATTTGCCAAATCTTATTGGTCGGTATAAGAAGCTTCAGCTCACCAATATTTCAGTATTTAATTTGATTAAATTCATAGCATTCATGTACAAATAGGGCCTCAGATGTAAAATGTGAGGCCCTATTTATCTGATTTAATTAAATATTAAGCCCAAGGATTACTGTCGTAATTCTCTACGAAAATACGCTGAATCTCTGCCAAGCCAGGGCGATGATTTTGTGGTCCACCTGAAGCGATTTTAATAGAACCCATGACATTACCCAAGCGGGCGCTATCTTCCCACGCCCATCCAGAAGCGAGACCATACAAGACACCTGCACGATGCGAGTCGCCACAACCGGTAGGGTCTTCAATGGCTAATGCAGGAACGGTTTTGATCGTCGTTTTTTGACCATTATGATAAAGAATCGAGCCCTCGCCCCCGCGAGTTTCAATCACCGCCTCCAGGCCCTCAGCAAGCTCTTCAATGCTCTTACCAGTACGCTCCTCAATAACTCTCATCTCGTAGTCATTAGCAGTTAGAACCCGTGCCATTTTAATCATCTTCTCTAAATCTTCACCATCAAATAAAGGCATTGCCTGACCCAAGTCGAAGATAAATGGAATTCCAGCAGCATGTAAACGCTCTGCATGCTTGAACATAGCATCTTTAGAGTCTGGTGCAACAATAGCCCACACGGCTTTTTCCTGGCTAATATCATTATCAGCGGCAAAACTCATGGCACCTGGGTGAAAGGCACTAATTTGATTGCCCGACAAGTCCGTCGTGATATGGCATTGCGCAGTAAAAACCTCATCTAATACTTGAATACCGCGCTGCTCGATGCCCAAATCTGTAAAGTGCTGCTGATAATCACCAAAATCTCTGCCGACTGCAGCAACCGGTACAGGCGAACCACCTAAGAGCTTAAGGTTATAAGCAATATTACCGGCACAACCACCAAACTCCTTACGCATTGAAGGCACTAAAAAAGACACACTTAGACTGTGAATGCTTTCAGCTTTAATATGATCTTTAAAGTGCCCCTCAAAACGGGTGATGGTATCAAAGGCTAAAGAGCCACAAACAAGGACTTCATTTAATTGTTCTGACATAACTACTCTTCGTAATAAGGTTTTAATTCATAGGCCGTGGCCATTGTACCAACTAGATTCAAATGCAAGCGTACAGAGTACTCTGACAGTGCCGCCATCGGTCGCATTCTTAATTCGGAGACTACATACTCTGCAGGCTCAATAATGCGCTGCCTATCAACTTGCCCATGCTCATCCCTAAGACTTAAAACAAGTGATGGCCACTCTGCCGGTATATTTTCTTTGTTCACCAGCTTTGCTTGTAAAATAAGCGCGGTCTGAGAGCTCTTGGCAGGTACATCGCTACGCACATTAAGAGAGATATTTTGCAGCATAAACTGCTCAATTGAACGCGTACCGCCCAACTCACAATTCACAAGGGAGCAAAGCTGTATTAACGCTGCTCGACTGGATGGGAAATAATGTACGATTTGGTTGCGAAAAACGACAGAGCCCTGTAACACCAAGGCAACTAGCAGGATAAATATTGCCAATACCCAAAAAACGCCCCCTCGTCGGCGTCGAGACCCGCTCCTGACATAGTAGTCATCATTAAAATCATCGTGTGCAACGCGAGCATCGTAATGCAGTGAGTCCTCAATATATGGCTCATCCTGATATACACGAGTATCGTCGTAGACTTCTTCCTCATAGCGCTTGTTACGACTGCTGGATGAGTCCTCGCCAGTAGCATAATCCAGTGCGTTGAAAACAGTATGACAAACTCCACAGCGCACCCGCCCTCCTCGAGACTTTAACTGCTCTGGCCTTACTCTTAAGACGGTTTCACATTCAGGGCATTGAGTTTTCATAGGCGTGTTATTCTAAAATCCAGTATTAAACTTAAAGCGTTATTAAACGCCTTAAGCCTCAGCTTTGCCATGCAAACAAACCCAACCCTCGTCAGCGTTCCACACATCCAGGTGAATCCAAGGTTTATAGAAGTCAATGAGTTGCTCATATTGACCCTCCAGGATTCCTGACAACACTAAAGAACCACCCGGCTTCACGCGATTAGATAACAAAGGGGCAAGCGCTTTTAGTGGGTTTGCCAAGATATTGGCTACAACCACATCATAGCGACCCTCAGGCAGCTCATTTGGCAAACCATAGTAAATCTGACACTGATTGATCAGTGCATTGCCACGGGCCGTTTCCACAGACTGTGGGTCAATATCAATACCCAGCACATCAGAAGCCTGCAATTTAGCGGCGATAATAGACAAGATACCGGAGCCACAACCATAGTCCAGTACTGACTTACCCTCCAGCGGATGCTGCTCTAACCACTCGGCACATAGACGTGTGGTCGCATGAGAGCCGGTGCCAAAGGCCATACCCGGATCCAGTTGAATCACCATATTTGATTTATCTTGACGAATTTGCAGTATATCGTGACTATCCATATGCCAACTAGGCACAATCCATATACGCTCACCTAGTTGCATCGGATCAAACTGAGTTTGAGTAACACGCACCCAATCCTTATCTTCGATCTCAATCAGACTTGCGACCGTATACTCATCCTCACCGAACTCTACAGCTAAAGATAGCAACAGAGCCTGTACATCGGTATCATCATCCAATAAAGCGATCACATTATTGCGCTGCCATGCAAAGGCACTCAACTCCATACCGGGTTCACCATAGAGTGGTTGCTCATCATCGGTATCACGATCTGCATCCTCAACAGATACTGATAGAGCACCGTGGTCCAATAAGAAATCTGAAATATCCTCAGCGATTTCTTCATTACAATGAATGATTAATTCACGCATACGTGCCTCTTAAATTTAATCTAAAAACCAAGAAGCCGAGTCTAAGCCCGGCTTCATCACCCAAAGGTTGAGTATTTAATAGTCCACTAAAAAGGAATTAGTCAGTAGACTTTTTACTACGTGCTGCCAACTTTTTCTCTAAATAATGAATATCCATGCCGCCTTTGATAAAGACAGGATCATGCAATAACTCACGATGTAGCGGAATATTGGTACTAATCCCCTCTACAATCATCTCCGATAAGGCAATATCCATACGTGCAATTGCTTGCTTACGATCCTGACCATAGGTAATAATTTTACCAATCATTGAGTCATAATGTGGCGGCACGCGATAGCCGGAAAACACATGAGAATCTGTACGTACACCCATACCGCCTGGAGGATGCCACTTGGTGACCAACCCCGGGGAAGGCATGAAAGTATAAGGATCCTCAGCATTAATTCGACACTCAATGGCATGACCAAAAATATGAATATCTTCTTGCTTCAGTGTAAATGGCTCGCCTGCTGCAATTTTAATTTGCTGTTGAACCAAATCGATGCCGGTAATGCATTCAGTAATTGTATGCTCTACTTGGATACGAGTGTTCATCTCGATAAAGTAGAACTCCTCATTTTCGTACAAGAACTCAAAAGTTCCGGCGCCTCTATAGCGCATCTGACGACATGCTTCAGCACAGCGCTCAGCAATCTTCTTGATTAGATCACGATCAATGCCAGGAGCTGGAGCCTCTTCGATAATTTTCTGGTGACGTCGTTGCAATGAGCAATCACGCTCACCTAGCCATACCGCCTGACCCTCACCATCCGCTAGAATCTGAATCTCAATATGGCGAGGTTTCTCGAGGTACTTCTCCATATATACCTCAGGATTACCGAAAGCAACCTTAGCTTCGGCGCGGGTCATCTGGACTGCATTGATCAACTCAGACTCATGATGAACAACACGCATACCACGACCGCCACCACCACCTGCAGCCTTAATAATGACTGGTAGGCCAACACGACGGGCAGTTTCCAGAATCTCTTGTGGATCGTCATTTAATGCGCCCTCGGAGCCTGGAACGACAGGCACGCCAGATTTGATCATGGCTTGCTTGGCGCTGACCTTATCACCCATCATCACGATAGATTCGGGACGAGGACCAATAAATACAAAACCGCTTTTTTCAACGCGCTGCGCAAAATCTGCGTTTTCTGCCAAGAAACCGTAACCCGGGTGAATTGCCTCGGCGTCAGTCACCTCTGCAGCAGCAATAATAGCCGGCATATGCAAATAACTCTGTTGAGCCGGTGCCGGTCCAATACATACAGACTCATCAGCTAAGCGAACATACTTAGCCTCACGATCAGCTTCGGAGTGCACAACCACTGTTTTAATACCTAACTCACGGCAAGCACGCTGAATTCTCAAGGCGATCTCACCACGGTTGGCAATTAGTACTTTTTCAAACATAAATTATTTAACCGTTTATTGAACGATAAGGCGATTAAGCAATGATGAATAATGGTTGACCAAACTCAACTGGCTCACCATTTTCAACAAGAATTTTCTTAACGACACCGCTAACATCGGACTCGATTTCATTTAATAGCTTCATCGCTTCAATAATGCATAGGGTATCACCCTCGCTCACACTCTTGCCTACATCAACGAAAGCCGGAGAGTTAGGGCTTGGTGCGCGGTAGAAAGTACCAACCATCGGCGCTTTAACCACATAACCCTCTTCTTGTGCCGGAGCCGCTTCTGCTTCAGCAGCCGGAGCTGGGGCTGCAGCCGCTTGCGGTGCAGCCACGGCGCCAGGGTACATCTGTGGCATAGCCATTGGTGAATACATTGTCGCTGTCTCGGCTTGTGGCTTTGATTTGACAATTTTGACCTTGCCGTCACCCTCGGTAATTTCAAGTTCAGAGATTTCTGACTCAGCAACTAGGTCAATCAGTGTTTTTAATTTTCTAAGATCCATAAGGGTATTCCGTAGTCCTTAAGTTTTAATTTTAAGTTCTTGTTGTTTGAGCAAAATAACGTAATGCAGCTTCATAAACAAATGAGCCTAAGCCACAAATCACACCAATTGCTCTATCTGACAGATAAGATTGGTGTCTAAATGACTCACGCGCGTGCACATTTGATAAATGAACCTCAACAAAAGGCACCTCAGCCGCCGCAAGCGCATCACGTATTGCAATACTTGTATGTGTGTAAGCACCGGCGTTAATAATAATGCCTTCAACCTGTCCGCGTGCCTGCTGAATGCGTGTCACCAACTCACCCTCGGAGTTGCTCTGCATACACTCGACACTAAGCCCAAGCTCAGCACCTAAATGCTGCGTTGCAGACTCTATATCAGCTAAAGTCTGAGTGCCGTACACCTCAGGCTCACGTAGGCCCAACATATTTAAATTAGGGCCATTAATGATTAAAATACGCATAACGCCGTTTTAAATTTTTGACAATCCGTTAATTTAACGTCAAATGGCTGCTTCTGTCCATTAAATTCTACCATTCTAATAGAAAAGAAGAAGTGACACAAAGTATCTCTAGCCCCTCATCTCTACTAATTTAGCTCTTAACTCCTCAGTATTAACCTGACCGATGATTTTATAACTCAGTTCAGCGCCCGGTGCAAATACCAGGCTAAAAGGTAGTCCACCGCCAGGATTTCCTAATTTTCTCATTAAAGAAATCGCCGTTGGCTCGCCAATAAGTATAGGAAATTCCACTGGTACTTTAGTTAAAAATGAGCGGACATTTTGCGCTGTATCAACACTGTAGCCAATTACCTGCACTCCCTCAAATTCCTGATTAATTGCTTCCAAGTCCGGCATCTCTTCAACGCAGGGAGCGCACCAACTAGCCCAGAAGTTGACTACGATAATTTTGTCTTGGTAGTCACTGATACGACTCTCTTTACCCTCCAAATCCTCAAGGGGTGTCGTCAGTAAATGTGCCAGGCTCTCGGCATCAACATCTGTCACAGTCGCCGCCTGCAATCTCAACTTGGTTAGACTTTGTGCCGCCACAAGTTGAGCCGGGCTCATTGTACTGATTAAAACTACGCTGCCAGCAATGACAGACAAAGCAATAATCCTGCCGACTAAACTTTTTAATCGGCCCAATAAAACCTCTTTAGTAAAAAAAGCTCGTTTCTTTAAAATAGCCATTAATCTCAATAAGGAGTATTTAACAAGCTGATTTTAGCCATAATAGAGCGAACATAGCGGCAGACTTCATAAAATGCTTAAAATAGTAGCCCGCAGGAGAAAATTTTTATGCATATTCATATT
>LSQX01334223.1_pt4 | contig 11478 bp, 9 predicted proteins | sample 654561 | NCBI WGS metagenome assembly LSQX01 (sample SAMN04489861, study PRJNA283612) | anaerobic digester metagenome | isolation source: 4 biogas reactors fed with cattle manure at either 37C or 55C with and... | place: Denmark: Kongens Lyngby | collected 2014 | reverse complement strand
TGAGTTAACGTCATAATCATTTAAGGGTATACTCTGATATATGTCCGCGCATCCGACAACATGGAACCCCATTCCGAAATCGGGGGCTGAAGCCCCAGTCCGACAAAACTCAATCCGGCAACTGTCAGAATAGCTGTGGCAATACCAAATGTCGCCTGCACCAGGATCGGAGCCAGGCAATTCGGCAGAATGTGTTTGATAATAATCTCAATATCACTTGTACCAATGGCGCGAGCTGCTTCTACAAATTCCTGCTCCTTGATTGACATGATCTCAGCCCTGACCAGGCGCGCGTAGCTTGGGACGGTAGAAATTCCTGTAGCAATCATAAGGTTGACAGCACTTGTTCCAAATGTTGCCACAATGGCGAGCGCCAAAAGAACAGACGGAATCGATAAAAGGATATCCATACATCTCATAATAACATTATCAATTCTTTTTCCATAAAAACCGGAGATGGAACCCAGTATACCACCAACCGCAAGCGCGACGCCAACCGCAATAAACCCTACGCTTAATGATATCCGAGTGCCATACAAAACACGGCTGAAAATATCACGGCCATACTGATCCGTACCAAACAGATGCTTCCAGGAAGGCTTCTGGAAGATGTTTGCAAGGTTTTGTTCGGAAAATGTATACGGAGCGATAGAACCCGCAAATATCGCAACCAGTGCTAAAAAAATTAATATATATAAGCTTAGGTAAGCGATTTTATTCTTTTTAAGCCGCTTCCACGTCTCTGCTGCTTGTCCGGTTTTTTCTTTCCTTCTTATTCTTTTTCCCGAGTCATAAACAATACCATTTTTTTCATCTTCAGCCATGGGAACACACCTCCTCCTGAACTTTTGTATTGCGCTCTCACTCTCGGATCAACAAAAGCATACGCTATATCGATAAACAGATTTGTGATGGCGACAACCATTGCTATACAAACAACACCTCCCAAAACGAGAGGGTAATCTCTGTTTGTAACCGCGTTAACCAGTAACCGACCCAATCCAGGAATTAAAAATATGGTTTCCGTAACAAATGCACCGCCCATTAACGCACCAAACTGAAGCCCGATTGTCGTCAGAATGGGCAGAACCGCGTTTTTAAGCGCATGTCCCACAACTATTTTTACCTCTTTCTGGCCTTTTGCCCGAACAGTCCTGATATAGTCCTGCCTGATGACCTCAAGCATGCTTGAACGGGTCATTCGGGCGCATATTGCCATCGGCTGCATACCTAGGGCAACAATGGGAAGTATCATCTGCTGCAATGTGGAAAAACCAGAAGACGGCAGCCATTTCAAGGTAACTGAAAACAGCAGGATCATCACAAGCGCCAGTGCAAATGCAGGAATTGACATCCCCACCATAGCAAATGACATAACAATATTGTCAAATATCGAATACTGCTTTACTGCAGCAATGATTCCCAACGGCACGCCTATGATTACTGCCAATAAAACTGAAAAGGCAGCGAGCTTCAATGTGTTTGGAAAATAGCTTTTGATCTGGTAACTCACGCTAATGCCGGTTCCGTAAGATTGGCCAAAATCAAAATGGAGAATAACATTTTTAAGCCAATTCAGATACTGGACAATAAACGGTTTATCCAGGCCAAGTTCAACCCTTTTCGCAGCTACCGCTTCAGCCGTAGCGCCTTCACCCAATGCTAATTGTGCGGGATCGCCAGGCGCTGCGGAGATGATCGTATATACAAATAATGAAACCAGAAGTAATGTTGGAATTAAAAATAAAATTCGTTTAATAATATATTTTCCCAACTCTAACTCACTTTCCCTTTGTAACGAGGTGACATTCCACACCTCTTGGTGATCCCTTTGAAACCCTGTGTTGAGATTGTGATATATTCTATAGTTACAACATACCGGATTTACATTCTTATTGCTCTTGTCGTACAAGCGGCCGATTTATTATTGATGATAACCATGATTACTTTTAAGTTGCCTTTTAAATGGGAACCTTGCTGATTCAGCATAAGCTGAATCAGCAAAGCATATACCCATCAGCTGTTAAACCTACTTCTTTTGTGTTTAAGCATGTACAGATGTTTCAGCTGTTACAGGCATTAGCATATGAAAACAGTTTTTTATTCTGCTTTAGCCTTCCACCATTGGTGCTGTCCAGTTGGGCTGAGACATGCAGAGATATCGATGCCATCTGATACACCCCAGCAGTCAACATAGTACAGAACCGGAATCCACCATTTTTCATTGTTTACTTGCAGCTGTATGTCCTTGTACAGTGCAGCTCTCTCGTCCTTATCGGTAGAAGATCTCGCTTTTTCAATCAACTCATCGATTGCATCATTATTCATCCAGACATAACCACCAGTAGCGCCATTACAGGAAGAATGAAATGTAGTCACAATCTGGGTATTTGCATCCGGTGTTGCACAATACCAGGTTCCTACGAAGATGTCATAACTCGTACCATTTGCGTAATAGGAACCGGACATAGTGGTCTTGTCACCAGTCACGATCTCACAGTTAATGCCAACCTGGTTGAGATATTCTTTAACCATCGTCCCAACGGCAGTAACATCCGTTCTGGTGTCAATAACCATTGTCAGGCTAAGCTCACCTTGTCCATAACCTGCTTCTGTCAGTAGTTTCTTCGCTTTTTCAACATTGTACTCATTTATTTCAAGTTCTTTAGCAATACTGAAGGTCACATTAGGATTTAAGATTGCGGTTGCGACATCAGCGTAGCCAAGATAAGCCGCATTCGTTATCGCGGTCGTATCCAATGCGCACGCGATTGCCTCTCTTACAGTCTGATTGGCAAGCTTTTCGGAATTGTAGTTCATGCCGACATAAATCAACCCGTAGGTCTCTGCTTTTACGATTTGATAATCATCGTCTTCCTCAAAGCGTAAAACATCTGTCGCCGCCAATGCTGCAGCGTTGATCTCTTTAGATTCAAGCTGATTAGCTCGAATGGTATCATCGCTGATTTCACTGAAAACGATGCTTTTATAATAGGGTGCTTCTCCATGATAATCTTTGTTTCGTTCAATGGTGACAGAGACGCCCTGCTCCCAGGATACAAACTTGAACGGGCCGGTACCTATCGGATGAAGCTGATAATCATTCCCTGCCTCCGTGACGGCTTTCTCATTGAGAATTCCAGTCTGAGGAGTGGTCAGGCCAGCGAGAAAAGCACCATTGGAAGCTTTAAGCACGATATTGAATTCGTAATCGCCAAGAACCTCAACATGATCGATATCACCAACCAGGTAATTCATCGATGTACCGATTCCGCGTTCCAGAGAAAACTTCACATCGCTCGCTTTCAGTTCCTCACCATTATGGAACATAATCCCCTTGGCAAGCTTGAAGTTATATGTGACACTGTCAGCCTGACTGTATTCTTTAACAATCGTGTTGGCAATAATGTTATTGCTTTTATCATAGGTAAGCAGTGTCTCATAAATACAGCCATAAATGTTGGAACTGTAGCGGTCGACGGTTGTTTTGGGATCCAAACCTCCAATTTTACTGGCGAGTGCTACTGCAAGGGTTTCGTCTGATACTGCAGAGTCGATATTCGCGGGAGTTGCAGTAGGTGCGGTATCGGTTCCTGTATTTGGTCCGGCGCATCCAACTATAGTTGAAACTGCCACAATCATAACAAGTACCAGTGCCAGGATGGAATAGCGATTCTTGTTTACCTTTTTCATAACTACCTCCTATAATGTTTTATTTGCAACAAATCATAATTGATTTGATGGCCAGATGAATATGTGGTTTCCGATGATAAAAAATCCAACGGAATTTCAATGATAAGTGTCTTAACTATCCATCATAATGTTTAAAATCTCACGATCAGTCTCACGCATGCCATAACGAGCCAAACGCGCAACCGCAGCAATAGTGGCTTCCACATCAACTTTGACGATCCCATCCCCTCCGCAGAATTGCTGACCGTTGTGATACATATCCAATCCAATCAAACCAGCTTCAATACCCATAACGATTTTTGAAGCGCAGGAAGCTTTCGCACCATCGCATATGACACCGGAGGCGACCGCCAGGCCGTTTACCAAAGTATGAGTGATTGCATCCAATGTACCAACCTCGAGGTAGGCAATACCGCATATGGAAGCTATGCCTGCATTTATTGCTCCACAATATGCAGACAGACATCCAATTCCAAATCTCTGATGAATGGAAAGAAGATTTGCCAGAGAAAGCGCACGGTATATCTTGTCTTCTTCAATATTCTTGTCCCGTGCATATACTACGATGGGTGTACATACGGCTATTCCTTGATTCCCACTGCCGGAATTGATGATCACAGGCATTTCACAGCCGTTCATTCTGGCATCACTGCCGGCAGCAGCCATAGCTTTAATCCGGTTGCGGAGGGATTTTCTGTCCAAATTAAGAATGACAGAACCTATATTGGCTCCATAATCACCCTTTAGCCCTTCCTCCGCAATCGCCATATTATAGGAAATTTGCATATTGAGCAATTGTCTTACTTCATCCGGATCTACCGAATTAGCAAAGTCAAAAATCAGTTCGGTTGATAGAAAGGAACGGTCAAGATAATCCTCATTATCAACGGTGTTGATATCTATAGATCTAATAATGGTATCATTTCGTGTTATCAATACTACATTCGTATGGAAATGCGCGATTCTTATAACAGCACTGTCCTCACCTTTCGATACTTCAACAATGATATCAAATGGTAAAGATGATTTTGACAATTCTATAGAAATTTCTGCAGAGTGAATATACTCTCGAATTCTTGCCCGTTCATCCTCAGTCACCGAACTAAGCACTTCCAGCTTTTTCTCGGAGCATCCGGCAATAATTCCAGCTGCTGCTGCAGCACGTAAGCCTTTCATGTTACCTGAGTTAGGTACTACTACGCTTTTAACATTTTTAAATATATTCCCGCTGCAGGTTATAATCACGTGATTCGGAATCTGCCCCAGTGTTTCCTTTGCCAGGGCAGCAGCATATGCTACCGCAATGGGTTCTGTGCATCCGAACGCGGGAAGCAGTTCTTCATTCAAGATACGTATGCAATTGGAATATTCTTTGTCCGTGCTTTTCATGTCAATTCTCAGTCCTCTTGCTACTACCTGCTCTGTTTGTCAGAAGTCATGTTACTGGAAGTAACTCTGAATCACTGCAATAAAGATTGTCATCCTCATAAAACGCCTGTATCATCGATTGAGCGCAACCCAGCGACTCAAGCGTAATTAAATCCCTTTTGTCATATACGATTTCAAAAGTTCCGCCTCGAATGGTATATACAAAGTCATTTTGAATAGACTGCCGGAGCATTGAATCAAACAAGTCATCCGCATTGGAGAAATTACCTTGAAAAACGACAGTGCCAGGATCACAAACTAAAAATATATTTCTTATCAAATGACCCATCAGCCTGGCGAGTCTTTGAACTTCCCCGGCGCAGAGCGCATCACCGCGTTTACTCCCGTTAAACAGTTTTTCAAAGGTTATATCTTTCACAGGAATTTCAGCAAGACATGAGTTTTGATAAGATTCAATTTGCTCAGATATGCGTTTTCGTACCTTTTTAATACTGATAAGGTTCTCAGCACATCCATAGCTTCCACAAGTACAGGGTTCCGTGTCATGAACATCCAGTACCATATGTCCTACTTCAATCATCATCATGGCTGAATCATCCTGTAATTGTCCGTCAACAAAAAAGCATCCGACTATCGCCCTGTCAATATAAAGTGAGAAAACACGGCTATTTTGATTTGTTTTCGGATAATCAAATAAAACTGTACGGCCAGCCATTCGACCAACATTCTCGACGACAATTTTGGGAACATTCGGATATATTTTGCGTAGGATATCATATAGTGGTAACCCCACCTGGATGTTTGAAAAATACATACTACGATGTAATGAATGGTTCTTCTGCTCAACAAGTCCACCCATTGCCAAAGCTACCCCGTACAAAACCTTTTTAGCTTCGGGATTTCTGGCCAGAAGCTTCTCGCTGCCAGTTCTCAGCGCTTCAACGAACTCCTCACTTGTCAAAGATTTGGTAATCGTTATGGAAAGGGTGTCCAGCGTATTCCTGAACATATCCATAAGGTTGAACACAAGCGCATCTGTACGGTGTAGAATAACAACATACTTATGCGGAGGACGCAATGCATATAACTCAGGCTTCTTGCCTCCTGTTTCAGTGGAATTTCCCTTTCCCATTGGTATCATAATGCCTTTTTCCAAGAAATAATTCAATGCCTTCATAACCGACTGTCGACTTAGCATAATGTCAGATGCTATATCGGCAACAGAAAATGTGTCGCGTTCTCTTGCAGCCTTAAGCACAATCTTGCGATTAAAATTTCGTATTGTTCTTGGCATTGCTCCATAGGTTTCATTTTGAACATTGCTATCCATTATGTACCTCGAATATGTATTCAGTAATTTAGTTATTTAACTTTGTTATCTAATATTGTATCTTAATTATTTATACTTGTCAACCCACTTTTTTATTACGGATTTTAAGAATCTCAGGAACCTCTTAATACATACCATATATTGTCATATTATAACTATCACTGCAGAAGCACGGATATTTCTCATAGATATCAGATCATCGGGTTAGTGAAGCATACACACTGCCTTGATGAGGTGGAGAGCTTTCCTGTTATTCGTTGTCGATGCTATTACTGGTCGGACATGCTCTGAGTATTATTCTGTTCAAAACGGCAACCAAACGAAAATGAGCCCCCATCCCACTTTTAGCGGTGGGATGAGGGCTCATCGTTACTTCGCTGAAAAAATCAGAGATTTTTAATATAACACCTTCTGCGTCTGTGCTGCCGGTTCTTAAAGAATCGCCACATGGAATGAACCGCATGATTATCCTCGAGCTGTGGTGACGCAATCGCTTTTTTCACACCATTTTTAAATGCAGTTTCCAGGCAATAGCACAGCATGGCCGCCGGTAAACCGGCCTTTCTGTATTCATCCCTGACGGCAACCAGATAACAATCCAGGGTATCGTTGTGTTTGATGGCATTGAGCACTTTCAGGAATCCAAAGGGAAACAGCCTTCCCCCTATCTTTTTCACCGCCTGGGACAATGACGGCATATTGATCCCAAATCCTGCCAGACGACCGCTTTTCTCGACGATTAAGGCAATATATCCGGGATGTACGAAGGAAAAATATTGCTCAATGTACACCTCCACCTGTTTATCGGTTAAGGGTACAACCCCGTACAGGTCTTCATAGGCAATGTTGATGATCTCAAATATTTCTTTGAAATAAGGGGCTATTTCCTTTTTGTTCTTCAGTTTAAGAATGGACAAATCATGCTGATTTAAAGAGCGCTGGCCCACCTTGTTCAGCCGCTCAACCTGATCGAGGTCGGGAATGATCACTTCAAACTCCACCCAGTCAATGTCCTTCATATACCCCAGTTTTTCAAGATGCTCTTTATAATATGGGTGGTGGTAATTGGTGATGATGGTTCCCATTTCTTCAAAGCCTTCCACAAGAAGGCCTTCCTTGTCCAAATCACAAAAGCCCAGGGGGCCGTGGACTGCCTCCATGCCGTTCCCTCTTGCCCACTCTTCGACGGTTTGAAGGAGCGCGCGGGAAACCTGCCGGTCATCAATAAAATCGATCCAGCCGAAACGGGCCTGTTTTTTGCCCCATTTCTTCACATAAGCATGGTTTTGAATGCCCGCAATTCTTCCGGCCAGCTTTCCATCCTTGTAGCATAGCCAATACCTGGCATCACAATACTCGAAGGCCGGGTTCTTTTTGCTGCTTAATGTGTTGTATTCATCCATGATAAGCGGTGGAATCCAGTTTGGATTGTCTTTATAAAGGCTGAAAGGAAAATAGATAAAATCTTTTAACTGTTTTCGTGTTTTAACTTCAATTATTTCTATCATTGATACTCCTCCACGAAAAAAGAAAAAATCACAAGCTGTCCGTGTCTTTATCATTATAACATATTTCGCAAAGGTACCAATACATAATTTCTCTCCCCTACTTCCTGCTTTTCACATTCAGCCAAAGTACCATGGCAAAAATGATAAGCCCTGCCCCTATTCCCATGAAATCAACAAAGATGTCAAACAAATTGCTGTTTCTGCCGGAAAAGGATTGAATGAAGATTTCGTCAATCAGGGACACAAAACCCGCGGTGATAGCACTGAATAAAAAGGCATAGCCCTGCTTTTTTACAGTGTTTAAAAATCCGATGGATAAGAGGATGGTCAGAACCAGGTATTCCATAAAATGTGCAAGTTTGCGGAGTATAAGATTAATTGTGCTGACTGAATTGCCATCCTCCCCAAGCCTGTGAAGCACCTTTGTAATGATGGAAGCAAGCTTTATTGAGGGTACATTCGATGACGAACTGTCAAAAAATGATAAACCTAGTATTAAAATCACCATAATGAGAATTAAAATAAACGGTAAGTATTTTTTCATAAAACACCTTTGTTCTCAAAAAAATCCCGTCATCACGATATGTTGTAATAACGACATGTCGTGTGATGCGTTAGATATATCTTCCGAATCTTTTCGGTTAAAGCTATTATATCATGGAAAAAGAGGTTCGTCCCGAAAAAAAAACATACCGGAAAATTTCCTGAAAAGAAACCGGTATGCTCAAAGAATATATCAAACCAAGCAGGAAGATCAAGTTTACAGACTGGTAATTTAAACTGCTCACCGAAGGTATATGATAATAGCATATGTAATGAAATCATCAGAATTATTTTCTGTTGTGAAATAAAAAAAACCTGTGTTTCAAAAAGTTTGGTGACCATACTAATTCAGGATTCTGTTATAAATCAGATAAAACCCTTTCAATCGAATGAGATCCTTCAAGCCTTTCAGGCCATTAAAGGTAATCCTGGTTATCCTCTTTTCCAAAGCCTTGATCTCCGGTAACTCCAGGAAATCCAGTGAACGGAACTGCTTAAAATATAAATAGAACAAAAGGGAGAACTTTTCACGGAAAACACAATTTTCAAATGCTTTCGCAAACCTTTCAGGAAGTTTCTGCTTGCGTATCGTTTCCAATAGAATATCAAGTGCTTTGGCTGTTCCTTTCATTCGGTTTTGGTTGATGATATAAATCGAGTTTTTGCTTCCGAGCACATAATGATATATATTCCTGTTAATATGAACTGCGTTTGTGCAATAGCACAGATACTGATACAAAAAAAGATCGTCCTCGGTGTGCGTAAGGGATGTGTTGAAGCTGAGTGAAAATTCCTGAATGATACTTCGCTTATACAAACCTGTAGAAGCAAAAATTCGTATTTCTCGTGTGCAGATTCGCTTAAATAACTTCTTGATATCCTTAAACACGTGGGAGCTATAAGGAAAACTCCAATCCCGGATCACTGTTCCGTCCTTCCATTGAGGAATGTGGTTGCCAAATGCGAAGTCATATCCCTGGGAAACCACCTGATATAAGACATCCAGGGTATCCGGGTTCAGATAATCATCAGCATCCGCAAAAAAGATGTATTGACCTTTTGCGGCGTATAGAGCCCTGTTTCTGGCCTGGCTGACCCCCTGATTGTCCTGATCGAACAGCAAAAAGGGAAAAGAGCTCTCTTTGGCCAGTTGATTCAATACATCAAGGGTATTATCTGTTGATCCGTCATTTACGACAATCCATTCAAATTGCTGGAAGGTTTGCGAGCAGATGGTTTCATACAGGAGCGGCAGCGTATCCGCCGCATTATAAGCCGGCGTTAAAATTGAGATAATGATATCATTATTCATTGGTATTCCTTTCATTTTTACACCAGGGACAGGTTCCAGTGTAAATAAATTTATTTTTACTAATGGGACAGGTTCTGGTGACCCCACCCTCCGTTTTAGTTTGACCAAGGTACCTGTCCCTTCTGGTTCAATTTGAATAAAGGACCCGGGCCCCCTCCCTCTGCCTTCCCTTCTGGCTTAAACTGCAGGAAGTAGAGTGGTAATAAATAAAGAATGCCAAAGACTGCACATTTTGTAACAAGATCCATAAGACCGCTTTCAAACAAGGTTATATTTCTGATAAGAAGTCCCACAATTGTGGCTGGAGCACAGCAAAGGAGCATGCGCGGAAGGATTGCCCCATAGAACTTCAGCACATTAAAGCCTATAACCTTGTAATAGACAAAGTTGATGGCCACAAAGTCTCCGACAAACAGCATGATTCCTGTTCCCAGAGCAGCGCCGACAGCACCGATGCGATTGACAAGAAAAACACTGAGAACCAGGTTCAGCACAGCGGAAACCAACAGAATCCAAACCCTTAACCGGTGCTTGTTCATGGCAAAAAGCATGTTCACATGGGTGCTTTGAATTAAAACAATCCCCAGTGGGACGATGATCACCATCGCAAACATATACGCGTTTTCAAAGCCAAGCCCATCCAGCCAGACATTCAGAAATTGCTTGCCAAACAGCCAGAACCCAAGGATGATGGGAATAATGATCATGGATTGCAAATGGCTGGTTTTATGCAGAAAGTCGTTGATTTTGCTTTCTCTGTCACGCTCATTGGTGAGCATAGACAACGTGGGCAGTGTTACCCCGGATATGACAGTGGCAAATTCCTTGAAATGCTGTATGATTGTCTGCCCCGCATTATATTCCGCCACCGTATCGGTGGTGGTCATAATCCCCAGCAGCACATTGTCCGTTCTCCAGTAAAAATAATCAATGATCTGTGTGATAAAGGTGAACATGGTGAACAGAAATATTTCTCCAAGCAGCTGCTTATCCTTAAAGTGGAAATCAAACCTCAGCTTCAGCTTGATTCGTGAATACAGGAAATTAAACAGATTTATCGACTGATTTAGGGCTACGTCTACCACAGCCAGCGCAAATATCCCAAAGCCAACCCTAAAAAGAACGTATATCAACGCAAAGCGCAGCACGGTACGGATGATAAGAGTTGTGTTGAATGCGGAAAATTGATTGTGCCCCTTCATATACGAGTAAAAGGCCGTAAAAGGAAGCGTTATGATCGCATCCAGCGAATAAATAATAAACAGCGTTTTGGCTGTTGCGACCTGACTTGCTTCAAACGCAAAGATGAATTCCAGTCTCAAGTACAAAAAAACCGCAGATACAAGGGCAATCAGGCCAATTGCGCAATTAAACAGGAAAGCCATCGAAACGATCTGATGCTCTGCCTTAGTGTCAATGCCTGAATACTTCGCGATATACCGCACGATTGTATTGCCAAGCCCCAGTTGTAAAAGCGCTGAATACGATGTAACCGTTAAAACGATCGTCAAAACCCCATAGCCTGATTTTCCGATAACCCGAATGATCAAGGGGACTGTAATAAACCCAATCACAACCGATGTGATGATACGGATGAGCGAAATGAGTGCTTCTTTTTTGATATTAATCTTCTTAGACAAAATATACCTCCTGCGTTTTATTTCAATATAACGAGGCCTGATGGGCCCCCGCCCCACCTCTTA
>LSQX01045260.1_pt2 | contig 11478 bp, 9 predicted proteins | sample 654561 | NCBI WGS metagenome assembly LSQX01 (sample SAMN04489861, study PRJNA283612) | anaerobic digester metagenome | isolation source: 4 biogas reactors fed with cattle manure at either 37C or 55C with and... | place: Denmark: Kongens Lyngby | collected 2014 | reverse complement strand
ACATCGTCGGCCTGCAGGAAGCCGATGCCGGCTCGCTGCGCTCCGGCTTCATGAACCAGACCCACTACCTGGCCGAACGCGCCGGTTTTCCGTACTGGAGCCACCAGCCCAACCGCCGCGTGGCCGGCATTGCGGCCAGTGCCAACGGTCTGCTGTGCCGGCTGGAACCGGACGAGGTGGTGGATTATGTGCTGCCCAGCCGCATCCCCGGACGCGGCGCCCTGCTGGTGCGCTACGGCGACGGCAAGGATTCGCTGACGGTGGCAATCGCACACCTGTCCCTGTCGCCGCGTGCCCGCAGCGCGCAACTGGCCTTCCTGGGTGAACTGCTGTCCGGGCCGGGCCACAAGGTGCTGATGGGCGATTTCAACTGCGAATCGGACTCCTGCGAAATGGATGTCCTGTACCGCCACACCCCGCTGCAACCGCCGGAACAACGCCTGCTGTCGTTCCCCAGCTGGCAGCCCAAGCGCGCCATCGACCACATCCTGGTGTCCTCCGATGTCAACGTTGAGCGGCGCTGGACGCTGGCCGACCTGTCCTCGGACCATCTCGCCGTGGCGGCCGAAATCGCATTGCCGGGCTGGCCGCAACGCGCCGACTGAGCCGGTGTACCGCCACTGCGGGAACGCCGACGCCGGCGCCGCAGGTCCTACACTGTGCCGACCATGTCCCACTCCCGCCTGATCCCTCGCTGTTTCCGCCTGCCGCCGGCTCTTGGCCTGCTCGGCATCACCCTGTTGCTGCTTGCGCCTGCCGCAGCCGCCGACCTTGCCAGCCAGCGCGGCAGCTTCAAACGTGCGCTGGAAACCGCCGAAAACCGCCCACCGGCCGAATTTTCCGCCGTCGCCAAACGCCATGCCGGCCATCCGCTGGCACCGTATCTGGAATACGCCGCACTGCGCCGCCAGCTCGAACACATCGACGCGGCCCGCATCGCCGACTTCGCCGAGCGCCACGCCGATCTTCCGATCACCCCGCTGCTGCGCAGCCAGGCCCTGCATGCGCTGGCCAAGCGCAAGGACTGGGCCGGGTTCCGCCAGCTGTATGGCGGCAGCAGCGACGCCAGCCTGCGTTGTGCCGATCTGCTCTCGCGCGGCACCGCCACACCCGATTCCCAATGGCTGGATGCCGGCCTGGAGCTGTGGCTGCATGGCCGCTCGCAACCGGCGCTCTGCGACGAAGTGTTCGCGCGCCTGACATCCGCCGGCCGGCTCACGCCCGAACGCCATCTGGAACGCATCGAACTGGCTGCGGCCGAACACAATCTCGGCCTGATCCGCTTCCTCGCCCGCGCCCTGCCGCCCCCCGAAGCCGCGCTGGCGCAAAGCTACGCCGCCTATCTGGAAGCCCCGACCCAGGCGCCGACCGCGAACTGGCCGCAGGATGCCCGCAGCCGCAACATCGCCGTGCTCGGGCTGGAACGCCTGGCGCGGCGCGACCCGGGCGCGGCCGAAGCACTGCTGGCCTCGCTGCAGGACCGGCTGGCACTGGATGACAGCCAGCGCGGCCAGGTGCTGAACCAGATCGCGCTGTGGAGCGCAGCTTCCTACCTGCCGGAAAGCGCCGAACGGTTCGCCAAGGTGCCGGCCGCCGCCTGGGACGAACGCCTGCACGAATGGCGCGCGCGCGAAGCACTGGCACGCGGCCAGCTCAGCGAAACCCTGAGCGCGATCGCCGCGATGCCGTCCGAACAGCGCGAACAAGCCCGCTGGCGCTATCTGGCCGCCCGCCTCGGGGAAAAGACCCGCGATCCGGATGCACGGGCCAGACTGGCCGAACTGGCGCGCGAACCGACCTATTTCGGCTTCCTCGCGGCCGACCGCATCGGCGCACCGCATGCGCTGTGCCCGCTCGATATCGAACCCGACGCCGCGCTGCAACAGCGCTTGCAGGCCCGGCCCGGATTCGTGCGCGCGATGGAACTTCACGCCATCGGCCGCGAAACCTGGGCGCGGCGCGAATGGGACGCGCTGAAGGGAACCCTGCCCGACGACGAGCGCCGTGCCGCCGTCGCGCTGGCCGAACGCGCCGGCTGGCACGACCGTGGCGCCTTCACCCTCAACAGCGGCGAAGACCTGCGCTACTACCGGCTGCGCTTCCCGCTGCCGCACCAGCGCCAGATCGAACGCGAAACCAGGAAACACGGCCTGGATCCGGCCTGGGTCGCGGCTCTGATCCGCGCCGAAAGCGCCTGGATCGCCGATGCGCGCTCGCACGCCAATGCACGCGGGCTGATGCAGCTACTGCCATCCACCGCACGCGAGGAAGCCCGCCGCCGCGGCCTGCGCTATCCCGGCGATGCCGGCCTGTTCGATCCGCGCGAGAACCTGACCCTGGGCATCGCGCATCTGGCGACGATGCTGGAACGGCACGATCAGCAGCCCTTCCTCGCCACCGCCGCCTACAATGCCGGGCCCACGCCGGTCGCGCGCTGGCTCGCACAGCGGCCACCGTCCAGCGCCGATATCGATCTGTGGATCGAAACCATCCCGTACCGCGAAACCCGCGAGTACGTCGCCCGCATCCTCGCCTTCAGCGTCATCTACGATTGGCAGTTCCATGGCCGTACGATACCGCTGCAGCAACGCGCCACCGGCACGCCGGAACCGACCGCCAAACCGCGCAACGAAGTCGGCTGCCCGGCCCCGTCCATCGCCCTGCAAGGAGTCGCCCCATGAACCCAGACGGCCCCATTGTCATCTTCGGCGGCACCGGTTTCGTCGGCCGCCATCTGGTCGCGCGCCTGGTCGCCGCCGGCCATGACGTGCTGGTGCCCAGCCGCAACCGCAGCATGCAACGCGAGCTGCACATCGTGCCGCAGGCGCGCGTGATCAATGTCGATGTGTATTCCGACGCTGCGCTGCGCGAACTGCTGCAGGGCGCGCATGCGGTGATCAACCTGATCGGCATCCTCAACGAACGCGGCCGCAACGGGCGCGGCTTCGAGGCCGCGCACACCGGCCTCACCAGAAAGCTGATCGCCGCCTGCCAGGCCAGCGGCACCCGCCGCCTGCTGCAGATGAGCGCGCTCAATGCCGGGCGCGGCCGCAGCCACTATCTGCGCACGCGGGGCGAAGCCGAAGCCGCGGTGAAGGCGTCCGGGCTGGACTGGACGATCTTCCAGCCCTCGGTGATCTTCGGGCCGGGCGATGGATTGTTCGCGCGTTTCGCCGGTCTGCTGAAGCTCGCGCCGGTACTGCCGCTGGCACGCGCCGGCGCCAAGTTCGCACCGGTCCATGTCGGCGATGTGGCCGAAGCCTTCGTGCGCGCGCTGACACGGCCGGCCAGCATCGGCCAGACCTATGAGCTGTACGGTCCGGACGTGCTCACGCTGAAGCAGATCGTGCAGTACACGGCGCAGTGCATGGGACTGCGCCGCGCGGTGCTGGCACTGCCCGATGCGCTGGGCCGGATCCAGGCGGCGCTGATGGATTTCATGCCGGGCAAGCCGTTCTCCACAGACAATTTCCTTTCGTTGCAGGTCGATTCGGTCGGCGGCATCGATGGCCTGCACCGCCTCGGCATCGAACCCACGCCAATCAGCGCGGTGATTCCGGCCCTGCTGGGGCCGGATCCGCAGCAGCGCCGTCTCGACCGCTTCCGGCGTTCGCGCGGCGCATGAAGGTCTACCTGGTCGGCGGTGCGGTGCGCGATGCGCTGCTCGGGCGGCCGGCCGGCGACCGCGATTTCGTCGTGGTCGGCGCCACACCGGCGCAGATGGAAGCGCAGGGATTCCGCCCGGTGGGGCGGGATTTCCCGGTCTTTCTGCACCCGCAAACACACGAGGAATACGCGCTGGCGCGCTGCGAGCGCAAGGCCGGCCACGGCTATCGCGGCTTCACCGTGCTGTCCACGCCGGACATCACGCTGGAAGAAGACCTGCTGCGACGCGATTTCACCATCAACGCCATCGCCCGCGACGATGACGGCCAGCATGTCGATCCCTACGGCGGCATCGCCGATCTTGAGGCGCGCGTGCTGCGCCACGTCTCGCCGGCCTTCTGCGAAGACCCGGTGCGCATCCTGCGGGCGGCGCGCTTCATGGCGCGCTGGCAGCCACTGGGTTTCTCCATCGCCGATGAGACCATGGCACTGATGCGCCAGATGGTGCGCGACGGCGAAGTCGACCATCTGGTGCCCGAACGCGTGTTCCAGGAACTGTCGCGCGCGTTGCAGGAACCGGCGCCGTCCGCCTTCCTGCGTACGCTGCGCCAATGCGGCGCGCTGGCCCGCGTGCTGCCGGAAGTGGATGCCCTGTACGGTGTGCCCCAGCGCGCCCAATACCACCCGGAGATCGACACCGGGCTGCATGTCGAACTGTGTCTGGACAGCGCCGCGCAGCTGGCACCCGGCGATGCGCTGATCGCCTTCTGCGTGCTGACCCATGACCTGGGCAAGGCCCTCACCCCGGCGCGCGAACTGCCGGCGCACCTGCGCCACGAAGCCACCGGGCTGGAACCACTGCAAATGCTGTGCGAGCGCCTGAAGGTACCGGCCGAACACGCCGCACTGGCGAAAATCTGTTGCCGCGAGCACCTCAATGTGCATCGTCTTGCCGAGCTGAAGGCCAGCACCGTGCACGACCTGATCGCGCGCTGCGACGGCTTCCGCAAACCCGAGCGCATCGCTCGGCTCGGACTGGTCTGCGAAGCCGACAAACGCGGCCGGCGCGGCATGGCCGCAGCGGATTATCCGCAACGCGAAACGCTCAACGCCCTGCATGCCGCCGCGCTGGCGGTGCGCCCGCGCGATCTGGATCTGACCGGGCTGGATGGCCCGCAGGTCGGAGAAAAACTGCGCCGCGCACGGATTGCGGCGATTGCCAGCGCGCACAGCTGAGCAACGCCTGTGCCGCGTCGGCTGCAAGCCACCGCGCCAGCGGCAGCCCGCAGCGCATACCTCAGTTGGCGTCCCGCTCTTCGTCCTGCTGCAAGGGCCCCACATCGACCTGCGGCGTGGGCGGATTTTTCCAGACAATATCCAGCAAGTTGCGGTATTCGACCGGATCCCAATACGTCTTTGCGTAATAGCGCTCGCCTGACACCGTGATGGCGTTGACGTGCCGCACGCCGCCCAGCGCTACACCACGCCTCGGCGACACCATCCCGCTCAACTCCACGCTGGACGCAGCCAGCGGGCCGGTCAGCGGAACGATCTTGATGCCGTGATGCGCGCGACCCGGCCGCGAGTACGTCGAATGGGCTTCACGCTTCATCGCCCGCTCCAGCCGCGGCCAGGCCACTTCGTCGCCGTATTCTGCGTAGACCTGCTGCCCGCGCCGAATGGCGTCATCGCGGGCCGCCGCATCCAGCTGGCTCCAGTAGTATTCGCGCAGGATCAGAAAATTCGGATACTGGCGCTCGGCCGCCAGATCCATCCACGCATAGCCCAACGCACGGTCCTGTTCCACCCCGGTGCCGTTCCAGTACATCTCCGCGATGATGGCCTGCGCCGGCTTGTCGGCGTGGCGGGCGGCTCGCTGGAAGTAGCTCATCGCCTCCGCCTGATTGCCGTTGCCATAGACCCGCAGACCCTCGCGCCGCCAGCGGATGTCCGGGTGGCCGGCCAAGAAACCCTCGGTCATCAGTTCGGCGGGAATGCCCGGCTCGCTGATGAACTTCCCGATCCGGTCGGCCTTCACCGGCTGCAGCCAGCGCACTTCGCGAGGCTCGCTTCCGTTCGCCATGAGCGGAGCAGCCCACAGAGCCGCAACCAGTGCCATGCCGATTCCCGCTGGCCCCCACCACTTGGTCGTTCGTTTCATCACTCTTCTCCGTGTTTGGATCCGGATGCCGCTCCGGTCAGTCCCACACGCGACGATCGGGAGCGGACGATCATCGCAGGCGGCCGGATGGCCGTGCAGGAACAATCACACCCCGCACCGTCCTCTCGCTCAGTCGCTCTCATCGACGCCATCCTGCTGCAGCGTGCCGACCTCGACTTCGGGTCGTGGCGGGTTCTTCCAGATGCTGTCCTGCAACGCCCAGTACTTGGCCGGTTCCCAATACTTGGCGTCGTAGAACTGGTCGCCGCTGATCGTCAGGCCTCCGCCGGCCAGCGGCCCGGTATTGGGAATGATGGTGATGTTGCCGACAAAGCCGGTGCGGCTGCCGGTCACATTGCGGCGCTCGCGGCGCAGCACCCGTTCCAGCCGCGGTTTTGCCACGTCATCGCCGAACTCGGCATAGACCGCCTGGCCCTGGTCGATCGCGGCCTGCCGCTGCGAGGCATCCAATGCCTCCCAATAGATTTCACGCAGGATCATGAAGTTCGGATAGACGCGTTCGGCGGCAAGGTCCATCCAGATGTAGCCCTGCACCGGATCGGGCGGCACGCCCAGACCCATCCAGTGCATTTCCGCGATCATCGCCTGCGAGGCCTTGTCGGCGTAGCGCGCGGCACTGCGGAAGTGTGTCAGCGCCTGCTCGTAACGCTGGTTGCTGTAATCGTGCAGGCCCTCGCGTCGCCAGCGGATATCCGGGTGCGCGGCCAGGAAGCCGGACGTCATCACCTCCAGCGCGATACCCGGCTCACCGACAAATTGGCCGTGCCTGGGCGGCTCGGGCAATTCTTCCCAGCGCAGTTTGCGCGGTTCACTGGAGGCCACCGAAGAGATCAGCAACCCGCCCAGCATCAACCCGGCCGCAGTGCGCAGCCCTGCCTTGTCCAACCGCTCCACCCTTGTCCTCATTGATCTGGTCCTTCCCTTCTGCCGAAACGGGTATCGCCTCCAACCGGGATGCGCGGAACGGCCCAGCCGTGTCCCGGGCCGTCGACAGACACCGGGCGATCAAACTGTCGCCGCGGTTCGCCGGCATCGCTGCAAACCTGCGGCCCTTGTACGGGCCAGTGGTCGCGGCCACCTCACGCTTGGCGCCGCGGTGTCATGGCGCGGCCGGTTGCACCGCGACCACTCCCGATCCGGGGCTGACCCGATCAATCATCGCGCCCATTGTCACCAGACTGCAATCTGCCGATCGCGACCTCGGGCCGTCCCGCGCTTTGCCAGATGCTGTCCTGGAAAGCCCGGTATTCGGCCGGATCCCAGTACTGGTCCCCGTAGAACACCTCGCCACGGATCGACATCGCGCCACCATGCGCCCATGAAGTCGAGGTGAATTCCGCATTGCTGGCCATTGGCCCGGTCATCGGAATGATCGCCAGGCTGCCGGCGGCCCTGACCTTGCTGCCGGTCATCTGGCGGCGCTCGCGGTTGAGTACGCGGGCCAGACGCGGCTCAGCCACATCATCGCCGTATTCCGCATACACCGCCTGCCCACGCTCCACTACGGCGCGTTGTTGCGAGGAATCCAGCGCATCCCAGTAGGTTTCGCGCAGGATCAGGAAGTTCGGATACTGGCGCTCGGCCGCCAGATCCATCCAGATATAGGCCTGCACCGGATCGGGCGGCACACCCAGCCCCTGCTGGTACATCTCGGCGATCATCGCCTGCGCCGGCTTGTCTCCATAGCGCGCGGCACGCAGGAAATACTTCATCGCCTCGTCATGGCGTTGGTTGCTGAAGTGATGCAGCGCTTCGCGCCGCCAGCGGATATCCGGGTGCGCCCCCAGAAAGCCATCCGTCATCACCTCGACCGGAATGCCCGGCTCACCCACATATTTGCCGTGACGCGGCGCTTCGGGAAGCGTCTGCCACTGCAATACGCGGGTCTGCTGCTGCGCCATTGCCGACGACACCAGCAACAGCCCCAGCGTCAGTGCCGTGCCGATGCGCGTCGTCCACTTATGGTGGGTTGTACGTTTCATCATCGTCTCCTCGCTGATCCGGAAAGGCCCCTACCGCGTGGTTACGCACGGGTGCGGTTCAGCGTCGCAGCCGTAGCGATGCAAGCCCACCCGCCGCGGGCCGTAAGCCGGCACAGCGGCGTGGCAACGCCTTGGCCACAGGAGAACGATGAAAAGAAAATCGCCCCGCCATCCGGTGGGAGGGCGGGGCGACAGATGAAGCGGAAACCGCTTTCGCCGTCAGGCGGCTTCGCGCAGCGCGCGGATGCGCTCGGTCAGCGGCGGGTGCGTCATCAACAGTTTGCGCATGCCCTGGCCGATGCCGCCAGCGATGCCGAAGGCGCGGATCTGGTCGGGCAGCGTGCTCTGGCCCTGGTTGAGCGCGAGCTTTTCCAGCGCCGCGATCATCTTCTCGCGACCGGCCAGACGCGCTCCGCCGGCATCGGCGCGGAACTCACGCCAGCGGCTGAAGGCCATCGCGATCATCGAGGCGAACAAGCCGAACACCATGTCCAGCACCAGCACGATGATGTAGTAGAAAAAGCTCGGGCCATCATCGCGGTTGCCGCTGATCATGCCGTCGATGATGCGCCCGACCACGCGCGCCAGGAAGATCACGAAGGTGTTCAGCACGCCCTGGATCAGCGCCATCGTCACCATGTCGCCATTGGCCACATGCGCCATTTCATGCCCGAGCACGGCCTCGGCCTCGTCCCGGCTCATCGAACGCAACAGGCCGGTGGACACCGCCACCAGCGAATTGTTGCGGCTGGCGCCGGTCGCGAACGCGTTGATTTCCGGCGCATCGTAGACCGCCACTTCCGGCATTTTGATGCCCAACTGCTGGGCCTGGCCTTGCACGGTGTCGAACAGCCAGCGCTCCACTTCGTTGCGCGGCTGGGTGATGACCTGCGCACCGGTGCTGCGCTTGGCCATGGTCTTGGACAGCAGCAGCGAAATGATCGCGCCGCCGAAGCCGAAGATCGCGGCGAACACCAGCAGCGTGCCGTTGTTGCCCAGTTGAATCCCGAACACGTGCTGCAGCACGCTCAGCACGATGCCGAGCAGGATCATCACGGCCAGATTCGTGGCCAGGAACAGAGCGATGCGTCGAAAAATCATGGGAAGCTGTCTCCAGTGCGTTGCCGGGTGCGGCGCAGTCCCGGATTCCGAACCTAAATGATGACATCCGAACATCAATTCAAGCAGCATCGCTCGCCGCATTACCGTGGCCGCTTCGCGCCCTCGCCGACCGGACCGCTGCATTTCGGCTCGCTGGTGGCCGCGTTCGGCAGTTTTCTGCATGCACGCGCGGCGGGCGGAGAGTGGCTGGTGCGGATCGAGGATATCGACACCCCGCGCACCGTGCCCGGTGCCGCCGAACAGCAACTGGAGGCACTGCGCCGCTTCGGGCTGGAATGGGATGGCGACGTGGTCTGGCAAAGCCGCCGCCAGGCGCTGTACCGCGATGCGCTGGCGACACTGCAACGCGGCGGCACGCTGTTCGCCTGCCATTGCAGCCGGGCCGAACTGGACGGCCGGCTGCATCACGGTTGTGTTTCGCAACACCGCGACGGGCCGTTCGCGCTGCGGGTGCGGGCGCCGGACGAATGGATCGGATTCACCGATGCACTGCGCGGGCCACAACGTCAGAACCTGGCGCGCGAGGTCGGGGATTTCGTCGTACGGCGTGCGGATGGACTGGTGGCCTACCAGCTGGCCGTGGTCGTGGACGATGCCGATCAGGGCATCACCGATGTGGTGCGTGGCGCCGATCTGATCGATTCCACCGCACGCCAGATCCACCTGCAATGTCTGCTCGGCCTGCCCACGCCCAGCTACGCACATCTACCGCTGGCGCTGGATGCACAGGGGCACAAACTCGGCAAATCGCAGCAGGCGCTGGCGCTGGATGCCGGGCAACCGCTGCCAGCCCTGCGTGCGGCCTGGGCCTTTCTCGGGCAGGCACCCGATGCGCTCGCCGGATGCAGCACGCTGGCGGTCACGATCGACCACGCAATCCGGCATTTCCGGCTGGAACAGGTGCCACGGCAAGACCGCCGGCTGGACGCGCCGGAAGGTGGCGAAAACCCGGTCACGCCATCGCCGGCGGCCTGAAGTCCGTTCCAGTAAAGCCTTCGTATTCGTTGCCGGCAAGGCTGAGCGTGACGGGTTTCCGTGCGCGTCAGTCCGCCCCATCCGGTCGCAGGCGGCACTCGAAGCGCAATGCATCGCAGCCATCGGCGTAGTACGCCGGCAGCAGGCCGATCCGCTGGCAGCCGGCCTTGAGGTACAGCGCGATCGCGGCGGCATTGTCGCTGCGCACCTCCAACCGCAGCCGTTGGCAAGCGGCCTCATCGGCCTGCGCGAAGGCGTCCAGCAGCAGTGCCCGGCCGGCGCCGGTTCCACGCGCCTGCGGATCGACCGCGATCGAATACAGCCGTGCGATGCGGCTGTTGCCGCGCATCAGCAGCAAGGCATAGCCAAGGACGACGCCATCGTTTTCCAGCACCCGCAGCCGCGCGCGCGGCGAGCGCAGATGGTGGCGGAACTGCCGCACAGAGAGCCGATCACCGGGGAACATCGCCTCCAGTTGCAACAGGCGCGGCAGGTCGTCGGCGTGGGCATCGCGCAGCAGCGGGGTGGATCCGGATCGGCTCATCGGCAAGGCCATGAATGGCGTGCAACCACGCCAGGGACGGGACGTGTGGCGATGCAGGATTCTGGCAGAATCCGCCCCATTCCGCGCCGCTCCGTGCGCCCTTCGAGTACGCCATGAGCCGCCTGCTCATCGTCGTTGAAAAGCCTTCCGACTGGGGCTCGTACTACCCTTCCGAAAACGTCGTTTCCGCCACCGATTACCTGAAGGACAGCACCGCCGCTGAACCGGGCGAGCGGATGCAGGTGATCAACCTGTGCCGCAGCTACAAATATCTGGGTGTGGGCTATTACGTGTCGCTGCTGGCCGAGGCGCGCGGGCATCAGGTGATTCCGACGGTGCGCACCATCAACGATCTGCGCCGGCGCTCGCTGTGGGGCCTGGACATCGACGATCTGAACCAGCGCCTGGGCCGGATGCCGCCGGGCAGCGCCGAAGGCGGCACCGAACTGGGCGTGCTGGTGCATTTCGGCCATTGCGACCACGCGCCGCTGGCCGAGGTGGCGCGACAGGTGTTCGAAGCCTTCCCCTGCCCGATCCTGCGGCTGGAGTTTGAACACCAGCGCAGCTGGCGCATCCGCTCGATCAAGCCTGCTGGTCTGCACACGCTGGATGATGCACAGGAAGACGCCTTCGCCGCCGCGCTGGATGCGTTTTCGCGCAAGATCTGGCGCAAACCGCGTGCACGGCGGAAGTACCGCTACGAAATCGCGATGCTGCACGACCCGGCCGAGGCCATGCCGCCGTCGAACAAGCGCGCGCTGCGGCATTTCATCGAAGCCGGCAAGGCGCTGGGCATCGAAGTCGATCCGATCACGCGCAACGATTTTTCCCGCCTGGCCGAATACGACGGCCTGTTCATCCGCGAAACCACCTCGCTGGACAACCACACCTACCGCTTCGCCCACCGCGCCGAACGCGAAGGCATGGTGGTGATCGACGATCCAGTGTCGATCCTGCGCTGCACCAACAAGATCTACCTCAACGACCTGCTGCGCGCGCGCAAACTGCCGATGCCGCGCAGCGAAGTGGTGTTCCGCGACAACGAAGCGCAGCTGGCGCAACTGGGC
>LSQX01159529.1_pt1 | contig 11480 bp, 9 predicted proteins | sample 654561 | NCBI WGS metagenome assembly LSQX01 (sample SAMN04489861, study PRJNA283612) | anaerobic digester metagenome | isolation source: 4 biogas reactors fed with cattle manure at either 37C or 55C with and... | place: Denmark: Kongens Lyngby | collected 2014 | reverse complement strand
GCTCCGTTCCCGCGTTGCCCGCGTTCGCCCGCACCGGAATAGATTCGCTGTTGCCATATTGGCGGGTGCGTTTTACACCGCAAACGTGCCCTTGCGCGGCGTATCGCGTTGCCGCCCTTGGGACACACCGCAACCGCGCCACCGACGCACAAGCCTCGCCAAAACGGCGCACACAGGAGGAGCCCATGTCGATTGTAGAGACCATCAAAGCCAGAAGAACCGTCCGGGCGTTTCGCAGCGACCCCATCGCCGACGACGTTGTCAACGAGCTGCTCGAAGCCGCTACTTGGGCGCCGTCGCACTTCAACGCCCAGCCCTGGGAGTTCGCGCTCATCGGCCGGCAAACCCGCGACCAACTGCGCCCCATCTTCCGCGACATGCTTGAAAACGGCCCCCTCAAAAACCCCGAGGTGCCCGAAGACAAAAAAGCCATGATGCGCGCCTTCATGCAGGACTTCGGCGGGGCCCCGGTGATGCTCGCGGTCTCCTGCCCGCCCGCCACCATCCCCTCCGACATCGTCGACTACCCGCTGGCCACCGGTGCCGCCATCCAAAACCTGCTGCTCGCCGCCTGGGAGCGCAACATCGGCGGCGTGTGGCTCTCCATCGGTCAGCACCCCGCTGTGAAGGCCGCCCTGGGCGTCCCCGAAGCGCACAGCGTCATCGGCGTGTTGCCCCTGGGCTACTTCGACGCCGCGCCGCCCGCCCTGCCGCGCACCCCGGCCGCCGACAAACTCAAGCGCTTGCCCTAAGCCCCTAAGCCCAAGGCACCAGACAAGGCACCAGACAAAATTATGTCCACCGCATATACCCAAGAGCGCTTGCAACGCCACATCGCTGAGGCCGCCGCGCAAGTGCGCGCCCGTCATCCCCTAGCGGGGTCCATCACCAACGCGGTCACCGTCGACTTCGTGGCCAACGCGCAACTGGCCGCAGGCGGCGCGCCGGCCATGGTGTACCTCCCCGACGAGGGCGAATTCCTCGCGTCGGTGGGAGGCGCCACCTACATCAACATGGGCACGCTGCTGCCCATCCACGCCGAGACCCTGCCGCGCACGGTCCGGGCCCTTGCGGCGCAACACAAACCCTGGGTGCTCGACCCGGTGGCCATCGGCATCGGCGCGCTGCGCCAAGAGCTCCTCGTCGACTTTAAAGACTACCCGCCGTGCGTGGTGCGGGGAAACGCCACCGAGATCATCGCCCTGGCCCACCTGTGGCAACTGGACACCGATGCGGCCAAGGCCAACTTGCGCGGTGTCGATGCCCACAATGCCGTGACCGAGGCCCGGGGAGCTGCCGTGGCGCTGGCCCGGCACACCCGCGGTGCGGTGGCGGTCTCCGGCGAGGTCGACTTGGTCACCGATGGCGCGTGCGTGCTGCACTGCTACGGCGGCAATCACTTCATGGAAAAGGTCACGGGCTTCGGCTGCTCGCTGGGGGGCGTGGTGGCGGTGTACGCGTGTTGCAGTGAACCCCTGGTCGCCGCCCTGGCAGCCACCCAACTCTACAACCTGGCCGGACAGCGCGCCGCCGCAGTGGCCCAGGGACCCGGCAGCTTTCAGGTGGCGTTCTTGGACGCCGTGTACAACGCCCAGCCCGCGGAGATCGCCGCGGTGCCCTTCGACATCGAGGACGCGTGACGCCCGGTCTCAACCCGCGACGTCCCGGCCCGCAGCGGAGAAAATTTTATGATCGACCGACAGCACTTTGACATATCCGCCTACCTGGTGGTGGGCCCCGAAAACACCCGTGGACGCAGCGTGGACACCGTGGTGGCCGCAGCGGTGCAGGGCGGGTTTACCTGCGTGCAAATCCGCTCCAAGGAGGCCTCGGCCCGCGAGCTGGTGCGCATCACCGTATCGGCGTCGCAGGTCATCGAGCGCCTCGGTCGATCGCAGCAAGTGACGCTCTTGGTCAACGACCGCCTCGACGTCGTGTTGGCGGCGCGACACGCCGGTGCCAAGGTCGACGGCATCCACGTGGGGCAATCCGATATTCCGGTGGCGGTGTGCCGCAAGTACCTGGGCAACACCAGCGTCATCGGGCTCTCTGCCCGCACCCACGAGCTGATGGATTACGTGGCCCAAGCCGATGTCGCCGACATCGATTACTTCGGCGCTGGCCCCCTGCGCGAAACCGCCACCAAGCCGGACTGCGGCCTCGACATCGACGGCACCATCCGCTCGCGGAGTTTCGGCGAGATCGCGGCCCTGGCGGCGGCCAGTCCCATTCCGGTGGTGCTGGGGGGCGGCGTGGCCCTGGCCGATTTGCCCGACCTGGCCGAAACCGGTGTCGCGGGGTTCTTCGTGGTGACCGCGGTGACCCACGCCGACGATCCCCAGGCAGCCGCGCAGGAGCTCGTTCACGCCTGGCACGCCCACCGCCCAACCGCAGCGCCGCTCTGAGTCATTTTCGCTGCATTTTTTTTGGGGGCTTTTAGGACGATCGTTTGGCGAAGCGCGTGGCCATGACGCTGGCAAAGATGAGCTGCAGCGTGTGGTAGAGCATGAGCGGCAGCAGAACCACCCCCACCCCGGCCAGGTGGCTGAACAGCACCTTGGACATCACCGTGCCGTGCACCAGCGACTTCTTCGAGCCGCAAAACACCGCGGCGATGTGGTCTTCGACGGAGAAGCGCAGCCATCGGCCCAGCAAGGTGATGAGGCCGTAAACCGCGAAGTAGATGACCGCCATGGCGACGCCGAGCCCGACGATGGTCCCGGCGCTTTGATCGGCGAACATGTCGCCGGCAAAGGACGTGCAAAACGACGTGTAAACAATGAGCAGGATGACCCCCTGGTCGAACCACTTCAGGGCGTTGCGGTGGCGCAGGGTCCAATTGCCCAGGCGGTGGTGCAGCGCCAGCCCCAGGACCACCGGGAGCAGCACCTGCAAGGAGAGCTTGAGGAAAATGTGGCCCAGATCGTAGCCCCCCTCGCTGGTGGCCAGGTACAGCCCCATCCACAACGGCGTGATGAAGACGCCCAGCAGGCTGGAGATGGAGGCGTTGAAGATGGCGGCGGGCATGTTGCCGCGGGCGATGGAGACCATGACCACCGACGAAGACACCGTGGAGGGCAGGGCGGCCAGGTAGAAGGTGCCCATCCAGAACAGGGGGTTGCCCAGGTGTCCCAGCCAGTGCATGGGCGCCAAAATGAGCAGGGGAAAGAGGACGAAGACCGCGCCTTGTATCACCAGGTGCAGGCGCCAGTTGGCCAGGCCCGATCGGAGCTCTTGGGGGCTGAGCTTGAGGCCGTAAAAGAAGAAAATGAGGGAGACGCCGAAGTCTGCGATCTCGCGCAGGGGCACCGGGCCGTCGGAGACACCGGGGTCCGGCCAGTACCGGGCCAACAAAATCGCGCCGACGAGCAAGAGCACGAAGCTGTCCAATCCCATGCGCGTGCGGGCGCGGTGAAGGGCGCGGAACCACTTCCATTTGTGGGGGGCGGGCGTCATGGGATCAACATCAACGTCGGCATCAACATCAACAGCAGCTCCTGTCCGTGCCGCTTCCGTTTGTGGGGAGCGGGCGACATGGGCCTTTGTATGGGCGCATTGTCTTTTTGCAAACACCCTTGTTTTGCCGCCGCGCGCTTTTTGCCGTTGGGAGCCCCGTCGAAAGGGACGTTTTCGCCACATCTGGGCAAGTGACTTCTTTTTTCTCTTGGATTCGCGGGCGCGTTGTTTTACCAGTTTCTATTAGAATGGAAAAAACCTACCAGCGAAGAATTGTACACGCGGTGGGTGGCAGTGAGTCACCGGCCTTGCTCTTGTTGCGTCCTGGGGATGCGTGGTGTCGGGTGCTCTCCTGGCCCGCAGACTCCTTGTTGGGCGAGGCACCAGCCGACGGTTGCGCCTTTGGAAATGTGCTCGCCTGGACCGAAGACAGCCAACGACAGTGGGAGCAGTGGTACGCCCAGGCGGTACCGCGGCCGAATCTGTGCATCCGCTTCGACAAAACCGCTGCCGACGGCACGGTGGCGCACTTTGTGTTGCACGCCGAGGATCACCAGACCACCGCCGACAACAGCGTCTTGGTGCGCATTGAAAACACCACCGCGGCCTGCGACCTGATGGAGAAGGTCGACAGCCTCTCGCACCTCGCGTCGGTGGGGCAGGTGGCCGCAGATGTGGCCCACGAGTTCAACAACATTTTGACCGCCATGCTCGGCTGGTCGCAAATCGGTCAGCAAACCGTCCCCGACAACCCCGACGCCCTCGCTGCATTTAAGACCATCGAGCAAAACACGCTGCGCGCGCGCAAAATCGCTTCGGATTTGCTGGATGTCGCCCGGCCGCACTACGACGTGCCGGAGCGCGTCTGCGTCGGCGAGGTGCTCGAAGGGGCGCTGCAACTGCTCGCCCCCGAATTGAAAAGCGCCCACATCCAGGTGGTGAAGGACATCGCGCCCAACGCGTGCACCGTGCTGGATTCGGCCAAGCTGACCCAGGTGTTCATCAACATCATCCGCAACGCACTGGACGCCCTGCCGGCGCGTGGCACGCTGCGCATCGCGGTGACCACAACCCTCGACTGGATCCGCGTCATCATCGCCGATTCGGGCAGCGGCATCCCCGAAGAGGTGCTGGCCCAGGTGTTCGAGCCGTTCTTTTCCACCAAGATCAAGGGCGACGCCAACGTCCACGGCGGCAGCGGTCTGGGGCTGTCGATTTGCCGCAAAATCATCGACGCCTTGGGCGGCAGCATCGGCATTGAGAGCCAGCGTCCCGGCGGCACGACGGTAACCATCTCCCTGCCCCGCATATCGACCACTGGCACACCGGGGCGCCGCGAATCCCCGCCGGAGGCAGAACTGCCCGAGGGGCTCTCGGTGCTCGTGATGGACGATGAACCCGACATCTGCGAAATGATCCACACCGCCCTCTCGCTGCGCGGCGTAACGGTTTACCAGGCGCACGACGGCGAAACCGCGCTACGCCTTAGCCAAGCGCACACTTTTGATGCCGCCTTCCTCGACTTTGCGGTGGACGGCATCTCGGGACACGAGCTGACCGCCGCCATCATCGGGTTGCAACCCAACCTGCCCATCGCGTTCATGAGCGGCGCCGAGGTGCCCCCCAGCGACCAGTCGTCCCATGTCAACTTCCTCAAGAAGCCCTTCGACCTCAACGAAATCCAGGCCAAGTTGCAGGAGCTGCTCGCCCAACGCCCGTGAGTTTCCGGGGCGCGCCGACACCGATTTTGTGAGGGCCAAAGACCTATCCCGAGAAGGGGATGTTGAGCTCGTGGAGCCACTTTTCGAAGCGCAGCTTGTCCGTGGCTTTGAGGAAGGCGTCCTCGGCGGTGACGATGTTGTTTTTGACCAACGCGATGAGCGACTCGTCCATCATGCACATGCCTCGCCCCTTGCCGCTTTCGATGTAGGACAGCATCTTCGGGGTTGAACCCTCGCGGATGATGTTGCCGAGCCCGGGGCCGTGCAGGAGCACCTCGTGGGCCGCGACGCGACCCGGTTTGTCGCTGCGCTTTAGCAACTGCTGGGCGACGATGGCCTTTAGCGACTCGGAGAGCATGCCGCGGATTTGTTCTTTTTGGGCCGCGGGGAAGGTGTCGATGATGCGGTCCATGGTTTTGGCGGCGCTGTTGGTGTGCAGGGTGCCAAACACCAAGACGCCCATTTCCGCGGCGGTCACCGCTTGGGAGATGGTCTCCAGGTCGCGCATCTCTCCCACCAGGATGACGTCGGGGTCCTGCAGGAGGGATTCGTGCAGTGCCGACGAGAAGCTGAGGGCGTCGGCGCCTACCTCGCGCTGGTAGATGAAAGACTTTTCGGAGCGGTGCACAAACTCGATGGGATCTTCGATGGTGATGATGTGCTTGGCGTGCCGCCGGTTGATGAGGTTGATGAGCCCCGCCAGGGTGGTGGATTTCCCGCTGCCCGTCGGACCGGTCACCAGCACCAGCCCGCTCTTGAGGTTGGCCAAGCTGGCGAGGACTTTGGGGACGCCCAGTTTTTCAAGCGGGATGATCTCGTCGGGGATGACGCGAAAGACGGCGCCGGGCCCGCGCACTTGCTGCAGGTAGTTGCAGCGGAAGCGGCTGACGTCCTGGATGCCGTACGCGAAGTCGAGCTCGTGCACTTCGCGGAATTTCGTCCATTGGTCGGGGCGGCACAGCTCCTTCATCATTTCGTACATCGACGTTTGATCGAGCGGGCTTTTCGAGACGCGCTTTAGCTCGCCGTTGATGCGCATGCGCACGGGTTCGCCGCAGCTCAAGTGCAGGTCGGAGGCGCCGCTGGAGACCATCTTTTTTAACAGCGTGTCGAGCTGGGCCATGGGTTACGCCTCCTCCTGGCAAAGTTGTTCGTAGGTCTCCTGGGAGATGCGCTTTTGTTCGAAGAGCTCTTGGGCGTAATCCGGCAGGGTGCGGTTGCCCACGTTGCGGCTCATGCGGATGGCGTTGGGCAACTGGTGCACCTTCTGGTCGCGGATCAGGTTGCGCATGGCCGGCGTGGTGAAGAGCAGCTCGACGGCGGGGATGAGGCCGGGCTCGTCGCTGCGAGGCACCAAGCGCTGGCAGATGACGCCGCGCAGGCTCTCCGACAGCATGCTCCGCACCTGCCCTTGCTCTTCGGGTGGAAAGATATCGAGGACGCGGTTGACGGTGCGCACGGCGTTCTCGGTGTGCAGCGTGGCAAAGACCAGGTGGCCCGTTTCGGCGGCGGTGACGGCGAGGCGGGCGGTTTCGATGTTGTTCATCTCGCCCACGGCGATGACGTCGGGGTCTTCGCGTAGCGCGGCGCGCAGGGCGTCCGAGAAAGAGCGCGTGTGGGTGCCCACTTCGCGTTGGGTGACCAGCGAGCGCATGTTTTTGTGCACGAACTCGATGGGGCGCTCCACGGTGATGATGTGGTCTTGTCGCTCCTGGTTTACGATGTCGATGAGGGCGGCCATGGTGGTGGTTTTTCCGCAGCCGATGGGGCCGGTGATGAGCACGAGGCCTTGGGCGTAGGCGGTGAATTTGGCGATCTGCGACGGCAGGTGCAGCGACACCAGGGAGGGCACTTGCGCCGGGATGATGCGGAAGGTGCCGTTGTATCCGCCCATGTGTCGGTAGACGCTGCCGCGCACCCGGGTGCCATCTTTTAAGGTGAGGCAGGTGACGATGGCGTGCTGCGTCTTGAGCACTTCGCGCTCGCTCTCCGACAAAATGGACGTGAGGGTGCGGTAGGTGTCATCGGCGGTCAGCGCTTGCTCCCGGGATTTGATGAGCCGTCCCCCATGGCGCAGCACCAGGGGATGTCCGGCCATGATGTGCAAGTCGCTGGCGCCGTACTTGGCGGCCGAGGCGAGCCATTTGTTGATTTTGGCGCTGCTGGCGGTGGTGAGCGAGGCGATGTCGGCCCCCACCCTGGCCACCTCTTCGGGCAGGCGAATGGCCCGGGACTGTTCGCGCTGTACGTTTTGGACAAACTTTTTTTGTGCCGCCAAGGCGCGCTGCAAATCCGCCTCGGTGATGAGCCCCTGCTGAATGGCGAGCTGTCCGAAGCGCGCTGCGTGCCCCGACTGTCGCTGCAATTGGAGCACGGCGTCGCGTTGGGCATTGGTGAGCAGTCGGTTTTCGACCAGGATGTTGCCGAGCAATCCCGTGGTGGCTTTGAACGGCGCGGGTGGGGTGGCCGGCGGGCGCGGCGCGGGCTTTGCCGGTGTCGGTGGCGGTGCGGGCTTTGCCGGTGGCGGTGGGGGCGAGGACTTGGGCTTGACGATCTCCTCTGCCGACAGCGCTGTTAACGATATCTCGTCAAGGGGGTACTCGTCGAAGTCCAAGATGTTGGCGTTGATGGCGGCCGAGATTTCGCTTAGCTGGTTGGGGTCGTCAAAGGCCAACCGGGTCGTGGGCTGTGAGACCGGTGGTATGGCGGGCGCGTCGGGCAGCGCTGGCTCATCCAATTCGAGAAAAAGGGAGTGCGGTTTTTTGTCCGTTGTCATCGGGCACCATCTTGGGGTTGCATCGCCTGGGTTTCAAAAATGATTTCACAAACTTCTCGGCTATCATACCGATAAAAAACGCGGCGTCGAATTCCGCATCTCTCGCCGATGTCCCGCGGTTTTGTGCGCAAATGTGCTGGAGAAAAGTTCCGAATTGTTTGAACCCGGCGAATCTGCTACTTTCCGTGCGCAGTGCCCCGCTGCGGTGTGGACATCGATTCCCCATTCAAAAGGCATCGTATCATGACATCTACAATCCAGTGTCCCTCGTGCAATAAAACGCTTCCGGTTACGGCCACCTCCTGCAAGTACTGCGGCGAGGATTTGCAACCGTCCACCGACCAAAGCTTTTTCAGCACCTCGCATTTTTCTGCGCCCCCCGCTCCCCGCGCCCCCCGGCCACAACCCCCGGCTGCGCTCCGCGCCGATGCCGCCGTCCTGATGCCGGGCCAAAAGCCCACTCCCGCGCCCGACCTTGACCCCGGCGCCGACGCTGTCGCCGACGCTGTCGTCGATGCAGTAGATGATGATGTCGACGATGATTGGATTCCCGATGCCGAGGCTTCCAAGCTCATCGATTTGGATGCATTGCCCGCCGCAACGGCCGCTGCAGATGTACCGGAAAACAACACCCCCGATCCGCGCGAAGAAAAAACCGAGATCATGGCCTATCCCGACATGCTCGAACGCGCGCGCGCCGATGCCACGGAGCCCATCGAAAACACTCCGATACCCGCCGAGCCCTCCGATCTCTTTGAGCTAAACGAATTCAACGAGGTGAGCGAGGTGTCCAACGTGGCGTCGGGGCTCATCCACTTCGACGAGGACGACCTCGAAGACGTCGACGCCATGGACGAACATGATCGCCTGATGGCCACTCGAGAGTCCGCAGCCGCCGCCGCGGTCCCGGCGCCCGCCGTTGTGCCCGTGCCTGTCGCCTTGCCGCGCCCTTCGTCGCCCCCGGTTGCCGCGCAGCCCGCCGTGACGCTCCCGCGCCCTTCGTTGCCGCCCGAGCCAGAGCCCGATCCCGAGGGCACTGCGCCGGTCATTGTGGCCTCCGAGGTCGCCGCGACATCGGCACCAGCAACGCCCACCCCCTGGACCGACGCCCCTGCCGACGACGACGACGAACCCGCTCACGAGTCGCCCCTGCGCAGCACCAAAAACATCGTGTTGCTCAGCGCGTTGGTGTTTGTCGTAACCCTGGGCGGCGCCCTGGCTTTTATGTGGTTCAGCAAGGACGACGCCGCGCAGACACAAGTGGTCGAGGTGGTGTCCCTCGATGCGGACGGGCAGGTTAAGGTCGTGTCCACGAGCGATGGCAGCGCATCTCCGGCTACCACAACAGACGCCGCGACGCCTCCCGATGACGCCGAAAAATCCCCTGCCCACAGCGACCCCGCCGTGCCAGAGTTCACTGTCGCCGGATCACAGTGCAGCGCCCTCGGAGCGCTCGACGACCGCTTCCCCTGGAAAACGCACTTGCAACACCTGGCCCAGAGCTTGTCCCGCGACAAAATTTGCGAATGGTTTGGCCTCCCGGCGGACGCCGTGGCCGATGTCTTCAAGGGCTATGCGGCGATGGGCCCCACGGGATCCGATGCCATCCCCCAGGGGGGGCGACTCGAAATTTATCCCGCGAAAAAAATCAACGCACGCGAGCCCTCCATTGAGTTTTTGTTCATCCGCAACCGCCTGCACCAAGTGAGCCTCAAGTATCGCGACAACAAGGTGGCGGCCAAGCTAACCGCCAAGGCCATGGACAAGTACTTCACGCGCCGCGGCGAGTCCAAAGACGCCCTGGGCCGCAACGTGGTGCGCTATGCCGATGCCGACTTGCACATCCGCCTCGTCGAAGAAAAGTGGTTCGGTCGCACGCTGCGCACCGTGGTGTTTTCCAACGCCAAAGTCGACGACGCCCTGGCAGACATTTATCGACGACAAGAAGAGCTAGAGGCCGTGCACGCCGCAGCCGAGCAATTGTTCGCCGCGTGGAAGTTCGATGCGGCGCAAAAAAAATACGAAGAGCTCATCGCGCAAAACCCCAATTACGGTCCAGCGCGCATTCGGTTGGCGACCATTTTCGCCCGCAACGAGCGCTTTGATGACGCCGCCAAACACGCCAGCCACGCGTTGGAGACGACGAGCGAAGACCGGGTCTCCGCCGAAGCCCGCACCATCCTGGCGCAGCACGCCTTGCACGCGGGCAAGTCCATGGAAGCCCTGGTCCAGTTGAAGAAAGCAGCGGTCTTGCTGCCCACCGACAAGTCCTATGCGAGCTATGTCAAAGAGCTGGAGTCCGGCGAGTACACCAACGATCGCCTCGCGCGCACAGCCGCCCGGATGGAGTGCGTCAAGGCTGGCAAATACCCCGCCTCCGAAGAGGGGGTCTTGGCCCGCGGTTTCTTTCCCGACAAAATGACGTACCTCGAAAAGGTCGTGGAACAGGGCATGAGCCGCGGTTTCAAAAACGCCGTCAAAAATTACCAAAAGTGGGAATGCCCCTAAGCGCGCTGCTGCGGTGGCGCTGCGGTGTGGCGATGAGGTGGGGAGGCTATTCGGCGCTCAACACCGGAACGCCGGCGGCGGGCTTGAACTGAAACAGTGAATCTTTCAGCGACGTGTTGGTTTGGCTGTTGGAGAAATCCAGGCGGTTGCGGTTGCCTTCGTGGTCGATCACGACGGAGCGCACCACGGAAAAGCTGCCTTTGTCCACGTAGAGCTCAACCTGTTTGAAGGGGGAGTTTTTCTCCTTGGGGGTGAGCAGCAGCACGTATCCCTCGCTGAAGCCATAGGCTGTTGCCGACGCTTTTTTGGCGCGGTAGGCGTCCTTGATTTTTCCCTGGCCCGTTAAAAAGGCGAGGGCTTTTTTGAGGCGTTCTGCATCGGCGGCGCCCTTGAATACTTGTGGTACTTGCGGCTCGTATATCCACAGCGCCGCGCCGTCGTACACGAAGAGTTTCTTTTCGGGGCGGTCGTATTCCCAGCGCATCAAACCGTTTTTAAACATCACCCGACCGTAGGCGCGTTGGTATTGGCCGGCGAACATCTTGTGTGCGGTGGTCTGCACGAAGTCCGCGCGGTAGTCGGCGGTGTCTTGATAGTATTTTTGAATGTTGTCGACGATGGCATCTGCGTTGGGCTCAGCGGTGGGCGTGTTGGCCACGGCCGTGACAGACCACGCCAGCCACGCGCTGGCCGCGATGACAAATAAGGTTGTGTGTTTGTTTTGCGTCATGGGTTTCTCCTGACAGGGGTAAATGATGTTTGTGATACCTCTTATATGTACATGCGCTGCTACTTATGTCACGCCTTGGGGCGGCGTGGCACCCGAATTTCCAAATTGGACGCACCGAGAAGCCGCGAATTCGAATTGCGTGTTTTGGGCGCGAAAACGCCGTTGTTGGGGGGCGCAAAAAAAAGGCACAAAAAAGAAACTATTTTCTTGACGCTTTAAAATGCGGCGCGTATACAGTGCTTCCCTTTCGGCAGCACCCCCTGGGGCAAGCGTCGAGAGTGGGTTGGCA
>LSQX01392779.1_pt1 | contig 11482 bp, 10 predicted proteins | sample 654561 | NCBI WGS metagenome assembly LSQX01 (sample SAMN04489861, study PRJNA283612) | anaerobic digester metagenome | isolation source: 4 biogas reactors fed with cattle manure at either 37C or 55C with and... | place: Denmark: Kongens Lyngby | collected 2014 | reverse complement strand
GTACAATGATTATGAAAGTTATATTGATTATTATGATACGTGTGAAAATTCCTGTAAATCATGATAGGAGTGTTGTTTTATGAATATAAAAAGATCAATAAACCTAAAAGTGGCTGGAGGTAACACTCTAAAATAGCCTCCAATACAAATATGGAGGATGAATATGAAGGAAAAATATGACTATAAGATTCCTCGTTTCACTGGACAATCTAAGGCAGGAGTTCTTGGATATAATGGTGCGGCTCGTGGAATGAAATTTTGGATACTAGATGTAAACTGGCAGGGGAAATTAGAAGTTTAGAATATACAGTTATTAGGTTATGATTTTACAAAACAGTCTGACAGGGCAGCTTTTATTAAAAAACTAGTAACCGTTATTTTAGGGGATATATAGAAGGAGGTATTGATAGATGAAAATAGTAGTAATAAATGGAACAGAAGTTAAAGGCTGTACCTTTCGCATGAAAGAGTTGTTTTTAGAAAACTTACGCAATGATAATGATATAATAGAATTCTATTTGCCTAAAGATATGCCTAAATTTTGCTGTGGATGCAAAACCTGCTTTTATAAAAGTGAATTATTATGCCCTCATGCTGAATATACAATGCCTATTTGGAATACAATACTCGATGCAGATTTGATCGTATTTGCATATCCAGTATATGTATTAAGAACTCCGGGCCAGGTGAAAGCATTACTAGACCATTTTGCATGTCATTGGATGGTGCATAGACCTGATAAAAAAATGTTTAGTAAACGTGCAGTTATCATTACTCAAAGTATCGGTGCACCTAATGGAGCAGCACAAAAAGATGTTGCAACTAGTTTGACATGGCTTGGTGTTTCGGATGTGAATAGGTTTGGATTTGGAACCATGGGTTCAGTAAAGTGGGATGAAATTAAAGATAAGCGACGTAGAAAAGTTGAGGGTGAATTAAAAGAGTTTTCTAAACAGTATATATCACCAAAACCTATTAGGCAAAGTATAAAAGTAAAGATATTTTTCTTTGTTTCTAAAATGTTACATAACGACCTGTTAAAAAACGAAGATGTTCCATCGGCAGATAATCAGCATTGGATCGATAACGGATGGTTAAAAAGATAGTCTTTAATACAAACAGTACTCTCCACCAAGGGGATATCGTCTCCATATGACATCTTTATTGACCTCTCAAGGCACCGGAGATGACAGGAATTAAACCCCATGTTTCGACTTGTTCCCGATAACCGATAAAAACCGTTGAATTGTTCCCTTGAACAGAGAACACCCATAAAATCCACTATCGACCTATTCCCTTGAACGGGCAAAAGGTAAAACACAGACCAGACATCAAGCTGAGCCTATCGTGCCACGTGGAGACGCAATCCTGTTGCAACGTCAGAAACGCTGACGTATCAAGGGTTTGCGAGACTGAGAACAGAAATATGTTTTGACGTGAAGGCTATCTTTCACGTCTTTTCTTTTGTAGAATATAATAGACCTTTCCATTATATATAGATGATTAGGAATTTACATGAAAAATGTCAGGATTTACAACGGGCTAAACCAAAAGAAAATAAAAAGCTCAAGGTTGCTGTCTATTGCCAGGTAAGCACCTCCGGACCGGAACAACTGCGTAGCCTTAAGATTCAGATAAAAACTTATACAAAAATGATACGGAATCATCCTAATTGGATTTTTGCAGGAGTGTTCCATGACATCGAAAGCGGGTTGAGACGAAGTCGAAGAACCAGGCTGGAGAAAATGCTCAAGAAAGCGGCGAAGGGCAAAATTGATTATATCATTAAAGATTATAAGATTTTTGAGAGCGCGAGGGATCAATATAGGTTAGCAAAATTTATTTAAGAATAGGAAATAATCATTATGGGAAAACAGAAGGGAAATGTCTGGGAGATTCGGTTTGATATAGAAGAAACGAGAAATACATCTATTTATATGGCAACGGTCCAAACGGAGTCTGCCGCCAGGGGGCTACCAGACTCAAACGACATCTTTTTTGCACACTTAAGGCAGTAGAAGCCGCAATCCTGTTATAACAAGGAATTGCGAGATTGGAAACAAAAGTATATTTTTGCGTTTTGCTGGTTAAAGAAAAAGCTTATTGCTTATTATATAAGAAAATGGTATTGCTTTTGAAAATATGAAAATTTCCATGACAACATGTCAACATATTCCGGAGTACTTTACACCACCTGTCCGGTCAATGGGAACCACAAAAAAAAAGATATCATATGGGATTTGACTTCAAATGACGAATTGATTCTATGACAAATCGGGAAATATATATTTGACAAATTCGGAAGTGAGACATATAATACATTACAAAATCAAAAAAGAGGTGCTGTATCGTGGACAGAAAATATTTACCGCGAATTGCAGATGAAAAACTGAAGCTTTCGCTGGCAACGTCCGGAGCGGTTTTGATTATCGGTCCCAAATGGTGCGGCAAGACCCGAACCGCCGAAGAAGCGGCCGCCAGCATTTTATATATGCAGGATCCCGATCACGCGGAAGAATATAAATTGCTTGCGGACACAAAACCCTCAAAACTGTTGGAGGGAGAAACGCCGCGACTGGTTGATGAGTGGCAGACAGCACCGGTTTTGTGGAATGCTGTGCGATTTGCCGTTGACAAACGCCACTTGCGCGGGCAGTTTATTTTAACCGGATCGGTTGTCCCTCCTGAAACAAAGGATATGCATACAGGCACTGGGAGAATCAGCCGAATGGCTATGCGTACCATGTCATTATTTGAGTCGGGCGAATCCACAGGGGAAATTTCGCTGAAAGATTTGTTTGACGGCAAAAAAGATATGTTCGCCGAAAGTAAAATGACTATCGAACGCATCGCTTTTATTCTCACACGCGGCGGTTGGCCGGAAGCGGTGGGGGAAGAAAACGAAAAATATGCGCTAAAAATGGTATATAACTACTTGGATGCGGTTGCGTATCAGGATATGTCCCGAATTGATGATGTTGAGCGCAACCCGGATAGAGTGTATGCGTTGCTGCGCTCAATTGCCCGGAATATTTCTACACAGGCAAATACGCAAACACTGTTGCGTGACCTTGTTTCCAACGATGAAGGGCTTTCTGATAAAACAATTAACGATTATATTTCTGCAATGAAGAAACTATATGTGGTAGAGGATCTTCCTGCGTGGAGCCCGCACTTGCGTTCCAAACGCGCAATTCGTACTACCGCTAAACGGCACTTTACGGACCCGTCTATCGCCACCGCCGCTCTCCGCGCCGACAGCGGGAAACTGTTGAGTGATTTTAAGACACTCGGATTTCTTTTTGAATCATTATGTGTACGGGATTTGCGGATTTATGCAGACAGCTTGGACGGTTCCGTCTATCACTACCGAGATCAGCTTAACTTTGAAGTTGATGCAATTATTCAACTGAAAGACGAACGCTGGGCGGCTGTCGAAGTAAAAATGGGAGCGGGAGAGATTGAGAAGGCAGCTGAAAACCTTATTAAATTCAGCGAAAATATTGATACCGCCAAAACGCCGGCCCCATCCTTTTTAATGGTACTCACCGGCACAGAATATGCTTTCCAAATGAAGAACGGCGTGTGGGTTGTCCCGATTGGGTGCTTGAGGGATTAGGTGCTGTCGAATTATTGTTTGGTATTCCCGATCTTAATAGTAATTGGATAGTGATTCTCAAATTCCATAAAAAGCGCCCGCCAAGGGGGTACCAGAGGGGTGCGACATCATTATTACGCACTCAAGGCACGTTGAGGCCATAATCCTGTTGCAGAACATGAAACGCTGATATATCAGGAACTTGGGGGATTAAAGATAAAATGCGCTTTGACGTGAAGGCTATCTTTCACGTCTTTTGTTTTGTAAAGAATTAGTGTGCTTATGGAATTAACACAGCTTTTTTTATTTAAGCTATACGAAACTGCTCATAATTGGATGCTGCAAAAAATGGGACGGAGGCTTAAAGAAAGGTTGCCTAGATATGGATTTGTCAGAATGGAGCAAACTTTATATGCTCTTTTATATCCATCTTCAGACGAAGTAGCAGATAATGATCAAAATGATGTTGTTCATGTTGAGCTAATAGATTCAATGCTATTAGGTGAGCAAACTTCCTTTATGCAAAGAGCCAATAGATTTTTTGAAAAAGTAAGCAGTATAGGTTTATTATACGAAAAGGGTTACATTGATAATACTGAAGGAGTCATAAAAAACTATTACATTGACATCCTGGATGCTTATATTGATAGTCATGTATTCCCAAAGCCTGTTAATAATACAAATGAGATAAGTTGCTATTTTATTAGAGGTTTCCATAAACATATTGATAGCAGGGGAATTTCTACTAGAAATCAATCAATTAACAATCTGCTACCACTTGAAAGCTGTTTTGATATTGGCGCAATTGAAAACCGAAATGCAGATAATGGCATGGAAGGGGCTAGGTAAAGTCATTTAGATTATATTGAGATTAAGACCATAGAGGAACGCCCTGAATTGGTGGAGAGGATAAAGAATGAATTAAACTTGCATATATCAAAAGCTGAAATTATTAAAGTATTAAATAAGAACTTGACAGGCGGCAAAGATAAGTATGTATTTAGGGTACATAATGTTGGACAAGCCCTTGCTACATCATTGTCTTATGAAAATAAGCCTCCTTTTTTATATTTCGATTATGGTATGCCATATGGGAAAAACTCATCCACAAGGCCTCCGGTGGTGAATATGCCTACAAATCCAGGGGTTTCAATAATATTGTCTCATGTTGATAAGGATCATTGGTTCAGAGTTGCAGACGACATAAATGCATTTCAATGCCATTGGTATATACCTGATCAGATGACTGAAACTGATACGAAGAAACAAGCAGTACGGGAAGCAAAAAGATATATACTCAATAACTGGGATGGAATAGAGTTCAAGGAAGAAAAAGCTGATGAAATAGTAGGATGCAGTGCTGAAGGGCATGTGAGCCATGTGTTTTCCGAAAGACTCAGTAGTCGCCCGAAAGGATGGTCAAGGGTAGGAGCCGACCAAATGGCACGGTTGAGGGTTTACAAAAAAACGGTGGGGAAATATATGACCTAGTAATGGGCCAGAAAAAAAGGGAACAGAAGGAGAAACATATTCAGGAACAGAAAGAACTGCTAAGCCGTTTCAGAAGAGTTCAGCGCGATATGAGGATACAGTGAATACAAACCTGACAGTTTTACACTCCAGAGCACTGCTACCGTGGTGGGTGCCGCCCAGGCTGCAAAACCATATGGGAGATGCTTGTTGTCAAGGGCGTTCCGGAACCATTAAAATATCAGGATGATTCTTTTCTTCTTTTTCCTACAGTAAGTTGACGCTATCAACACCTGATAATGGGTTTTCAACAAGCTCATAATCTGATATCATTATCATGGATTAATGACTTTAAGGCGCTCTTGGTGATACTGCTCGTTACAGTATCACAAAAAAACAAGGGCGTCTTATCCTTTCCTAGAATATTGTCATTATATCCATCATTTTCTTGACAGGCAAGACTATCAACTTCCGGGTTTTTTAGATTAGCAGAAACAACACTAATGAAAAGATTACTATAACTGATTCCAAGTTAGTAAATCTGATAACAGATATGTTTAATATCAAAAGAGATGCTACAAATGACTTCCCAAACGGCGTACATAAATTACATGCCTCAAGTAGCGAATAAAGCAGATAACATTATCTTTCTGTCATAACATGTCTAACTGTTTAGCTTGTATTCTATCACTGATTGTGATAGAATAGTGGCAAAAGTGATAGAAAGTGATATTAAGGGTGGCATTATGAGAATTTATGAAAGTGAAACCATAGAATTAAAGGAGAACTACACTCCTGATTTGAAAAAGGAAGTTGTGGCTTTTGCAAATACAAACGGTGGCATAATATATATTGGCATTCAGGATAATGGAGAAATAACAGGTCTTGATAATGCAGATTTTGTGATGCAGCAAATATCAAACACAATAAGAGACAGCATTCGCCCTGATATTTCTATGTTTACGAATATTGAACTAGTTCAGAAAGAAGATAAGAATATTATCAAACTAACAGTTAATCAAGGGACTAAAAAACCCTACTACCTATCGGACAAAGGACTAAAACCATCAGGGGTCTATGTGAGAAGTGGAACGACAAGTGCCCCGGCGTCGGAAGATGCTATTCGTATGATGATTAAAATGACGGATGGAGATTCGTTTGAAAATAATCGTTCCCTCATTCAAGAATTGACTTTTGCTAGCTTAAGCAAAGAAATGGCATTACGACAGTTAGAATTTTCACAGGTTCAGATGAAGAATCTGGGAATTCTTTCTCAAGACGATATTTATACAAACCTTGGGTTACTGGTTTCAGATCAGTGTAAGCATTCAATTAAATTTGCTGTTTTTCAAGGCACTGATAAATTGGTCTTTAAAGATAGAAAGGAACTTACCGGTTCTCTATTTAATCAGCTTACAGATGCATTTAGAACCATCGATTTCTATAACAGCACAAAGGCTACCTTTCACGATTTGCTGCGTACAGACGAAAGAGATTACCCGGAAGATGCTGTACGAGAGGCATTACTCAATGCTATTGTTCACAGAGAATATGCGTTTAGCGGAAGTACAATCATAAATCTCTATTCAGACCGTTTAGAGATTATTTCACTGGGGGGATTAGTATCAGGTATTTCTCTGGAAGCAGCAATTCTGGGCGCTTCTCAACCAAGAAATGAAAAGCTTGCCGGCCTGTTTTACAGGATGAAACTGATTGAAGCATATGGTACTGGTATAAGTAAGATTATAAGTTGTTATAAAGGACTATCTGTTCAGCCTAAATTTGAAAATGTGGAAGGTGCGTTTCGAGTTATTCTGCCTAATATACATGCACAGTCTTTAAGTGCAGAGGAAGAAAAGTATTTACCGGTACTCAGATTGTTTGAAAAACAAAAGGAAATTACCCGAAATGATGTCGAAGAAGCTCTTGGAGTGGGATCTACACATGCCGTTAATACACTTAAGGAGATGCTATCCAGAGAGCTAATTAAAAAAATTGGTAACGGAAGACTGACAAGGTATGTGGTGAAGTAAGCCGCCAAGGCCCCACCCTACCTAAGTGACATCATTTTTGTCAACTCAAGGCATGTAAGGTTAATGGCAGCTAAAATAAAAGAATATTACAATGCAATATAGTAGTTTTTCTAAGCTTAAATATAAGGAGAATATCAAAGTGAAAAAATATTCTGAGGCGAAACAAGAATTTGATAGGCAATACAGTTCAGTTACTGAATATAACGGATTTATTCCGGAGCATTTAACACATGGTAAGACCGTTCTTTTATCGCCGTTAATTCATCCGGGGAGAAATTTCTTTTATAATTTATCATAGGTAACATTTTTACGGCTATAGAATATTTTCCCGGTGCAATTATATTACCATCATTGTCGTTACAGTTCCAGGTGTAAGAAAACGAGAGTTTTTCACCCTTCTTTAATTTGTGATTGGAAATTGCCGCCAGGCCCAGGCCTTCTTTACCGCCATGGAATCTGCTATAAACTTCATCACCTTCATTGTCAGTGACAATGAAATCAAATTCACCTCCTACATCAAAATTAAGCTTTAGGTCTTCCTGCGAGATATTATATAAGGAAATGGAAGCCACCACTCTATTTTCTTCGTACTTGATATCCAGTTCAGTGTTGAATAACCCTGTTCTTATCTTTTTTGATTCCTCTTTATTTTTTCTTGCCTCTTCCAACAACTCGGGACTGGGTTTCATTGTTCTCGACGGTTCAATCCTAATCGTATTGCCATCCTGTTCGATATAAGGATCAAATTTAACTACAACCCTTTTTTCTTGAGTCTCTCCAGTCTCAGTATTTTTTTCAGATGGACTCAAAGGCCAAAGTGGGCTGCCTTTTAAAATATCCTCCACTTCTTCAAAGCCTGTTTGGAAGGCATAGTTGTAGCGGGGCGGCAGCGCAAAAACGTATGCGGAATTGCTGCCCAGTTTACTCGGGCCAATGGGTGCCGCGCTGACAGAAAAATCTCCCTTCTGCAGGGCGTTCCACTGCTCAAGCGTGAAAACCATAATGGGGATGTCCTGGCGCGGATTGTTCTGAGTCCAATCCGGGTGCCGTATTAAAAGCTGCGGGCCTGTTTCAACAGTCTCTCCATTGTTTGTTCCTTCCCATTTCTCCTCAATTATCGAATACCCTTTCCAGGTTTCCGGCAGGTAGAAGCAAAAGCCATACCGGATATTTTCATAAACAACAGGGCCATGCTGTGCGTACTCGCCGATTGTTACATTGCTGATAAGCCAGCGGTCGTTTACCTTCTGCACCACAATCATGACCGGGCGCTTCGCGGAGGCTCCGCCGTTTGTAAGCTCCACGCTGGTAACCTCGATAACCGCTCCGTAAACTGCGTATTGGTTTTTATCGCTCATTTCCGTCCTTAATATATCAATACGGTCAGGCCATGGGCTGGAAACCACACGGGCAGGTGCACTTTGCGGATCAGCTTGCCATTTTTGCAGCAGCTCAGTGGCCACGTATTCACTGTAATTCTCTGCAATGCTTGTAACCACTACATCTTTAGGGGCTGAAAGGGAGACCATCTGGAGCGTTTTCCCGAAGGCTTCCACCAATGCCCGGACATCCTGTTCGTCCCGTTTTAGATCGTCATTTTTAGTGTTTAAAGGCTCGATGTTGAATCGGATAACGGTTAAGATATCTGTACCCTGCGGCCCACCTTCTTGTAGACACAATACAGAGATTATAAGCTCGTCTCCATTTATGGTCTTTTTATAAAACCGTTTCATGCCAAGAGCATCCGTAAGCTCCCAGCTGTTATTAAGCAACATATTACTGTAATCCTGAATGATCTCGTCGGGAGCCCTGCCAGTTAAATAAATGATATTCCCATAGGTTTTTGCGCTCTGCAGAACCGGAATCTCATTGTAAAACAATTTATTTATTTCCTGCGATGAACCGCTGTTGTTATATAGATCCATCATGATTCCGAGATTTTCAATGTTTAATTTAAGCGAAAGGGCTGCGGGTTCGCAGTGCAGCCCAATCGTCATAGGCTCTGCACTCGGACTGGTGGAGCTTGCAACAAGAGAAAACTCTGGAGCGTCCTCAATAGGAAATCTGAAAACATACAGGCCAGAACCGATCTCCTTGTAATAGAATGAATCCCGAACGTCCGGATAACTAAGACTTCCGTTCGCAAGCTCTTTGATTGCTTCCCAAGTAATGTGTGGTCTGTCGTTGAATGTGTCCGTCTGCATTGGCGAAGCACTGGCAGGTATCATTTGGAACGCACTGTCTGCCGAGAAAGCGCCAATCAATACAACCTTACAGCTTAAAATCGCTATTAAAGCGACAGAAAAAGCGATGATCTTTTTGGGTATCTTTAAACTGCCCATAATAGTACTCATCCCTTCTATAAGTTATTAGTTTCCATTTATTAGACGTGGAAACTGAATCGTTGGTTCCTATATAAATCATAGTTTTTCCGGAAACATTGTCAACATACAGCCATTCAATCAGCGTGAAAAGCACCGCTATTCGTTGGTGATGAAAACAAAATGCATCAATCCTATTCCCCATGGCAGTATAACACAAAAACCAAATCGGCAATAATATCGAAATTCAATGTATTATAGTAAATAGTGTTATTTTTCCTACAACTTAAAAGGTATTATTTTTTAGGGTGCTTGCAATGGAGTTTTTCCATTTTATGCAGGGTTTTTTAAGTTCCGGAACGCTCGGTTTTTATTGTACCAAAAACAGCCATTATTAAATATAGGCAAGGACTTATCCTAAATAGGCATTTCATAATGTATTTTATTAAATTGCTGGTATGAAGAGGATAGAGTGGGGGAGTGGAATCATTGTATTCCGTCAAGCTCTCCGACGAGTGCCGTCTATTCACCTTCCACCGGTAGATAAAGCCACCTGTCTAAAGCGCGATGTAAGATACAGACATTTCCGGCTTAAGCTTGGTATTGATACGGCTATATCCCGCTGCAATACAAGGATATGCAACAATAGCGTGACTCCTGGATTCGATATTTTGATGAACGGCTTATATTTAAAAAATTCGACAATATTTCCATAATTGATAATACTGATTTATCTACTTAAGGAAACCATACTGAGGATAATGAAACAAGTGATTCGAAAAAGAGATAAAACCAACTAATTAGCCAAGGGTGTTGACCAGACATAATTCAAACAGAACACTTGTTCCGTAAAATGAAATTTGGTATAATACTAGTATTAAATTGAGGTGTAAGAATTTACTAGATTCATGGAGGTGATCATTAAAATATTGTAAAACAAATAATTGGCCAGAGCGAATAAAGGAGGTTAAAAGTATAATGAATAGTGAATGGTCGGAGAAGAATAAACGGATCCAGGTTCTTCTTGGGAAGGAAACTACATATAAGGATGGAATAGAACTGCTCATTGAATTCCGGAAGGAGATGTTTGAACAGGTTACACAGATTGTAAACGGCTATCCTGGCGAGGCATTTTATCAGATGCCTTTTGCAAATGCGAAAGGTTATCACAGTAAGACGCTCGCATATTCTATCTGGCACATCTTTCGAATAGAGGACATTGTAGCACATACTTTGATTGCAGGGGACGAACAGATACTTATAGCTGGCGGTTATCAGAAGAAAATAGGCTCTCCCATCATTACTACCGGCAATGAGTTACAGGAGCAGGAAATTGCAGAATTTTCAAAGAAACTAAATGTCAGGTCTTCATACGAATATGCAAAAGAAGTTATGTTTTCCACCAACTCAATTCTTTTAAACCTGGAATATACACGGATGAAGACAAGGTATTCGGATGCAGATAAGAAAAGAATTGCAGAATCCGGTTGTGTCAGTCCGGATGAAAATGCCCGCTGGCTTATCGATTACTGGTGCGGTAAGGATATTTGCGGCTTAATAAAAATGCCGTTCAGCAGGCATTGGATAATGCATATCGAGGCGATGCGGCGGATTAAGAATAAGCTATGCAAAAATGCCCGTAAGGGTGTGGAGCCTGTAGGATACTGTGGTCTTTCCTGTAATCACTGCTTCTTAGGTGAATGGTGCGGATCCTGCAGGACGATGTATAATACCTGCTCCTTTGCAACACAATACGAGGACAAGAAATGTCCTAATGCGGTTTGTTGCAGTGAGAAGAACATAGATGGTTGCTATGAATGCTCAGAACTGGAAGGCTGTACAAGGGGTTTCTATACACAGAATAATGACGGAGCAGCTTCAGCAAAAGCACAGGCTATGTTTATACGGAAATATGGGAAGAAAGCTTTCCTTGAGGTGCATGATAAGCTTCATGAGAGGTTTAATTTTGCCAAAACTCAGGAGATCCTAGGTCAGGATATACGTGAAGGATTGAAGATATTGGAGAATGAATGTAATAATTGATTGATATGTTTCCATCA
>LSQX01242324.1_pt1 | contig 11482 bp, 20 predicted proteins | sample 654561 | NCBI WGS metagenome assembly LSQX01 (sample SAMN04489861, study PRJNA283612) | anaerobic digester metagenome | isolation source: 4 biogas reactors fed with cattle manure at either 37C or 55C with and... | place: Denmark: Kongens Lyngby | collected 2014 | reverse complement strand
TCTCCTATTTATCTTGTTCACAATCTTCGCCAAGGGGATGTCATCATCATACCCGTAGCGAGCCTCGCTCGGCATGATGAACAACCTCTGCTTGGCCCTCGAAGCCCCCACGTACAACACACGGAGCTCACTGTCTGGGTTCTCCTGATACCCATGGTGGGTGCGCTTCGTCATATCAGCCATCAACACCACGTTGTCCGCCTCCCCGCCCTTGACCCCATGGATGGTGCTCACCATGATGTTGCTGCTCGACAAATCGGTCTTGTTCGCCACCAAGTCCCTGTAGTAATCCTTGTCGTCCTCGTCCATCTCGAGGGCATCATACCACGGGAGCCTGTACTCCTTGTCGATGAGCACCTGCTTCACCCGCAACTTGTCCACATCGCTCTTGAACTTGCCTTCCCTCCTCCTGTACTCATAGGCGTTTATTGTCTTGACAAGTGTCTCGCTGACGCTCTTCTCCCCCTTGATGGTGTACACCAAGCCCCGCTTCCTCAGCGCCTCGGCATACTTCTCGAGGTAATATCGGTTGCGCGCCAAGAGGTAATACGTCTCACTCTCATTGAACTCGAGGCTGTCGATACCATTGATGAGCTCGACCTGACCACCTGCCTCACGCGGGGCGAACTTCTTGTCTATGCGCTTGTTGATGCGTGCAGAAATCTGCGTGGAGAACGACAACACCTTGCTTGGCATCCGATAGCTCTTGTCAAGGATGACACGCTCCCCGCCAAGACCCATGAAATGCTCCACGTCCGCCCCATTCCACTCGTAGATGGCTTGGTCATCATCCCCCGCTACAAAGATCTTCTCACAGTTGCGGAACGCGGCTTCACACATTCTCCACTGAAGTGTGGTCAAGTCCTGCGCCTCATCGATGATTGCCACCTTGACAGGGAGTGCCTCCCAATCCTCAACGAACATGTCGAGCATATCCGTGTAGTCCACGTAGCCACGCTCACGCTTGTACACATCGTAGCTGTCCCTGACAAACTCAAACACACGGAAACTGCCCTCGAAGCGATACTCACTCGCCATCTTCGGGTTGTTCTTCTCCAAGAAGTAATGGAAGAGGTACTGGTCGTCACTCCCTGACATATCATCGGTGTAATACCCTGTGAATGACATGCCTACGAGCTTGCTGAACTCCTTGTAGCGCGCCTCGGTCATCACATCGCTGCGTTTTATCCCCGCGTGTTGGAAGGCGATGCTGTGCAGCGTCCTGAAGTATGGGAAGTCCCCCACCTTGTAGTCGAACTGCTCCATGGCACGCGCCCTGCCCTCATACGCCCCTGCCCTCGTGAACGACACGAACGCGATGTCTGTGGGACTGTACGTCTTGAGCAGGTCACTGAGTACACCCATGAGTGCATACGTCTTGCCACAGCCGGGGGCTCCGAAGATTGTTGTAACATTCTTCATACGCAGTACTCCTTTATTGTTGCCACGTTCATCCTAGAACGCCTCCTCGTCCACATAGTCATCAGGTACATCGATGCGTGGATTGTCCACGTCGTACTCGCCGATTGACTCCTCGATGTTCTTGACGAACGCATCATGGTGGAGCATCCATACGCTGATTTGCTTGAGGTTTCCCTTCACCATCACCCGCGTCCTGCTCGGCACCGCACCCAAGTCCTGCAAACGCGCGGGGTAATCGCTCTCCCTGTACGCCGTGAAGTTTTTCTTGTACCGCACGTACTTGAGCACATCCGCGCTCCTGAAGAGGTATGAGGTGCCATCGAACCACACCCTCCCCATCGACACAATCTGTTCTGGGTTCTTCGCGGTGTTGCCCGTCACGAACTCGTGGAGCAACGTCTTGAACACCAAGAACGGTGACATGTCGTAGTCATCCGTGATGGTGACGACCTCGAGCTCCTTGAGGCTCTGGCTCACAATCTGTGACCATGCGCTGTTCTTGAGCTTCGGTGGGAGCACGTGCAGGTACCGCATGCAGAGTTGCAGGAACTTGTCCTGCCCGATGATCTCGCTCTCATCGCGGAAGCGCATCATCGTCCATTGTTCCTGCCCTTGGTCGCGTATCTCCCACTCGTAGTACGGTTGCTCCATCTTATACTGGATTAGGCGCCCATAGTCGAGCGTCGAGAAGTGCCCCAAATCCTTGCCCACCCCGTACTCTCGGGTCTTGCACACCCCCTTGTTGCAGTACGCCACGCACGGCATCTGCGTGCACATGTAGTTGTAATCTTTCTTGCGCAGCGAGTTGATGACCGTGTTCTCGAGCTCCTCCTCGTCGAGTGGCCTCCCCATCGCGCGGTTCACCTCATACACCTTCGCTTCCCAGAACTCATTGTCCGCTTTCTTGAAGTACGTGCCGAAGCAGTGAAGATAGTTGTTCCGCCCATCGACGGTATCCATCGCATCCATCAGGTAGATTGTCTGGAGGCATGGCGGTGCATCGTTGTACGGCAGGTTCTCGAAGAAGAGCGCCATCGAGTCGGTCGTCTGTAGGTGGCTCTGCGCATGGACAAGGAAGTCATCGAAGCGCATCGGCAGACAATCGTGCCCAAGCGCCTGTTGCGTCCCCTCATCCCCACCGTAGTACGGCAGATTTATCCAATTGCCAAGGCTCCCCGTGGGCACCTGCTTCTGCTTCGGGAACACCTCCACCGCACCGACCCGTCGGTCATTGTGTTGCGCGATGAACTTGTCTACGCTCAAGAGCGCCGCAAGTCTCCTCGCATTGGATATGGCGATGTCCGCATCGATGAAGTCACTGTAGAACGTGCAGAGGTGGAGCCCACCGCTCTTCGACCTGAATGGCACGAGTGGCATGCTGTTTCGCCATATGGCCTTGACAAACACATCCACATCACTCCCGTACACGTCAATGTCTATTTCACAAAACTTCGTCTTTCCTTCTTTGACGGGAATGATTCCGAGCCCCCTCCTGCCTTGCAGGTGGTCGGCGTAGTGCTCGGGCATCGGCGGGGTTTTCTCTGTAAAGCTCTTGCCTTGCTTCTTGCCATTGGCGTCTATGGCTTCTGTATATTCGTGCACCCCGTATCCTTGCTCCGAGCCCGAGAACAATGACATGAACGTGGTGACTTGCGAATCCAATATTGGCATCACGGCCCCCTATATATTGAAGATAATGCTCCCCATATTTCAGGGGAGCGTAGTTGTCTTGGGCTCAGAACGCCGCGCCTTCCTCCCTGTCGATGACTTCCTCATCGTTGAGGGTATTGAAGTCCGCCTTCTTCTCACCGCTGCTCAGGCTCTTGAGGAACTCGGACGCCATCTTCGCGATGTCAGGCTTCACGAAGCCATCAAACTTGAAGGTGGGCTGATTCCAGCTTCCCTTGTCGTTGGACGCCTCTACAACCTCCATCCTGTAGATTTGCGTGAACGACGGGGCGAGCTTCGCGGTGTTCGGGAAGAACTTGCGTGTGACAGCCGTGTTGAGCGTCTTGCCCGCCTTGATGTTGGACTTGCTCAGCGCAAGGGCCACCAACCCGTCCTCGAGGTGGTCGGGGAGCATGAAGTAATACATGTACGTCTCGACAAGATTATTGCCCTCGGCAGTGACCCACTTGCCGAACTCCTCGGTGATTGTCAGCGCTTTCGCCGTGGCCAACGAGTGCTGTGCGACGAACCCGCCACGGTCGGGGAGCCACTCGACGTACACCCGCTCGAAGAGCACGGGGATGATGCGCAGCACTTCACCGTACACCTCCTTGGTGATGTTGTTGATGAACATCCCGCTCTGTGCCCCCTCCACGTACTCGGGCTTCTTCTTGTTCAACTCAGGGCTGATGGCTTGCATCAGCTTGATGAACGGCACCGATGAAGTGGTGGAATCCACACCGCTGAATCCGTCCACACCCCCGAAGTCCATGTCGGTCAACGCCAAGTCCATGACTTCCTCTTCTTTCTTCACGATTTCTTTTGTCGCCATAGTTGTTTCTCCTGTAGCTTTCTCTTTGTTCCCCGCTCATACGAGCAGGGTTTTTCACAATTCAATCTTGGTCTGGGAGTACGTGTACACCTTCAGGAACTCGGGGAGCTCCTCGATGTTCATGATCTTGCCCTCACCATACAGCTTCTGCCGTTCCTCGTCCGTCGCATTGACGGCGGTCAAGTCGCGGAAGAACTTCTCCAACGTCTGCGGATGCACCCGTTGGTCTGTGTCATAAGTGCCTACCTTCTTGTCCAAGAAGTCAAACACTTCGTCCATCACACTGTCGTCGAGCTTGCCCACATCGAACTTCGTCTTGATGAGACTGCCCGCGTTGTGTGCCTTGAGGAACTCGAACAACTTGAACTTATCCTCCTTCTTGTACGATACGGACAGGCCCTTTCGGATAATGACCTTCTGGCCCGAGTCGAGTCGTACCTCACTGAGTCCGCTTTGTGTCATAAGCTCAGGGATAAGCTCCCCACTTACCTTCAACAACTGTTTCTTTGCGTTGGAAAGTTGCTCCGTCAACTTCGCCACCCGCTCCTCAAGCGCAATTTGCTCTTTCGCCAATTCGCTGAGGGTCTGCATCGCGTTGCCCTGAGTTTCTTGCTGTGCAACATCCGCTAATTCCATCAATCCTTCCAAGTCTGTCATCCCAGTATCTCCTCCAAACTCATGTCCTTGAAGAACTCGTTCAAATCCCGACCAGCCTGTATCGCCTTGACGCAGAGCTCATCCACCGTCCCCTTGGCAACGATGTCCTTGTAGACGACCGTGTTCTTGGTGCCGATTCTATGGCTCCGATTCTCCGCTTGCAGCCTGTCCTCTGTCCTGAAGTTGTTGCTGTAGTACAACTGCACCGTGGCGTTCTGAAGATTCAAGCCGTACGCAGCCGTCTGGATGTTGCCGATGAAGATGTCATACTTGCCCGCCTTGAAGTCCTCAAGGATTTGCACCCGCTCATCCTTCGACACACCGCCGTAGTACAGACAGCACGAATATGTCTTGGAAAGCTCCTTGTACAACAACTGCAACTCCGGCACAAACGCCGCCCATACGATGCACTTCGTCTCCTCAAAGTCCACCTCCTCAAGCTCCTCGACAATCCGCTCGAGCTTCGGGTTGCTCCCGATGGGCTTCACATCCCCGCGCCGTTCCCCTTCCTCCTCAAAGGGGAAGAAGCCCCCGCACACCTGCAAGAGCCTGAGCATCAGCGTCAACTTGCTCGTGACACTGAGCTCCTCACCCGCGTACCGCGCCCTCAGGCTCTCCTTGAGGTCGTTGTACACCTTCTCCTGCTCCTTGCTCATCAGCACGTAGCTCGTGGCATAAATCTTGGGGGGCAGGTCTGCCACGTCATCCTTCTTCACACTGATGGTGACTGGCGCTATGGTGTCCCTGAGCTCCTCGAGGTTGCGGTACTTGACGTACTTCTCTTGGCTGTCGATGAATCGCACCACACTCTCGCTCGTGTTGCTGCTCGTCGCGACAAGGAAATAATGCTCCTGCGTCAACCTGTCGCCGTGATGTTCGCGCATCTTCTTGAGTTTGTGCTTGATGATGGCGTAATCCTTCTCGCCGATGGGCCGTTTGAACGAACGCCCCGTCCTGAAGTTCTTGTCGCTCATCAACAAACCGTACTTATGCTGGAACACTATGTATGCCATGTTGAAGAACCCACGCTGGAGGAACTCATACTGGTTGTAGATGCTGTATGGGTCTTTGGCGGCGGGGGTTCCCGTGAGGATGCACCGCACGCCCACCCCGTTGTACCGCATGATGGCCTTGCTCCGATTGGCGCTCGGGTTCTTGATGCGCGTCGACTCATCGAGGATGATCATCACGCGCGGGAACCGCTGGATGAACAAGTCCGCATACTTCAACACCGTCTTGCTGCTGAACGCCTCGACGTTGATTGCAAACAGCTTGAGGCGGTCACTCTTGCTGAAGAACTTGTTGCCCTCAGCCTTGTAGTACTTCCTGCCCAGCTTCGCAGAATCCCAGATGAACGCCTCCCAGTCCACTTTGCAGTGCAACGGCATCTGCTCCGACACCCACTGGACGTGCACCCCGTTCGGGGCGATGAGCATGACGGCCTCAATCTCCCCCCTCAGATACTTGTACACGGCTATGTCAATCGCCGTCTTGGTCTTCCCGAGCCCCATGTCGAACATCAAAGCGAAGCTATTTCTATCCTTGAATCTATCGAACGCCTCACGTTGATATGACCGTGGCTCGGTCTTGAACACTGCTTCCAAACTATCCTCCCTTACGTCTTCGTCTTCCCGAACGAGCCTTCCAACACACAGGTGATGATGGCCCATATATACAACAGCAACGGTGCGAATATTATCGCGATGATGTGCCTAGGCTTCAACTTCAATGACTACATCCCCGCTGAGCTCTATGCGCAAGTCACCGCTCACCCGTGGGGCGCAACACCCACGAACCGTGACACCCCCGACCGTGACGACAATGCCTTCCCCATCGGGGGCAATCACCACACGACCCTTGACGAGCGTCGAGGTGTCCTTGGACGACCTCGGCCTGAACCCCAAGTCCCGCAGGGTGTTGTACGCGCAGCCTTCCAGCCTCTTGTACACCCCTTCCCAATACACGTGGCCCTTCTTGCTGCGCCACCAGTCGAAAGCCTCGAGAAGCTCGTCGTCGGGCCTCCCGCTTCCAATATCCGTCACTCCCTCAGTCTTGAGGGCGACCCGTTCCTCGACGGTCAAAGACCGCCACAGGGGGGTATTTTCCATTGTACGACTCCTATGTGTGGTTTGTGTGTGGATTGTCTGTTTTCTTTAAGAGCAAAAGCTCTCCTCGAGCTTCTCGAACAATGCGTCCCGCACCTCATCGCTGAGCACATCCCAGATGTCCGTGCCCGAGCCCTCCACATAGACGGCGACTATTTCCATATTTGTCCGTGCGTCGTCTTCCCACGTGTACTTCACCGAAAACCTGATTCCTGCATAATCGAATATCTTGTACATCATTTCTCCTTTGCTCTGTCGAGCCAATCATACAATATGTCGCCCATGTCGCAGAACACGTCGATGCCGAACACATCCCGTTGCGACAAGAACTCCTTCGCTGATCTGTAATTTGCATCCTCGGATGGCAGTGTGAGCACGTCCTTGATTGCGGAGGCAATGACTGCCTCTGCCAACCTCTGCCACCCACGGCGCACCTCGGTCATATCAACCAATGGGTCTTCCAATACTCCTCCACCACCTTCTTGTCATCCTCACTGAGCCCCGCCCACTTGAACGCGAGCCATATGAGCGCGATTGACGCAAACAATCCTACAAAGATAACTGCACCAAGCATACCACCATCCTATCATAGTTTTATGTATCTGACAAAGATTTTGTTGCCCTCGTCCTTCCTGATGAAGGCGAACACCCCGTTGTGCCTTCTTATGACACAAGTTATGTACCATTCGTCCAGCAACCGTGACCTGTACCCACGTGTTGCGTTTGGTGTCTTGCCCTTCTTGCTCAAATACTTGTCTACCATTTCTTCCTCGCGTCCCGCAAGAAAAGCACCATGTCGTATGACTGGACAACTCTATACTCTTTCACCACTCCCTCCTCCACTTGTACTCCACAATCACAGGCTCCTCATACTTGAGCCCCAGCGTCTCCAGCGCCATCTCAACCGACCCTCTCGGGCCATATGGCTTGTAGTCCATGAGCCAGTGCTCCTTATCTTTCGAGAGCGTTGTCACCATATGTGCCTTCTTGAACGGGTGCCGGCGCTCTGTGACAATCCACTCACGCGACTCCCATCCCTCAAGCCATCCCCACACAGACCAGAGCCGTGCCCAGTCATCACAATCCCTGCCGTGCTTGATCTCATTGAAGAACGAGTGGCAGTGCTTGGTCGGGATTGACGCATCGATGAACCCGCCCCACCTGTCCGCCTTGTATGGCATCGTGTTGATTATCCTCGACGCCTCTTCCATGTCCCCCTCAAGGAACGCCGACCACTTGGTGATGCCCTCTATCGTCGCACGCCTGTTCTTCCAGTAGAAGATTCGCCAGACGAATGGGCTGAGCAGCGACCTGAAGAACGCGTACAGCTTCAGTATTGTTTTCATACAGGAAACCCCTCCCCTATCCATCTCATCACGGGAACCACCATTGAGTTGCCCAGCACCCTGTAGCGATGTCCCACGCTGTCCCTGATGGCAGTCCACCCTAGCACCTTCCAAATCTTCATACTGATACCTTCTATTGTTCCTCACTCGGCACAGTTACAGACTGTGATTATATACCCTGACCGTCAGCCAAAGTGGGCGCAGTACACCCATGTAGACGTACCACTCCTTGGTGATCTCCGGCTCGGTGTCAAAGTAATCCATAAGATCATTGCGGTGAAGATCGCAGAACTGGTCGAAGGTGAGGATATTGCATAGCAGGTGAGCCGGTATGTTCACCGTCACCCTTGCCTCGGTCCTGTCCACGATTTTCAGCACACCCTTGATGCCCTCTTGCTCAACGCTAGGATTGCTTGTCAGCCATTGGGTGTTGGTCATCAGGCCTGACTTCAAGAGCGTCATACCCTTTGTCAGCCCCTCTTTCCTGATCTTCAAGGCGTTCTGCCTTGAGGTGAAGTGGTAGAGTTTCATTTCCCCATCTCCAATAGCTCAGGGTTGTCGAAGATGTTGCCGATTATCTCTGCGTGTTTTGCTCGGCTCACACGCTTGTCCGGCTCGTTTTCCAGCCATGTCCCCTCATACATCCTGTACAACTCCCATACGAACAAATCCCGCTCAATACGGGGATTGATATTGTGCACCCCGCGATATTCCTTGAAGAGGAACATCCCGCTTTCAAACACAACCGCCCCCCAAGCCGTCTGTGAATACCGGTATTCTCCAACCTCCTCATCCCAAGCCGGTTCGTAGTCCAACCGGACAATATCACCCTCAAAGAGCCTTTTGCCACCGACCTCATACCCCGTGTACTGGCCAACCGTCTCAGAGACAACAGGAATCCACTTACCCGTGTCATCCATGAGAAAAATGTTCCCATTGGCGTTCCAGAGCGTTGGGCTCACAAGCCACCCACAACCACTCACCCTTTTGCCCCTGAACAATATCTCCCTCATTTTATGCTCCTCCTTGTAGAACGGCTCCCCGAACGCTGAGTCACTTCCCATCACGCTTCTCCCTTTCCAACTTGTCAATCCAATATTGTGTCCGCTTGTTGACCTTCCGCCCATAGGCGCACGCCCATAGGACGAACACGATATTGATGACCGCTATAATGCCCAATACAATGTACGCTGCCTTCATAACTTCTCCTCCTTGTACAACAAATCACATCGGTGCAGTTCATATCAACCTCCGCAACAGGTTCATCACCGCTTCGGGTGTACTGTTCGCCTCACACCCATGCTCTTGTGTCAAACCATGCACCATGTCCTCGAACGTCCCTTGGTCCAGCTCCACGTCGCGGAACTCGGGATACATCTCTATGAGGTTATAGCACCATTGGCACATCTTGAAGTTGTAGATGTCCCCGTCGACGATCGTCTGGTACAGGTAAATATCCCCCTTGGCGATCAGCCTTTGGCACAAGTCGCAGCGATGCTCCTTGCGTGCCGTGCGAAACTCCTTCTTCAATATATCCACTTCTTCATCTCCTCTCCTTCCTCCGACTCCAATTCTTCCCAACTATCCCTCACCCTACATAGCGGACAGTGTTCTCGGTAAAACTCTTCGTAAAAGACTTCTCCACACTCGTTGCAAATAAAATCAGCGGGCTTGATCATATATACGCTCCTCCTGACTCACTACATCAACCACTCCATCGCCTCCTTGTTGACTTCACGGCAACACCTCCTCAATCGGCTTCTCCCTGAACATGGTGGACAGCAACTTCACACAACCCTCACCAACTTCCTTGTGCTCACCAGCGTTGTTGCTGATGCCCAGCGTAGAACCGTCGAACCAATCCACCCGCCAGAGCTTTCCAAAGCACACCACCAGATCATCGCGGAAGATGGTACGCTTACCGCTCTCCATCCCCTGAAGTCTCTGCTCGAGCCATGCAATGTACTCCCCGAGCGTGTACCTCTCCCTACCGACAACCCGTTTGAACTCTTCCTTGTAGTCGGTCATACCTTCACCCCCGCTGGCTTGCCTGTGTCAACAAAGATATAGTCCGCAACAAGCTCTTTGTATGAGATGTAAGACTTCCCCACCCTAATACCGGAGGAGTTGTACTCGGTGACTAGCATCCTTTGATAAGTGCCTTCTCTCCGTGTTATCCAGCACCCGTATCTATGCGGCGCAAACTCCTCGGCTGAGGCAAAGGGGCGGTACTCCGGCTCCTTGACCTTCTCGATGGCAAAGTAGGGGAGGTAAAATAGATGTGCTTGGATAGCCCCCATTATATAATCCTTGCGTATATTCACTACTTTATAGGCTACTTCTCCTTTTGCAACAGTAGTCGAATAACCAAACCCGCCCTCGCCTTCTTCCCACGCTCGTGTTGTTCTAACCTTATCCCCTACTTTAAGCCCGTTCTCCTCCACCCACTTGGCTTGGAGGTACTCGTAGGGAGCGGGGTAGAATAAAGCATATGCCAAATTCATATAGGTCACAAAACGATGATACTGTGCCTCCCCGACAATTTGACCTAACCTCATTGGCTCTTCGTTACCGACTCTTCCCTTTAAAAAGGGTAAGGTATCCCCAAACCAACCGATATCCCCGACCTTCGCTTGGTCAGCCGTCACACACGTCAAAATCTTGCTCTTGTCAAACTCGATCATAACCCCTCCTTCTCGTAGTACAGCACGCAGAAGTCGCTCGCCAAGAACACCTGCATGCAGCGCTCCCGCTCCCATTGGTGCACGGTGTATGGTTGCGTGTCCTGCGTCCTTACGCCCTGCCCCTCGAAGTGCGCCACCGCACCCGCGCCGTAATACCCCGCGTGAACCAACACGTACCTGTCGGTGATTGACACGGCGTACTCCCCCCAGTCGAGCCCTGCATACTTCCGATTCATGGACAGCACACTGTCCTGCGCCCGAGCCCTCTCACGCTCCGTCTGCCCACGCCATACGTCGATGGCTCTGTCGAGCTTATTCATCACAACCCTCCCATACCCTCATACCATTCCACGTGGCATTTCCATCATATGTCCCAAGATATGCTATCAACGCCTTTTTAATTATTCCCTCTTCGATAACAGCGTCAGTGATTCCTTCACACGCATTGACACAAGCTACGATACGTTTGACGTTTGCTAAATCGTCCCCATCGATATTCTTGTTTTCATATGCTATAGCTATGGTCTTTCCACGCCTGTTTGAAATTGAGCTATTCCTTCCTTGTAACGTCTTTTTAGCTACCCACGGCTCTTTTGTATGTTTCATCACTCAACCTCCCCAGTATTGTCAAAGCCGATATTCTCGACAGGATAATGGTCGGGGGTATTCCGGCTCTTCCTCATGTCCGGTATCATCCCATATCTGCTCAACAATTCTCGTGATCTTCTCCATCTCGCTCCTGGTTCCATCAAAACTATTCAGATAGTT
>LSQX01160866.1_pt1 | contig 11482 bp, 11 predicted proteins | sample 654561 | NCBI WGS metagenome assembly LSQX01 (sample SAMN04489861, study PRJNA283612) | anaerobic digester metagenome | isolation source: 4 biogas reactors fed with cattle manure at either 37C or 55C with and... | place: Denmark: Kongens Lyngby | collected 2014 | reverse complement strand
GTCCTGACCAGCATCTTCCTGCCCGTTTACTTCGCATTCGGCTATACGAAATCCCGGGTGCTGAACATCCTCGTTTTTACTAGCTCGATTTCTCTGGCAGGCATGGTCTCAAACTTCATGGCTGGACGTCCGGCTTGGGTCGAAGCGGTGGCCCAGATAGGAAGCTTCAGCATGTGGGGCGCCTCTACATTCGTTGTTATCCTGCTTCTGGCTCTGTCCTTTGCCTTGTCGTTGAAACTGTATCAGCGCCGGGAGTTCTAGGCCTTTTTGCGCCGCTTTTTTGCGCCATGGTTATTGACATATGTCAGTAATGGGCTATAATGAAGGTAAATGACATATGTCATAAACAACGAGGAGGTGGAGCTGGCTCAATGGATCGCGGCCCAGTGACCGGATGGGGTATGGGATTCTGCCGATGGCCTTACCCAGGGTGCTCCAGACCTAGCTGGATTCCTCGGTTTGGCATGGGAATGAGGCGCGCTTGGGGCGGCGGGTTCGGCCATTGGTTTGGCAGAGTAGGCGCCGTTCCCGCCATGACCCGCGAGCTGCGCAGAGATTGGCTGCAGCAGCATAAGCGTTGGCTGGAAGAGCAGTTGAAGTACATTGATGAGCAGTTGAAGGAAGAGTAAGAGCGCTGGGAATAACCAGGGGTTTCCTCTGGTTATTCCCCATGATAGGGGGTGGTGACCATACCAAGGCCGATGAAATGGAGGAAAGTCTGCAGCCTACCCGATCGCACCCGCTTCGGACCGCTGGATTCTCCGCCAGGTCCTGACGGCCTCCTGACAATGACCGTCGATGAATATGAAGCGANNATGTGTATAAGAGACAGTATGTCGATAGTGCAATACAAATAACAGAGTATCATCCATACGTTTATAACAGGTCCAAAGGGACCTTCCTTAAGGAGCAACTGTGCCAAGACCACGAAAATGGAGAAATGTCTGCTGCTTGCCTGAACACAACAGGTTTGGCCCCCTGGGAGTAGGGGCCGGTCAGCGGGAAGCCATCACCATGACCGTCGATGAATATGAAGCGATCAGGCTCATTGACTTAGAAGGCTTTACGCAAGAAGAGTGTGCGGAAAAGATGGAGATTGCCCGTACGACTGTGCAGGGGATCTATGGCAGGGCGCGAAAGAAGCTGGCAGAAGCACTGGTGGACGGGAAGATCCTCGTAATTGAAGGTGGGGAATACCGGTTGTGCGATGGCCTCGGACGGGACTGCGGGCGCGGCTGCCGAAGACGGCGTTGGCAATCTGGAAGGGGAGGCTGGCAGTGAGAACTGCCGTTCCCGCGTGTGCGTCAGCACACACATTGTGAGATATTTGGACGAACTTCCGTGACCCTCGAGTGGAACAAGTTTTGCCGATCGCGCAGACAATTCTTCCCATGCTTGCCCATTTCTGCTAGTCTGGAAGTGATAGGCCATACTAGACGGGGGGATTGCCGTGTACGCAGAATTGCTCGGCAAGCTAAAAGAGCGGTTTGAACAGAACATGGAGCGCCATGCCAAAATCGCGTGGGAGGACGTTTTGGCCAGGCTCCAGGCTGACTCGGGAAAACTGCGCTCGCTCCAGGCTATGGAAGATTCCGGAGGAGAGCCAGATGTGATCGGGACGGACGATGAGGGTAGGTTCATTTTCTGCGACTGTGCGGCGGAAAGTCCGGCTGGACGCCGCAATCTGTGCTATGACCGGCAGGGCCAGGATCAAAGAGAAAAGAAGGGTGTGTTTCCCGAAGGGAATGCCGTCGATATGGCCGCTGAGATGGGTATTGAGCTCCTTGATGAAGAACAGTACCGCGTCCTGCAGAAGCTCGGCCCGTTCGACACGAAGACTTCTAGTTGGCTGCAAACACCCGTTGACATCCGCGAGCGCGGCGGTGCCGTCTTTGGAGACTATCGCTACGGTCGCGTTTTTGTTTACCACAATAGTGCCGGTTCCTTCTACAGTTCCAGAGGATTTCGCGGCCTACTCCGGGTCTAGCTGCCAATCACGGCCAGGACTATGGTATTGCCGGCTGGGTCTTCCACGGCAAAGCCGGAGGGGCTTTCCTTCACAGACGCACCAATTCGCTCCAGGCTTGCGGTTACCTCTTGCAGTCTATCTTCACTGGGAATAGCCAAGGTGAAGAAGTCAAGACCAGCGCTGTGTTTGGGAGGACGGGGGGCGCCTACGCCATTCCACGTATTGACAGCGATGTGGTGGTGGTATTTTGCGGTGGACAGAAACAGGGCGCTGTCCCGAAAGCGCATCACTACCTCAAACCCCAGCCCAGCTGTGTAGAATCTCTCCGCTTCCCGTAGGGAAGAGACATGCAGGTGGATGTGGCCGAGAATGGTGTCTTCCGGAAGGCCTGTCCAAGGTTGATCAACCGAACCTTTGGAGCGCAGCAAATCGTCGAAGTCCAAGGGCAGGGTATCCATGCTCACGCTCTGGCTGTCCCACTTCCAAGCAGCAGGGTCCGTATCTACATAGACCTCAATCCCGTTGCCATCGGGATCTTCGAAGTAGATCGCTTCACTCACAAGGTGATCGGCGGCGCCAAACCGGATGCGATCTTGGACAAGATGAACCGCGAAGTTCGCCAGGTCAGAGCGCTGCGGCAGCCGCAGTGCGAAGTGGTAGAGCCCTGTAGTCTTTCCTGGCTTTGGGATGACATGGGTGGGCTGAAATAGAGATAAAATGGCCCCCTTCCCGTCAGCGGTAAGCTCAGCGTTGTTTTCGTCTTGCCACAGCACGCGAAACCCAACGACGTCGGTGTAGAACTCCACAGAACGCTTCAAGTCTGTGGTATTAAGCTGAAGCTGTGCGGCATAGACTGCGGGTGGACTGTGATACGTCACGACAGCCGCCTCCTTTTGGGTGGTTTACCGAGAGAATTCCAGATCCACTGCCAAATCCCTTGTGGGCCGCTAAACAGCGGTGAAAGGGTTGGAGGGCGTGGCCTAGCTGCGCGTTTTTGGGATCCAGAAGGTCAACCGCGCTTTGCCGCGGGACTTTTGCGAGGCACTAGCGGAAACCATACCAAGCAGGACAATGATGGACCGACTACAGCTTATTGCTGACTACCACAAAGATAACCCTGACAGGGTCCGGGTAGTGAAGCGGCAACACTAAAGGCCCTAAGTTACCTGCCGCCATTCTTAGAGGTGCTGCGGCGGAACGCTGCTGAAAACGGCGTTGCGGATCGCATCACTGCCGTTGCAAGCAGCATGGAGACGCTGGACGCTGCGGAAGAGTCCTTCGACCTGATTTGGTCTGAAAAAGCCAGTTCTTGACACATCCTGCCTTAATATGGCACAATGTATTTGACCAACCGGTTAGTTGAAACGGGAGTGGATGTGTTGAGGGTACTTAATAAGGAGGACGCTCGGGAGCGCATCCTAGGCGCCTCTATCGATCTGTTTTCTCGCAAGGGTTTTGCTGCTGCCCGGGTCAGCGAAATCGCGGACTGCGCCGGGGTCAACAAGGCCCTCATCTACTACTACTTCAAGAGTAAGGAAGACATCCTCGACACTTTGCTGGGATCCATCATCTCCCACGTGTCTTCCGCCTCTACGGAGTTTATCGACACATATATCGTGCCCATGGTTAAGGATGGCCGGCTGGATATTGTTGGTGACCGCTTCGAGTTCTCTGACAGTGAGGCCATGGGGTACTTCCAAGCGAACATGGCCAAGCACTACGAGAAGCTGGTGGACTACCTGCTGCAGAACCGCGCTATTGTGCGAATCTTAATGTCAGAGTCGTTAAGGAGCGGGAAGCACGGCAGCAGTCTGTTTCGCGTCATGGAGCTGATGGACAAGAATCCCGGCAATCCGATCTACCGCTCACTGCACGCCGCAGACGAGGACTTTGAATACAATGAGGACACGGTGTTCTTTAAGTTCTTTTTCTCGTGGATTCCTTTGATCAGTATCGCGGCGTACTACGACGAGTATAAGGAGAAAAATCTTTTGTCGGATGAGAATATGAAGGAATTGACGCTCCGCTCGTTGGAGATTTTGGTTAAAGGCGCGCAGGATCGGCATTTTGTGGTGTCTTAAGTGGGGAGTGATGGCGGCGTGTAGGGATTGCTTCTCCGTCACGGTTGTTAACCGAATGGTTAGTTAAGAACAAGTCGGATTCAGGGAGGGAGAGACTGAATATGGCGTCGCTGAAGCAGAGCTTGCAGACTGCTGCTGTGCGGGAGAGCTTGCGGTACATCGGGCGGAATCCAGGGGAAAACGTCAAGCGGCTAGTGAGTATCCTCCGGCCGTTTGCCAAGGTGCCTGAGCACAGGGACATCATCGACCGGGCGGAAGCGGTGTGGAGCGATCCGGCGAACAACTGGCGCCGTTTGATCGAGCGGGCATTTGCTCAGCTATCACCGGGAGTTATCGAGAAGTTCGTAGCGAACTTTCTAGTTAATGCCTCTTTAGTAGGAGTGCCCCGAGGACACGAGCTGGGGGAACAGCTGCAGTGCAATATTCCCTGGGCTATCCTAATGGATCCTACCTCGGACTGCAATCTCCGCTGCAAAGGGTGCTGGGCCGAGGAATACGACCGAGGCGCGAGCCTGACCCTCGAAGAGTTGGACAGCATTATTACCCAGGGCAAAGACCTGGGCGTGTACTTCTTTCTCTATTCCGGTGGCGAGCCTCTGCTGCGGGCNNGGCGGCTAAGCACCAAGATTGCATGTTCTGTGCTTTTACTAACGCCACCTTAGTGACGCCCGAACTAGCCCAGCAGCTGGCTGAAGTTGGTAACGTCATGCTCGCGATCAGCGTAGAAGGGTTTGCCGATGACAATGACTGCCGCCGTGGGAAGGGCAGTTATGCCCATGTGGTGAGGGCAATGGACCTCCTGCGCGAGGCGGGAGTGGCCTTCGGATTCTCCGCTTGCTACCACCGGCACAACACCGCAGAAGTGGCATCCGAGCAGTTTGTGGATGCCATGATCGAGAAAGGCTGCTTCTTTGGCTGGTACTTCACGTATATTCCCCTGGGGCGAAACGCCGATCCCGAGCTCATTGCCACGCCGGAGCAGCGGCAGCTGATGTATGAAAAGGTGCGGGAGTACCGTGCTGCTAAGGATATCTTTATTCTGGACTTCTGGAATGATGGAGAGTACGTGAACGGCTGTATTGCTGGCGGGCGCCGTTACCTGCACATTAACGCCCACGGTGATGTGGAACCATGTGCCTTTATCCACTATTCCAATGTGAATATTCGAGAGACAACTCTCTTAGATGCCCTCCGCAGTCCGCTGTTCATGCAGTACCGCCAGCGGCATCCTTTCAACCGCAATCCGCTCCGGCCGTGTCCTATGTTGGACAATCCCGAGGAGCTCGTTGCGATGGTCAGGGCGAGCAGCGCTTATTCGACGCAGCGCCGCGACAATGAACCTGTGGAAGTTCTGGCGGCGAAATGCCGGGAAGCGGCCGAGAACTGGCAGCCCACCGCCGACCGGCTTTGGAAGAAGCAGCAGGCAGACAAGGTTGAGCAGGCCGTGTAGCAGGCCGCACGCGGGTGCGTTTCCTTACGGCGAGGGAGCGCACTTTTTTTCTGGGCGCAGAACGGAACCGCCCACCTGCGGACAGGAAATGCCGCCGAAGAGGGGAATTGCTCTAGGGTAGGTTCCAAAGCGACTCCTGAAGGGGGACATCTTTTTGAGGGAAAAGCACTCTGACACGCAGCTGGTTGCCGTTACTTATCTGACGTTCGTGGCAATCATCTTGGCCTGGATTGCCGCCTGGTACTTGAAAATCTATCTTGATCGAAGTGTTGCTTGGACTGCTACAAGCGGGGGAAGCTTCGGCTATTGGACGGCCGCAAAGCTGGTTCTGTGGATCCTTCCCGCCCTGCGCCTGGTGAGGCTGTCGGGCCGCAGCCTTGTCGAGGTCTGCCGTTTATCCAACTGGCGCGCTGGGCTTTATTGGGGTGGTGGGTTGGGGCTGCTGCTCGGGCTGATGGGAGTCGTCTCAAACTATTGGCAGGGAGAACCCATCCTGCCAACTCAGTTCAGCTGGCAGCTCGTCTCTGTTCTCATGGTCGCCCCTACCTTGGAGGAGTTTCTCATGCGGGGAGCGGTACTGGGGAATCTGCAGACTCGGTATTCATTCGCGACCGCTAACATCATCTCATCGGTCATGTTTGTGATCCTGCACATACCAGGATGGCTTTTCATGGGAACTCCGCTTACTGGGGCAGTGCCCATCTTCCTGGTAAGTCTGGTCTTTGGCTATGCTACCCACCGCTCGCACTCTATCGTGGGTGGGATCATCGCGCACTTCCTCAACAACTTGTTCTAGCACGCACCGGCTTGCTCTAGTGAGGAAAGGGGAAGTGCTCGCTGTGCGAAGTACTTCCCCCAGGTCACACAGCCGCGGTTTGCCGCAGCTGCCTTCTTATGCGCAGCGACTGGCGTGTCTGCCCAATGCTGCAGAACCGCTTTGCCTAGTCCTCTTCTGGTGCTGAACCAAAATAGACCAGGTTGCCGAAGGCATCAAGGCTGAAGAGCAGTTCATCCTGTTCGAAATTGACCGAAACATACCATTCCGCATCTTCACTCAGAACAGCCCCTGTGTCTAGGCTGCCGTCAAAGGTGAAGGACTCCTCGTAGAACAGCTCGCTGCTGGACCCGAGCCATGAATTCTCCGCACCCCAGAAGTACATCTCATAGAAGGGCTCTACATCTCTGTCATACGGGCTGATCTGGACTTCGTACGGCAAGGACGTGACGACCTCTTCGTCTTCTGGCTTCAGCAGGCCAAACCCGTAAGCGTAGAGATCCAAGTCAGGTAGGAATCTAGGCTCTGCGGGAACGCCATAGATATGCGACCAAGAAGTCAAACCCAGTTCCTCGATTTCCTCGTCAGTATAGTTTTCGTTGCTGTCGACGCTCACAATAAGCGCCTCAAGGTCAGAGTAGCCCTCTAGGGGGATCACAAACAAGCCTGCTTCATCGGTTTGAACTACTTGTGATTCTTCGTCGCTGCTCGGCGAGCGTAATACCCAGACGGTAATTGGTCGATCTGGCACCTCTCCCCGAATCACAACTCTGCCGACGATTTTCCCGGTAATGGCCCGCATGAGTACGCCAGGCTGCGTCTCTGGCGTAAACGTGTACTGCCGAGGGGAGAAAGCGAAATCCACTTTCTCAGGAGTGACCGTAACTGTGCCGCGCACTTCAGCTGTCCACACACCATTTTCGTCAGTTGTGACAACTGCCTCGGTGTCACCCTCGATGAAGAGCGTCACTCCTGCCAGGCCCAGGCCCGATTCGTCGAGCACCTGCCCGAAGATGGTGTACCGGGTGCTGGCTGAAGCACCCCCCCAAGACACCGCCAGAAGTACGACCGCCAACAGCACGGTAGTGCAAAAACAGCGTTCCGCTTCACTTTTAGGCCTCCTTATGCATTTTCTAGAAGATCATACAGAACTCCATCGCTTAGGAAACAATTCCCCTTTTTTCCGCCTTTACCTGCTAGGTGAGGTCCGATTTTCCCGGGAAAGAGCAAAGGGAAGTGTTTTGTCGGACAAACACTTCCCCTAGGACCTTCTGTTACCCTACAAAACTCAGAATCGCTGCCTGAGCGAATAAAGAGACTATGACCACTGCAGTGTCGATCACTACGCCGGCAATCATGGGCTTGGCGCCAACCCCGGCAACTTCCCGGAAGCTTGTTTTCATTCCGATCGCCCCCAGCGCTGCTGCCAACAGCAGCTTCGCCAGATGGGCAGTAGTGCCGACCTGCGTTTCCGAAAGGACACCGCTGCTTCTGATCCCCACAACCGCAAGGAACCCGAGCACAAACCAGGGAAAGATCTTAGCTATCCTCACCCTGGATTGGGCTTGATCGCCGTTTTCAGGCGTTCTCCGGGCATGGATCCAGGCAAAGACCAGCACGATGGGTACGATGAACAAGGTGCGGGTCAGTTTGACGATGGTGGCCAGGCTTCCAGCAGGGTCAGAAAAGGCATATCCGGCGGCGATGACCGATGAGGTGTCGTTCACCGCGGTCCCAACCCAGAGGCCGAAACTTGTGTCGCTGAGGCCCAATAGAGTGCCGAACCAAGGAAAAGCGACCACGGTCATAAGATCAAAAATGAAAGTGGCCGAGAGCGCGTAGGCGATGTCCCGCTCCTGCGCCTTGATCACAGGCCCCACTGTGGCCACTGCCGTCCCACCACAGATCGCAGTGCTCACTGAAAGCAGACTGGAAAGCTTCCAGTCGATCTTGAGCAGCCTGCGGCAGATGTATCCCACCCCGAAGGCAGTGGAAAGGGTAAAGGCCATCAGTAGTAAGGCGTATCTGCCCGCCTGCAGGACTTGGGCTAGGCTCAGAGTAACGCCGGTGAGGATGATCCCGCCCCGCAGTACCCAGCGGGAAGTCCAGCTAATACCAGGGTTGCAGAACTCCCAGCGAGAAACGAGTGGATTAAGAAGCATCCCCAGAAGCAGGGATAGCAGCGCGGTGCCAACTAGATCGATGGGCAGCAGGCTGTTTGCCAGCACGGCCGCGGCCACTACGGCTGCACAGACGGAGACTCCGGGAATAAGTGCTGCGAATTTCGCCATGAGCAATTCCTCCTTGCAGCCTTGATTCTATCACGGCGGTGCTATAAACTGAAATTATTATTTGTTATCTATAGATAATTCGAGATTATGGAGGATAAACCGTGATCGATTCCCGGCATCAGACTTTCTTGACGCTGTGCGCGGTTGGCAGCTATACAAAAACAGCGCAGCACCTTCACCTCTCCCAGCCTGCTGTCACGCAGCACATTCAGTATCTGGAGGGGATGTACAACTGCCGCTTGGTCGTCTATGAAAACCGGAGGGTAGTCCTCACTCCGGCAGGGGAGCAGCTGCGAGAAATGCTGGAGCGGATGGCTGCTGACGCCAAGCGCTTTCGCCGCACTCTCCAGAAGAACGGTGGCACGGGGAAAAACATTGTGTTTGGAGCTACACTTTCCATCGGGGAATACCTCATGCCGCAGGTGATCGCGGAGCTTCTCGAGCATGATGCCAGTCTCAACGTCCACATGGAAGTGGCCAACAGCCAGATCCTGCTAGAACGGCTCCGAAACGGGGAACTAGATTTTGCCCTGATCGAAGGCATGATTGACAAAGCGAGATACCACGCCCTTGTCTTCAGCGAGGAGAGGTTCGTGCCTATCTGCGCGCCAAACTGTTCCCTCGCGGGCCGAACGGTGGACTTTCGCGAGATCTTGCAGTTTCCTCTAGTTCTGAGGGAGAAGGGTTCAGGCACGCGGGAGATCTTCGAACACATCCTCGGACAGTACAACTATTCTGTCAGCAGTTTCCAGAAAGTCATTGAGATCGGAAATATGGCGGCCATCAAGCACTTGGTGGCGAGGAACATTGGGATCAGTTTCATGTACGAGCTTGTGGCGGCAAACGACGTCCACGGGGGTGAGTTAGCGATAGTCGATATCGCTGGATTTGACGTGAGGCGGGAGTTCAACTTCGTATGTTTGCGGGGGAGTGCCTTTGTTGACCAGTCTTTGGAGTACTTCCGTATGTTCAAAGAGGCCGCACATCGCATCTCCTCAGCGCAGCGGATCACATGAGAGGTGAGGTAGACAAATGCAACGAGTACAGTGGGTGGGAGTCGTATGCTTCGTCTTCGCCGTCGTAGTTTCCTCCGCAAACTGTGGGCAGGCAGCCGAGATGATTGACCCTCAGGTAGCGGCTCTCCAGCGGCAGGTAGAGCTCCTTGAGCGTGCGTTTGCCCCGCAGTCATACTGGGAGGCGGTTGAGAAATGGGCTGCGGGGGTGCAGACAAGAAACGGCGCCGCGCAGTTTGCCGTGCTCTCTTCGGAGCTGCGGGAGAGAACGCGCAGTAAGTACGAAGCCATGATGTGGGTCACTGGGACTTCGAGTCCGTGGGTTGCGGAGTGGATCGTGGTAGACGAGAAGGTCCTGAGCGAAAACGCGGTGGCCTTCACTGTTCGATTCGAACTCGCAGCTTCGACGGGGCCAGTGGGGGCATACACTGTTGAACTCGAGGTCAGCGGTGACGGGGAACAGTACTACATCACACGCCTGAGTTCCGAGGCATGGGCTTTTCGTTAATTAACAGACTTGCTGCTGTAAAAAAACCACAAAAGTGACTCGAGTCACAGCGCGATTGCATGCGTCCAGATATAATTACCACAGAACTAAGTTTTGACACGGGGCTCTCCAGCCAGTGTCGATCAAGTGTTGGAAGGTGATGGACGTATGCGCAAGGACCTCTTTAGCAGGGAAGAAATGGCCAAAGCGTGGGAAGGATTTATCCCAGGCAGTTGGTCGGAAGGAATCGATGTGCGGGACTTCATTCAGAAAAACTACACTCCTTACTATGGCGATGAGCGTTTTCTGGAACGCCCCACTGAGAACACTACCAGCGTTTGGGAGAAAGCCAATCAGCTGATCCAGGAAGAAGTCAGGACCAGGACCATCAAGGTCGACATGGAGCGCTTCAGCGGGATCGACAATTTCGAGCCGGGATTCATTGACCGAGAGCGGGAAGTAATCGTGGGCCTCCAAACCGATGAGCCCCTTAAACGGATCATGAATCCTTACGGCGGCTTCCGCATGCTGAAAAGCGCCCTCGATGCTTACGGCCTGACGATGGATCCCGGCATGGAAGAGCACTTCAACGAGTATCGGAAAACGCACAATCAAGGGGTTTTTGACGCCTATACCCAGGAGATGCGTGCTGCTCGCTCTGCAGGTCTTTTAACCGGTCTGCCCGACGCGTACGGCAGGGGAAGGATTATCGGTGACTACCGCCGCGTTGCACTGTACGGAATCGATTATCTCAAAGAAATGCGCCTGCAGGACAAGCACAACCTGACCGGACCCGCGACAGAGGACACGATCAGGAGGCGGGAGGAGATGGCGGAGCAGATACGGGCACTTGACGCCATGAAGTCGATGGCAGCGCGCTATGGTTTCGACATCGGCAGGCCGGCGCAGAATGCCCGGGAGGCCGTACAGTGGCTGTATTTTGGCTACCTCGCGGCTGTGAAGGAGAACAACGGCGCTGCCATGAGCCTCGGCCGCAATACGGCTTTCCTCGATATCTACATTGAACGGGACATGAGGCGCGGCCTTCTTGATGAAAAGACCGCTCAAGAGCTCATCGACCAGCTCGTGATCAAGCTGCGTTTGGTGCGGCACCTCAGGACACCTGAGTACGACCAGTTGTTTGCCGGGGACCCGACGTGGGTAACTGAATCTATTGGCGGTATGGGCGTCGACGGGCGTCCCCTTGTGACGAAGACTGCGTACCGCTTCATCCACACCCTCACCAATCTGGGTACGGCGCCGGAACCGAACATGACCATCTTGTGGTCCGATGATCTTCCCCGGGCATTCAAGGAATACTGCGCTTTTATGAGCATCAAGACCGCGTCGATCCAGTATGAGAGCGATGATCTGATGCGCCCCATCTACGGAGACGACTATGCCATCGCCTGCTGC
>LSQX01296451.1_pt1 | contig 11484 bp, 8 predicted proteins | sample 654561 | NCBI WGS metagenome assembly LSQX01 (sample SAMN04489861, study PRJNA283612) | anaerobic digester metagenome | isolation source: 4 biogas reactors fed with cattle manure at either 37C or 55C with and... | place: Denmark: Kongens Lyngby | collected 2014 | reverse complement strand
GAGCCAGGTGCCTTGAAGATTATGTACTCAGCCAGAAGCGACCAGGACACCGTCATTAACCTCACCAACCATAGCTATTTCAACCTGGCGGGTGGCGGGGATATTAAAAAGCACTCCCTTTTTGTGCGGGCAGAAACCGTCACAGCGACCACCCCGGACCTGATTCCAACAGGCAAACTGCTTCCGGTTAAGGGCAGTCCTTTTGATTTGCTTACTCCCCGGATACTGGGAGAAGCGCTGGAGGATCGCGGCCGAAATGATATGTTCGACAGCGCCAACGGCTTTGATATCAACTATGTTCTAAACGGCGAAGGCCTTCGAGAGGCGGCGGTGCTGACGCTCCCTGATACTGGCCTTATGATGCGGGTGATCACTGATCAGCCGGGTATTCAGGTGTATTCCGGCCAGGGCCTGAACAATGCCGGCCGAGGCGGCGCCATCTATGGGCCCTACAGCGGCATTGCCCTTGAAACCCAGCACCTGCCGGACAGTGTCCATCATGCCCATTTTCCGGACACTACGCTTAAGGCTGGCGACATATTCCAAAGCACGACGATCTACCAATTTGACGTGGATGTTTTGGCGGGGTAAACCCTCAGCCATTCTTCCTTCAAGGCCGCGTATAGGGCCAGATCGGAAAAGCTGCCCTGTTTATCCGGATGGGCTTGGCGCAGGCAACCCTCAAAAACCAAACCGGCTTTTTCCATCACCCGGCCGCTGGCCGGGTTATTTGTGGCGTGACGAAGGATGAGGCGGCGAAATCCGACCTCCACAAAAAGAAATCGCATGATGGCTCGAAGCGCTTCAGTCATGATTCCCTGGTTCCAGTATTTTTTGGTGAGACAATAGCCGATTTCCCCGTCAAGGCGCTTGGGAGACCAGGTAACCAGCGCGATATCGCCAATCACCTGCCCGTTATGTTCAATCGCCCAATGGTAGTAGCGGCCGGTTTTATACGACTTGATCCAGTTTTGTAATAAGCGCTGAGTGTATCCAACATCTGGATGTGTGTTCCACATCAGCGTTCTGGTCACCTCAGCATCTCCTGCCCAATTGTCGAACATCGCCTGCGCATCATCAATCCGGTATTGCCTGAGCCATAGCCTATCTGTCATGAGAGAGGCTGTGCCAAGATGCGTCAGAAGCGAATCATCTGCTTGCACATCCGTTTCCAGCGCGTACGATATTTTGATCTCCGCTTTTCGGACATCGCCGGAGCCAATAACTGGTTTGTGGGCGTCCTCCGGGAAAAAGACGGCAAACATTCCAGCCGAAAGAACACACTGTGTGCCCTGATATGAGTCAGTGCTTGTGAGAATGTCCATTTGGGCATCATAGCCCGTCCATCCCGCCAATTGATCAATCGGTGCCCAGGCAATGGATTCGGTGCCTTCCAGGATGATGTGAATGTCAATGACAGTCCTGTGGGCTTCCCAAACAGGGTTTTTTTCCAGAGCAGCGCGCCAAATATTCATGCGAAAGCGTTTTCCGCCGAATGTATGGCTACCGTCAGCCAATGCAGTGAAATCAGCATCCAGCAGCAGTTCAATCGCATCGTCAAGGTTGGGGTGACAGCCAAGGTACCGTGTGAAATCGCGAGTCTTACCGGTTATCATCATGCATCTCCCATGCCGTTTTCTGATGCAGATTGTAGTTTTTTGCCCGGATGAAGTCAATTCCCGCCTGCGAAAAGCGAATTGCGAAAAGACTTTACAAATTAACCCGTTCGTGTTATTCTGCATAACGCGATGGGGCATTAGCGCAGTTGGTAGCGCACCACAATGGCATTGTGGGGGTCAAGAGTTCGAGTCTCTTATGCTCCACCATGATTTGTCTGAAAACGCTTATGTTTTCAGGCATTTTTCATTTTTTTTGTGTCCAAAAAAGCCCCCAAAAAGAATTGGAGGAACCGCTCTTATGATGAGAATCCTTGGAGATGCGATATGGCAAGGGAATTCTCCGCATTTGTCTCAGTTGATCGCCATTTTTGTTCGCGATCTTTGTTGCAGGAGCATAAGAATGCCGGGGACCACTCCTTTGGCTGGCGTTGTCAGGCTGATTGCCTGCCAGATGTTGTAGCCTGTGTGGGCCAGCGCAGTCTCGGCTGTCACCCTTTCTTTCCCGCGGTACAGAAAGGACTGCAAGCCATCGTAACATTTGACGGTGCCAAGGGGATGTTCCGTTGTTTCTTTCCTGATCTGCTGGCGTGCCTTGTCCCGCTTGATGGTGATCCTGACTGTTTCTTTGGCGCGGCCTTTTCGATGAAGCGAATGGTAGTTGGGACTGATGACATAATCCATTGGAAGCTGCTGTAAGGGGTAGTCCGGATGGCCATACATCAGCACGGACAGTACATTGGAGTTATAGCCAATCAAGACGGGCTTCTCGCCTTTCGAATCTGTATATCCTTCAGCTTCTCCGATATTCCTTCCTGCGGAGTGTCCAAATGAAGCATCTCTTTCCGCTCATAATAGCTGACCAGCCCGTTCAGATAAGTTTCCGGTTTCCGGATTTGTTCCTCATTATTTTGCAGCTTCTTTGCTGTGACTTCGGAATAGTAATATTGGCTTTGAAGGTTTCCTTGAGAACCAGACGCCTGTCCTTACGAAAGTCGTTGAGGGTCCTGAAATTCTGCTTAAGTCAATTGATGAGCCATTTGACGCTGATGCTCCGCCCATACTCCTGCTGCAACCGCCGCGAGGAGCGCATGTGTTGGATGCAGCCATAAAGATACAGATTCAGCAGGTCATGTGGATCATAACCCGGACGCCTTGTCCGTGCAGGCACAGCCTTTTCAAAGCCTTGCCCGCCCATTTCAAGCCCGTCCACAAAAGCGTCCACAACCGCGCTTGCTGATACGCCGTATTCTGTTCGTTAAGGTTGGGCATGAAAATTTCGCGCTGATTCCGCTGTTCACCTGCTTCATATCCCATAGCTGAAATACGCTGCGGTTTTCTTCAACTAAGCAATGTTTCCCTTTTCCCGTGACTTTTCGGACAGTCTCTCTGCAAGCGCTTGTCATTTCAAGGATTTTTCTTGTTGAAAGCATGACTCACGATGTTGGCTATGACTCAACATGTATCTGATTTTGTTTAGGCATTGCGTACTGCGGTATACCTCAAGCATGGAGCGGAGAGAGATGTGGCGAGGTGATATGCACATGGAAGGGATGGATGATGGCATGAAAGTATGGAGGGACCGAGCGCTATTGGGTTTTTTTTGTTTGTTTCTCTTATTCCCAGCCTTTGCTGGTAAGTCGGTTCAAGCGTTCGGCAATATGCAGGTAGGTTTGTTTTCATGGGATATTGAAGCCATTCGTGAGAAAGGTTCCCGGGAGGACTTATTCAGTATACTGTTTGAAATAAATGCAAATGAGGTATATCAATCGCTCCGGGTGGACAGCGCGCGTGATTTCTTGATGGAAGCGCATCAGAGGGGTGTTCGGGTTTATGCACTTTCCGGCCAGCCTGAGTGGGGGTTGGACCCAAAGGCCGGGAAGATGATGAAAGAGGTTGACCTGGTCGTCTCCTTGAGGAGAAAACTTGATGGGGCGGGTCCCGCGGGGCTGGTTCTGGATGTAGAGCCCTATTTGACCAAAATCTACCGAAATGACCCGGAGCAAGCAATGGATACCTTTGTGGCTGCCATGAGAAAGACATACGCTTACGCAAGGGAAGCGGGCGTTGAAGTGATTCTGTGCATCCCGTACTTCTATGATACCAAGGGATTTCCTGACCATTTGAGGGCCTTGATAGAAGAGGCTTCGGACGCGGTTGCCGTGATGAATTACTTTAAGAGGACGGAAGCGGCAAATATTGCTTCAGAGGTATCCATTGCACGGGAGTCGGGAAAACGCCTCATCAACATTGCGGAGCTGCAGCGGCCAGGTACCCATGACCTGACGGAGCGCAACACCTATTTTCGCGAAGGCTTACCCGCAGTATGGAAGAGTTTTGAAAAACTGGCGGGTGATTTTGGCTATGAAGGACTGTCTTATGCCCTTCATGACTATACAGCACTAAGGGAAGTGATTGATCGTGAATGAAGTGATGCGCAATGAGAAGAAATACCTAATCACGTTGGACAGATACTATGCCCTGGGGCATTGGCTCAGCCAAACGTTGCATCCGGATGAGCACAGCACAGGCGACGGATACATTATACGTTCTCTTTACTTTGATACATTGGAGGAGAAAGATTATGTGGAAAAGGAGGATGGGATAGAAACGCGGCGCAAGATCAGGCTGCGAAACTATGGTCCGGGGATGCCTTTTGCCATGCTGGAAATGAAGCAAAAACAGGGCAACAACCAAAAAAAACGCTCACTCCGTATTTCCCGGGAAGACGGGGCTGCGCTGTGCCGAAGGCAGTATAGCGTGCTGCTGAAATACCCGGATCCCTTTGCTGCTGAGTGCTTTGGCCTGATGAGTTGGCAATGCTATCTTCCCAAGGCGGTGGTTGAATACCGCCGTAAAGCTTTTGCGGCAAAGGAAAACAACATCCGCGTCACCTTTGACCATCACATTACAGGAACCGAATCAAACTTTGACATTTTTTCACGCGATCTCATGCAATACCCTGTTCTGGACCCATATCTGGTGGTTCTTGAGGTCAAGTACAATGGGTTCCTGCTGAGCTATATCAAGGAAATGCTGAAAACTGTAAACATGAGCGAATCATCCGTCGGCAAATACAGTTTGAGCCGGGCCGTAACCACGCATTACCGATTCTAACGTAATCGAATTGAGGTAAGAACTGATGAGAGATTTCCTGCGCAGCATTCTTGAGCAGAATCGCACACTGACGATTAATGAGCTCGCCGTCAATATCCTGTCTTCGGTTATCTATGGGCTGATTATCTACCTGTCCTACTGGTATACGCATCAAGGAACCACGTACAGTAAAAAGTTCAATGTAACGGTTCTGACGCTCACGGTGCTTACCGCAAGTGTCATGACCGTTATCGGCAATAATGTGGCGCTGTCTCTGGGCATGGTAGGTGCGTTGTCCATCGTGCGCTTCCGCACTGCAATCAAGGACACCCGGGACACAACGTACATCTTTTGGGCCATTGTCGTTGGAATTGCCTGCGGTGTGGGGGATTTTCTGGTGGCGGGGATTGGCACCGCTGCGGTATTCCTGGTGCTTCTGGCATTAGGACGTGTACGCAACGAGAACCGTATGCTGCTTATTGTCCGTGCGCACGGCAGCAAGGAGATGGAAATTGAAGGGCTAGTATTTAAAACCTACAACGCCAAAGCGCTCATGCGTGTCAAGAATACGACTCCTGAGGCTGTGGAGATGATTTTTGAACTTGACCGGGGAACCTATGACGCTGCGCAGAAAGAGCAGGGCACCGTCATTCAGAAATTGTACGAACTGGGTGGTATTGAATATGTCAATATCGTCGCTCAGAGCGACGAGATTACAGGATAAGCGCATGCGGAACAGATTCACACGGATTATGTTTCTTTTGACGGTTCTGGCGCTCGCCAGCGGCGGCGCGCTGACCATTGTGGCCGGCGATCCTCCTGCCATCCGCGAATACCAGCACCGCATGGCCGCACAGCCTGATTCAGTAACGGGTGATGAAGAGGGTTTTTTGACGCATCTTCCAATTATTTCCATAAAAACCAACGGCCAGGATGTGCCGGGTGAGCGTATCGGTGATGATGTTGATGGCACCAGATTGTACACACTTTCAGAGGAGGGTGGTGCCAGAATTACAGTAGATCTGGCTGTTTATGACAGCGGAGGAGTCAACCGGGTGTCCGACTCTCCCAAGGTTTCAAGTCAGGCTCGCATCCGTTACCGTGGCAACTATTCACGTTGGTTTTATAAAAAGTCATACGCGGTATCTTTGATTAGGAACGATGGCACCACTCCCAATCCCCACACAATCAGCGGACTGCCGTCCCATGATGAGTGGGTGCTGCATGGCCCCTGGATAGACCGCACGCTGCTGCGCAATTATCTTGCGTACAATGTAGCGGGGGAAATCATGTCCTACGCGCCCGGCGCTCGCTTTGTGGAATTGGTGCTTGACGGCGAGCACCATGGCATATATGTGCTGGTGGAGCCAATAACAAGGGGTGCTGGGCGGCTTTCACTCAGAAAGCCAGATGATGGCAAGGACGTCACCAGTTTCATTGTCCGCTGGGACCGCGCCACCAAAAGCGACCAGAGACTGGACAACTTCCTCTTTTACACCTACCGGTCAGACCTGTCCGCGCTGGATGTTCGCTATCCAGGCAAACAGAACATCACGCCGGGGCGCATGGACTATATAGAGCGTACCATCAGCCAGGTTGAGAGGACACTCTACTCAGCGGATATGAAGGACCCCAGAAAGGGCTATTATCAATACCTGGATTTAGAATCATTTGCGCAGTATTTTCTGATCAATGAGTTTTTCAGAAACGTTGACGCGGGGCGTTACTCTACCTTTCTTTACAAGGATGTGCGCGGCAAGGTGAAGCTGGTCGTGTGGGATTTTGACAACGCGGGAAACAACTACATAGACCGCTCCTGGACTGAGGCCGGATTCTCGATGCAAAACGCGCCCTGGTTCTCGGCGTTGCTGATGGACGACCTATTCGTGGACCTGCTTATCAAGGAATATCGCACTTTACGCTCCGGGGCTCTGAATGAGGATTATCTGCTGCGGACGATTGATGAAACGGTGGCATATCTGGGCAATGCTGTGGATCGCAATTATGAAAAGTGGGGGCGGGCTTTTGACATGACCGACTACAATGGCCTGGATTACCTGATTCCGGTGCAGCGAAACTATACAAGCTATGACGAATCCGTCCAACAGTTCAAAGGATTTATTGTCGCCCGGGGCAGGTGGCTGGACGATCACATTGAAACATTGCGGCAATATAGCCAGGACAGCAAAACAACCACCATCCTCAACCCCTAAAGGAGTACATGTGAAGAAGTTCATTCTGACCTCCGCCTTGTTGGGATTATTGGCGCTTTTTACCTGGTATGCTTATAACTTCCAGGGTTTTTTCATTGATTTGGATCCGGGGGCCTTGATCACGGCGCATTCGACTGCCTGGGGCAAGGAATTGGCTGTACGGGATGAGGACGGCAAATGGCAGCCGTTTGAGGTTCGTGGCGTTGTGCTCAATGGTAGCCTGCCTGGATATGTGCCCAATGCGTTTCAGCCTGATGAAGGCACGTATCTGAGATGGATGAGGCAGATAGGGGATCTGGGAGCCAACACCATCCGCGTGTACACGGTGATGGATGAGGAATTCTACAACGCTTTGTACACGTATAATGCAGGAAACAATACGCCGCTTTATCTTCTGCAATCAGTGCGGATATCCGATAGTATGACCAATTCAGCCCGTGACGCCTATGAAAGCGGTTTTGCCGAGGCACTTCTGGCAGATGGTAAGGAAGCCGTGGATGTGATCCATGGAAAAAGAATCATTCTGGCCAACAAGACCAGGGGCAGCGGCACATACCGTAAGGATATATCAAAATGGGTGTTGGGATTTATTATTGGACATGAATGGAATCCTGCAACCATCGCTTACACCAATAACCGGTCCCATTCCATTGTGTATGATGGCGAGTTCATCCGGGCAAAGGAAGGCGCTACAGTATTTGAGGCAATGCTGGCCAGTGTGATGGACCAGGTGGTCGGCTATGAAAGCAGGAAGTATAAAGTTCAGCGCCTGATTAGCTTTATGAATGATCCCAGCCATGATCCTTTTGTCTATGACCAGTTGTATGGAAGGCAGATTCCCAAATTCAGCCAACTGGACATTGAACAAATAGAGGGCACAGCGATGTTTCACGCGGGACTTTTCGCTGCGTATCGCGCCTACACATTCCTACCGGATTTTTGGTCCTACCTGTCCCGGGAGCAAATAATACGCCTGGGCGATATTCCAGCGCGCGTAGACCGCCGCCGCAGCTTTGACGGCTATGTTCAGTTGCTGTCCGAATACCATACGGCGCCTGTTGTAGTAGCCAGCTTGAGCTTCTCTTCCTCCCGGGGGATAGATACCCTCCATTATGGCGGGCCGATAGATGAAAAACGCCAGGGGGAACTGCTGGTGAAGGCGTATGAAGACATCATGGCAACCGGCGCAAGTGGAGCAATCATCACCGGATACAAGGACAACTGGGGTCAGCGCGCCTGGAACACTTCCTATGCTGTGGATTTGTCCCGCGCGCATATGTGGCACGATTTGCAAACCGTCGCGCAGTCCGATGGGTTGCTGGCTTTGGAACCCATAGCGTATGCACCTCGTGTGACAATAGACGGAAATCCTCTTGAATGGGAAGAAACGAAGGCGCTCGTAACACAGGATGGCATGAAGCTTTATGCAACGTATGATGCCGAGGCGCTGTATGTTTGTGTCGCAGGCGGTGTTTCATCTGATGTGCCATTGTATGTTGTCTTAGATGTTACGCCGAAGTCTGGCAGCGCCACCTATCCGCCCGCAAGGCTTGCGTTTGACCGGGATGTGGACTTTGTGCTCCGTTTGCAGGGTACGGGGGAAGGCAGCCGCCTTTTGGTACAAGCCAGGTATGAGTCCCGGCGAGCCAATTTCTTTTTTGAAACCACGCGCCAGGACGCATACATCAATCCGCCTCAAAGAGACAGCAATGTATTTGTGCCTATACTCAGTGTCTTGAGACGTCTTGGAATCCCACCTGAAACGCCCGAAGGGCAGGAGCCGCCACCCCAGTACGGCACTTATGAGACAGGGAGATTAACGGATGGCAATGCGGATTCACTCGGCACTGATTTCAACTCATTGACTGATGTCAGCTTCGGACTGGATGCGGTTGAAGCCCGTATCCCCTGGTCGCTTTTGAACTTTTCTGATCCCTCCGCAATGATGATTCATGATGATTACTATGAACACTATGGGGTGAAGTTCATCCGCATTGACGCGCTGCACATTGGCTTGGCCCAGGAAGGCCGCGTGGTGGGGCTGGAACCCCTGTTGCTTGCGGGCTGGGAAGAGGTTCAAATCAGGGAGCGAAAAAAGCAGAGCTACTATATCGTTCAGAAAGCATGGGGCGTTGAGTAATGTCAGGAGTGAATGCAGTTCCTCTTATCATCGGTTTTTATATGTTTATTAGTGCTGCTTTGCTTGTATTCAACATATGGTATATTGCCAGGCATCGGGGGGATGACAATCGCCATTGGAAGAAAACCAGGAAATGGCTTCGCGAGATAAAGCGGCAGGTTCGCGCAATGGCGGATGTACCGGGTCCTATTGCAGACAAAGCGCATATTGATAAGCTTGCGAAAAAACTCCAAAGTCTCGCCGAACTGACGGCATATGATGATGCGCTTGGGCGTGCATCTCAATTCTTCACCACTGGGCAAATCCGGTCCTACCTGCAAAGCTGCATGCCAAGCTTTCGTATTCTGACCGTAGCTTATGCCCGGTTCAGCGATATGGAGAAAGCATATTACATGCAGGGGACAACGAGGCATCTGGCAGGCCTTGAAACTGTGCCGATTCATGATGATCAGCTATATCCGTTCCTGGCAAATAGCAATGTATTCTGCCGTGAGAATACCCTGCGCCTGCTTTACGCGATGGGGGATGCAGATATGGTCCGGCGGGCTTTTGACATCCTGGCGGAGAAAGACATCTTTCATCATGAAACGCTCCTGACCGCCGGATTGATGTCATTTTGCGGGGACAAGGGCGCATTAGCCGGAAGTTTGTTGGAAAAGGTGAATGTTTGGCCTGAGCCTATGGGGGTAGCTGTAATCCGCTTCATTGAAGCATGCGGAGCCGATTTCAGACAGCCCTTTTTTGAGGCCATTGGCTCAAAGGGCCTGGGCCATGAGGTTCGGGTGGCTATCCTTCGCTATTTCGGTAATTACCCCTTTGGGCCCATGCTGCCAACGCTCCTTTCCTATTTGCGTATCACGCATCGGAGCAGAGACGATCTGGCAGTGGCTGCCGCCGTGGCGCTCGGTGCCTATCCGGGGAAAGAAAGCATTGGCGCGCTGAAAGACGCGCTGTCCAGTAGGAATTGGGAGGTTCGGAACAGTGCGGCAAAATCACTGATGATGCTTGAAGCTACAGAATCAGACCTTGGAGATGTCATCAGCGGCCAGGATAGATTTGCCCGTGAGATGTTCTGCTACCATGTTCAGGCGCAGGAACAAGATGATCGATTCCCGTTTTGTTCCAGAAGTGAGATGGAGGCATAAATGGAATCCGCTATTTGGGTGTCATTGTTATATGGTATCGTCTCTTTTTACCTGCTTTATCTGATGATTTATGCCACCTTCCAGTTTATCTCTGTTGCGATGGGCGCGCTGACACTTCATGAGCGCCAGCGTCTGCAACGTGTTCGAAAGAAGTTAGGCGGAGATTTGGATATCCCCGTCTCCATTCTTGTGCCCGCATACAATGAGGAGGTAACAATCCTGGCGAGCGTGGAGTCTCTTTTATCACTGGATTATGGACAGTATGAAATTATCGTTGTAGATGACGGGAGCAAAGATGCCACGTCCGAAAAGATGGTCAACCATTTTCGGATGAGCCCAATCAGCCGGCCCATCAGGATCACGCTCCCCTGCCAGCCGGAGAAAGCGGTATATGAAGCACGGATAGGCAAAGTCAAACTGACGCTGATCACCAAACATAACGGGGGAAAAGGCGACGCATTGAATATGGGCATCAACGCCTCCCAAAACCCTTACTTCCTATGCATCGATGCCGACAGCATGCTGCAGCGCGATACCCTGACCCGTATCGTGCAGCCAGTCCTGGAGGACGATGCCGTGGTCGCGGTAGGAGGGATGATCCGGGCGGCTCAGAGCGCGATACTGTCAAATGGGATTGTCAAGGATTTCTTTATGCCAGTCCATCCGTTGGTTGCCATGCAGATAGTTGAATATGACCGGTCATTCCTGGCTTCGAGAATTTTGATGGATCAGTTTAACGGAAATCTGATTATATCAGGTGCTTTGGGTTTATTCAGAAAAGACGTGGTTGTATCTGCGGGGGGGTATGCCACCAACACTTTGGGAGAGGATATGGAACTTGTGCTCAAGCTGCATGTTTACTGCCGCAACAACAAGCGGGAATACGCCATTCGCTATGAGCCAAGCGCGGTCTGCTGGAGCCAGGTGCCATTCAGCATCCGCGATATCCGGCGCCAACGGCGCAGATGGCACCTGGGTCTTTTCCAGAGCCTGATGAAATACCGCCAGGTGATGGGCAGTTCCAAGTATGGGCTGGCTGGATATGTTTCGTTTACATATTATCTGCTGTATGAGTTGCTTTCCCCGATCATTGAACTGTTTGGACTCCTGGTCGTCGCACTGATGGCAATCCTTGGGGTTCTGGATGCCGGGTTTACGCTTCAATTGTTCCTTATATATGGGCTATTCGGGGCCTTGCTCTCAGTCACCGCTTTTTTCCAGCGCACCTACACACAGAACCTGAAACTGCGGCCCCGGGACGTTCTTTACGCGAT
>LSQX01052483.1_pt1 | contig 11484 bp, 14 predicted proteins | sample 654561 | NCBI WGS metagenome assembly LSQX01 (sample SAMN04489861, study PRJNA283612) | anaerobic digester metagenome | isolation source: 4 biogas reactors fed with cattle manure at either 37C or 55C with and... | place: Denmark: Kongens Lyngby | collected 2014 | reverse complement strand
AGATGTGTATAAGAGACAGCATATAGACAAGAGATTTTATTCAGAATTTAATTAAAAATTTTTAAGTTATTTTATTATAAATCAAAAAATCAGTGTTGTAAATTGTTTTCGCATTCTTTTCTCTTTTGAATTTTGTTTACAGCATCTTGATACGACTTATGCAAACACATTATTGTTATTAATTTAATACCTTTTATAATATAAACACTATTACCATAAATTCTTATGTTATCAGCAATCTTGCTGTGACTTAAATAAAGCCAACTAAAAAACTTTTTCAAACGTCCTGTTGCATCTTGATGACTAACGCCATATTTAAGTATTTTTGGTAACATTCTATCTAGTGTTTCTTCGTTCCAATTGTCGCGTTCATTAGCTCTCTTAACTCCATGTTTTGAAGGCCTCGAATATTTCCTAACCTTCATTTTAATCACCCCTTTACTTTTTGCTTGCCCTAGAATATAATGATGTGTTATACTTGGTAACCCTCTTAAGATACTTTTCTTCATCAAACGTAAGAGCTCCAGCGTTTTCTAAGGCATCCATAATACGTTTATTTACTTTCGATTTTGGAACCTTTGCAATAAAGTGTGCATAATTATCATATGGTCCTAGTTGTTCAATTAACTCCGCGGTCTTTAATCCAACGCCTTTTATACTTGAAAGGCCTTCTTGAATTACTTTTTCGCCATCAACTTTTTTAATACTAAAACGTGAAGTTCCGTTCACATGCGGTAACATGATTATTTGACCATCAGCAACCGCACTACATTTATGCTTGTCTAACTTTATGTCAATATCTTCATACTTAAGAATTGCGTAATAAAACTCGAGTGGATGATATACTTTAAAATACATCATGTATAAAGATATCAAAGTGTAACCAGCCCCGTGGCCTTTGTTGAATAAATAAAGCGTCATTTGATCATATAAATCTTCAGCTTGGCTTTTTGTAATACCACCATATTTTACAGCACCTTTTACAAACTTTGGTCTTTGCGGATCGTTATTTCTATCAGGTGAGAGATTCTTCATTATTTTATCAGTATCATCCCAACTTAAATTTGCAAACTCTTTACATATTTGCATTACGTGTTCTTGATAAACAATTGTGCCATAAGTATCTTTAGTATAAGTATACCACGGAACACTTTTGTCAATATCGCCTTGTTTACCAGCAACAAATTTATCAAGAACCCCTAATTGAATTGGTGCCGGTCTATTTAAAGCATTACAAGCTATTAAATCTTGAATATTATCAGGTTGTACCCTTCTTAAAACATCCTTTGCTCCTTCTTTTTCAAACTGAAATATTCCATCAGTATTTGCGTTGCAAAACTGTTCATAAAGCTTATCGTCATCTAACATTTTATACTTAAAGCGTACGCTGGTCAACCGTTCTAGCTCTTTAATTACTGACATTGTTTTTAAACCAAGTATATCAACTTTTACAACATGAATTTTGCCAAGACTATCTAAATCATATGACGTTTGAAAATTACCATTGACTTTCATTACTGCTACATAATTATCTATATCATCTGAAGTTATAGCAACACCAGCTGCATGCTTGCCAAAAAATCGCATTTGACCATAAAGTTTTGAAAAATGCTTTAAAAAATCTTTATACTGAATGTTAAACCGCCGCAGCGTTTTGTTTGTTAAAAGATCATTAAATGTTGTTTCTTCAGTCATTATATCTTCTAGTGCTTTTTTAACTTTTGCTAAATCAAATTTATCGACTTGGTAAAGTTTTCCTAAATCATTAGCAAGATTTTTTACTTGGAATTTTCCAATATTAGCAATTTGAGCAGATTTGCCTTTATATTTTTGAAGAAGATACTTAATAACTTCTCCTCTTCTGTCTCTTTCAAAATCAGTGTCAATATCAGGAATTGTGTTCTTGTTTGGTCTCAAAAACCTTTCAAAGTATGTTCCTAATATCAGCGGATCAACATTAGTTAAACCAATAGCATACGCAAGTAAAGATCCACATACGCTTCCACGTCCTGGACCAATTCCAATATCTTTTTTCTTTGCATATTTAATAAAATCATAAACCAGCAAAAAATAATCTTCAAACTTCTTTTCAAATATAACCTTTAGTTCATGTTTAAGTCTCTTTTTATATTCTTGTTTAAATTTCTTTTTCTTCTTTAAACCATCAATTGCTAACTGAGTTAGTTTTTCTTTTGATGGAACTCCCCAATCAATAACTGGAACCATCTCAGTAAAATTTAAATTAACATCACATTTATCAGCCAAAAGTTTCGTATTTCTTATAAATTCTGAGCAATTAACATTCATGTCTCTCTTCCACATTGAAATTAGTTCTTGCTCTGTTGGCATATACATTTCTGAATAATCAATATTAAAATTATTGCCACGTTGGAGTTTGTGCATAACCAAATACGTATCATAATCTTCTTTACGAATATAATGTGAATCTGTGGTTATAATTACTGGAATTCCAAGCTTTTTCGCAATTGATATTAAACCTGCATTTGCAAGTTTTTGCGGCTCATAGCTTCTTACTGGCATTACTTCAATGTAGAAATCTTCACCAAATATTTTTAAAAACTTCTTGGCCATCAATTCAGCTTTGTCATACTTATTTGCTAAAATTAGCTTAGCTATAGGACCAACAACACATGCTGAAGAAACTATGATATTTTTTTTGTGATCCTTTAGCATTTCAAAATCAACAATTGGTTTTTTATAAAAATTATCACGATTAGCCCTGGTGATAATTTTGCACATATTTTGATACCCAATTCTATTTTTTGCGATTATGCACAGATGATATTGGTTTTTCTTTTGATCAAAAGCTGGTTGAAAATAAGCTTCTACACCAAGTACAGGTTTAATTCCAGCATCATTACAAGCAATATAATGTTCAACTAAACCGCAAGTGTTCCCATGGTTTGTTAGTGACAAAGCACTTTGCCCAATTTGTTTTGCATAATTAACTGCATTTTTAGCAGTATCAAATCCATCAAATGTCGAAAAATGATCATGCCTATGAATAATTACAAGGTTTTGTTTCTGTGGTTTAATCATTTATATCGTCCTTTCATTTTACAAATTTTTTAACCCAATCAGGAGTTGGTCTTATAATACCATGAAGTTGCAATTTTTTTAATCTGTGGTTATATATTACATCAGAAAAAACATTTTGTATACCATCGAAAGGTAAAGCAGAACCACCTAATGACATTCTATATGCCCACTCAGCAACTTGTGTTGCAGTTTTTAACCAAACACCAATTTTGTCACACTCAACTGATTCAACAGTTTTTTCATCCATTTTATCAAGTAGGTCCCAGTGATAATCATAAACATGAAGTGACGTTGCTGTATGATAATATGAGCCTACATCAATACCAATTTCATTAGCAATTAATTCCTGAATTATTGTAAAAGCAAATAAGTCGTATTGCAATCCCCATATTAAATCATTACTTCGCATCATTGTATGAAGTATTAACTTATCATTACGTATCTTAAAGTCGAGTGCAATTGTGCAAGGAACATCTTTTGTCCTTACTTTCATATCGTCAGATTTGAATATAGTCATAACTGCTTGTCTACAATGTTTATCTGACTTAAGTTTGCTAATAACATCATTAAAATATGGCTTAAGTCTTGGACCATACGCGCCATAAAAAGTAAAACCATTATCTGAATAATCAGCAATTTTTTTGTTAAAAAAAGAAAGAAAGCCGACAGAATTTATTCCGCCGACATAACTTAACATTTCTGCTATATTAAAAGGAAGATTATAAATTCTATCTTGATGATAAATCAATCTGCTTCTTGGATTTACTAGTTCTAGTTGAGCCGGTAAAATTTCTTTTGTCAAAAAGCCTCTTACATTTACAAGTGGTGCATTAATCAATTCTCTTCTTACATTTAAGAACAAGTCCGCAAACGTTTCTCCTCTAAAGAACACCTATAATCACTCCCAGATTCTTTTAAATTTTTCTTTAATTCAAAATATACTCTCTTTAATATTCTTGAAACTTGCGCTTGGCTAATATTAAACATTTTAGCGAGGTTAACTTGAATAATACCATCAATAGCATATTTTTTAAAAATTTCTAAATGTTTTTCTTTTATTTTTTTTGATAAAATTAATTTATTTAATATGGTATCAATATCCGCTTTCAAATCTGCGTTATCATAATCACTATTGCATTTTTTGTCTTCAATAACTTCAATTAACATTAGCTGATTTTTTTCTGTCGTTTTTTCAATTTCAGTATGTAATGATATTGTATCATTTATAGAAGTAATTGCAAAATTAATTTCTTCTACTGTTTTACAAAGTGCCAAAGCTATTTCTTCAACATTTGGCTCTCTAAACTCTTTTCCTTCAAAATCTTTCTTAAATCTCAATATGCTATATGCTAAATCTTTTAAACTTCTTGGAATTCTATATGGGCGGTCATCACGTATATATCTTTGAACTTCGCCCATTATCATTGGAACAGCATATGTAGCAAACTTATATCCAAGTTCTTCTTTAAAATAATATGCAGCTTTGCATAAACCTTCAAATCCAACTTGATTTAAATCTTCATCACATGTTTTATTATCTTTACAATACAATAATTTGAAATATTTATGCAATGTATAATAAACTAGGTTCATATTGTTTTCAACCATTTTACTTTGTTTTTCGTTTAATTTCAATTTAATCACCTCTATGCATTTATCACCATAGAATTTTTTATTTTGTCATGCGCATTTTGTCATAATGGTTAATTAAATCACGTAATTCACTGAATTTCATATTTAACTCCTATTTGATTATTTTATTGCATAATTAAACCTCTTCCATATGGTCTACTACCACTTAAAATAGCATTTCCGCAAGTCATTCTACCTTCATCTTCTTCATAACTTGGCACAAAGACAATAACATCAAATCCAACTGCTTTTAATTCTTGCTCTATTTTTTGATAAGGATAAAATTGCTCATATCCATCTTCAGTTTTAATATTGTTTTCTTGACAACTTTTTGTATAGTGCATTGGAGTTAATTTACACATAAACTTTTTAGGATCAAACAAATCTCTTAATTTTTCAGCATTAATTTCATAACCAGCTAAAGCAAAATTTAAAGTAATTTTACGTCCAACTGGAAAATCCAAGTCTCTACCAATTAACGCGATAGTATCTAAAAACAATGTATTTCCTGAAAACATTTCTTGTCGTTGTTCGTCATTAGTTGAATTAATTGAAAACTGTAATCCAGCATTTCCACGATAATCATAATTCTTAATTTCCATCCAATCACCTAAAAATCTTACCAACTGATTAGATCTAATTTTAGGAAGCATAGTAGAAACTACTGGATGAACCAACGATCTTCCGATGTGTGGTCTAATAATTTTCTTTAAGTCTTTTGCTACCCATAATACATTATCATTAAAAGTAGGTTCTCCCATACGAGCAAAATGAACATTTAATCTCTTTGTAGATTTAATTTCTGAATGAAGTTTTAATCCTTTAATAATTTGATTTTTTAAATCATCATAAGTTGCATTAACGCCTGGTCCTACTTTGTGAACATCACAAAATTTACATTTCATAGAACATCCATATTGGGTAGAAACAGTTAATACCCATTTTTCTTCTAAAGGAATTAAATCACCATGAGGTACACCATTAATTTCATTGTTTAAACCTAGAAATTCAGCCTTAACATTCTTTTCTTTCCCATAATCACCTACTGAAATCATTTCTAATTTTCCCTTATCGCCTTCAACTATAAGAATATTTCCAGTAGGCACTTTGATAGTTTCTAATATTTTCATTTTACCTCCAAAATGGTTCGCTCAATCTGACTTGTACGAAGTCCATCTATTTTGGAAACTTAATTTTAAACTTTTCCATAATCCTAAATTTCTTTTAATTGGTGATTCTACTTCTTCCATATTTACCCTAATCGAATTACCTTCATGAGTTTCATCAATCATTCGATATTTTCCGGTATATTCAACCCATCTCCAAAATTTCTCTTTAGTTGGATATGTCATTGTATAAGATTGATTAGCCATTTCATTTAACCAGCTATTAAAAAAATCTTCGTTAATTTGACAATCTGCAAATGTTGCTTCTACTTTTGTAATAGGTTTAATATTCATTTTATTCTCCATTCGTACAATTTGGTTTATGCGTATCATTTACTATTTCGTCACCAATTTCATCACTAATTTGATCTAAGTTATAAATTGGACATTTATCCATATCGCATTCTTCCCAACCCATTACGCAAGGACAAGCATCATAACAATATAAAAATCCATTAATTTTCATCTTTCCACCGCTTCATCAACTAATTTATTTTGTATAGAAAGTCCTTCATTAATTTTTCTCAATTCCTCATCTGCAAAAAATGGTTCAATATCTTCTTTCATATAATCGGGAAATCCATTACAATATTTATTGATAACAAAGTATACGAGTTTCATGTTATCTTCTGCAAGTTTTTTCTATTTTTCATTCAGCACAAACTTTTTGTGCCGATCTTGTTTGCTTAAATTTTTCATTTTAGCACCTTCTTTCAATTTATAATTACATTTTCTGTTTAATTTTGATTCAACAAACGATATATTTCTTTTGCAATTGTTTTTGTTGAAATAGAATCAACAAAAGGCCTATATTCTTTAACTAATTGCATACGATAATTTTCGTCCATCACACACTTCTTAAATTTAACATATGCTTCATCTTCATTTTCACAAAACCCAGAATATCCTTTTGGAGCAATTTCTACATACCCAAATTTATTTGGAAGAATCAATGCATTTCCTAAAGCTGCAGCTTCAACCGAAGCTATTGCCCAAACGTTTTTTGAATTAAAAAAGAAATTTGGAGCAATACCAACTTTTGAACTTTTTAAATAGTTATAATATTCTTTTGTATTAAGATCTTTATCGTAAACTTCATTACAACCAAACAATTCAAAGTTAGGCAATTTTAAACCTCTTGGATTCATAAAATGAATTGATGGTTCAGCACCATTTTCTGAATATAATCTATTTACAAATTTAATTAAATTATTGAAATTTTCTCGGTATAATGGCAGCGATGATAATCTGTGATTAAAAACTATGCCATTTGACTTATCTTTTCGTGTGCCAACAATTAAGTTCATATCAAAAGGTGGTGGAATTTTGGCGCATTTTCTAACAATCATTCTTATATCATCATAAGAATTAACAGTATTTTCAACATTATCTATAAACTGATTAGCAGAATAGTTACTGTTAAAAAATAAATGATCTGCGGTAAATGCAGCTTCTAGTTGTCTCCACCAGTATGATATTTCTTTATCAACTTTTGGATTAAGTGGACCATCAATCCAGTGGTAATATGTAACTATTTTTGTGTTTAACTTTAATTCATAAAGAATTGTTTTTAAAGAACGTACATGCGTTGGGTCATTTTCCCAAATAACATCAGGATTAAATTGTTTAATTATACTTTTAAATGCATCATAATTGAAATCATAACGTGTCCCAAAAACTGAGGTTGTAAAATGATATTTAATTGGTAGAATTTCATATTTGTTAAAAAAACCTAAAACATCAGATTCATCAGATTTAACCATTGCGGTTGGGTATAGATAGCCTATATCTAATGTATCACCATAAAGATCTTTTAAACCAGCAATTACGTTTGAAGAAAAATTCCAATTACTATCACACGCTACATGAAATTCATCATCTTTAACACACGATAGTTGCGGTATCCATAATATTCTCATTACATATAATACCTCACTTTCTTTTTTCTCATTTCTCTTTCATGTTCTTCTTTCTTTTCATTTTGTTCTTCTGCATATTTTCTTAATGCTTTAGAGCGTTCTTCATCGCTATGATAATCATCTTCATATGCTGATTTCCATTTAGCAAATCCACCCATTTTCGTATCCATCCTTTACAAATATATTTGCTGATTACATTTTGTATATTGGTAATATAGATTATTAATTGATCTATAACGATTACACTGAAGACATTCTGGTGATTTAGGCAAATAATTAAATTGATGTTCAAAACAATTTAAATATGTATCGGTATAAATATTACCACTTGAAAATTCATTTTGTTTTCCATATTCACCATTATCGTTCAATAAATGGCAGCATGGATATACATCACCATTAGCATCAACTACAGCATGTATTTTATGAATTATGCATATAGGAGCAAGTGGTTCTTGGTGACGACTTAAATTAAATAAATTAGTTTTAACTGGTTCAATTTCTATCAATTCACCATTAATAATTTCTTTGACTTGTTTAATCTGAGCGCCAATCATTAACCAATTGTTTTCGTCTAACTTTAAATTTTCCCAAGTATGTACTGGATAGAAGTTTATATCAACACCAATATTTTGCGCTAAGAAGAATATTTCTTTAACCCACGTAGCATTGCTTTTAGAAACTGTACAATTAATTCTTAGCCTTTGATTTGAATTTAAATTATTTTTTAAATATTTAAGATTATTAATAACTAAATCAAACGCATCAACACCACGAATTTGTTCAAACATTTGCTTGTTATGACCATCTAAAGAAACTTGAATTGAATTTGCAATTTTTAAAAGATGTTCAACTTTAGCTTTGTCTACAACTAACGAAGTAAGAACATTTACTTTCAAAGTGTCAGGAATTTTAATATCTTTAAACTTGCTATAAAGCAGTGGTTCACCACCGCTAAATGTAATAGTTTCACAATCATGATCAGCTAAATTCCAAAGAACATTATTTATGCTTTTTAAATCTAATTCAATCTGTGGCCATTCATATTTTCTGCATGATTTACATTTACTAGAACATTTGTTAGTAAGATTAATTTGAACAGATAATTTTTTATTTGTTTTTTCAGCAAGTTTTAAGTATGGTATTATTTTATGATTTGACTTAAATATTTCTTGCAATTTATCCATCAATTTCACTCCTATAAACTATTTTTAATCCATTTATATATTTTTTCTTTTTCATTTAAGTTTGCTTTCAATTTATCAATTTTGCATAACATAAAGAAATAATCAAATTCTTTACAATATCTAGACATATCTTTACCATTACGTTCATTTATATTCTCAATTGAATCAGTCATGTAAAGCAGTTTTACATTCATTACAGCCAGTTCTCTGTCAATATCCCACATTTTATAATTAGAATAATTTCGATTAATGTTTCCATAAACCCATTCTGTAGCATGGAATCGGTCTACGATAATGTTTTCTTTAAGTGTTTTTAAAAGATTTAATTGTGATATTGCCATAAAATATGTTACGTATTCTATTAACTCTGGCTTTATTTTATTGAATTGACGATCCCTAAAGTAAGTGAACCCAAAATCTTGTTCAATTTGCTTCGCAATTGTTGTTTTTCCTGCTTTGTTCGGGCCCTCCAAAATTAGGATCAATTTAATTACCTCCAAAACATGTTATTTATTCCTGATACTCACAACTGTTTTAGCATCTTCCATTATTTTATCTTTAATATTTTTCCTTACACCTTTCCAAAATAAAAAGTTAAAAATTAAAAGTAGCAAAACAACTAACCATTTAAAATAGCTAAATGATGACGAAACAACATCAGAAACTATAACAATTAGAAACAAAACTGTGTATTCGAAAAATGCTACAAAATCTAAAACGTTAAAATCATATTTTTGTAAATTTGATTTATTCATTTTATAATTCTCCTTTTATCTTATATATATTATTATATTTATTATATAGGGAAGTCACCCTTCGGACAAATGCAATACTTTGTGAAATAGACAGAGCCATACTAATTTGTTTAAATGATCCAAGCCTTCCAACTGAGATTACACCATAATGTTCTTTTAGTTCATTTGCATATTTTTGATGTAGGAAAATATTCCACTTAGATCTTATCGGATAAAGCCTATCACCACTTTCTGATATCATTTCCATCATTACAACGCTATTTGTACCTTTATGTAAACGTTTATAATCAACGCCATTAATAAAAGGAATATCTTTTATGCAGAATTTAACGGTCGGTGTTGGCCAGTTTGTATCACATGAAAGAAATGTAAAAGAGGATTTGTGGTATGGAATAATAGTGTGTCTGTAATTTAATAATGAATCTGGAGAAGCAGTCGAAACAATTAAATCAAATTGCTCACGAATTTTAATTAAAAACTTTTGCCCAATTTCATGATTAAATGTAACAATTATTCTACTATGATTTAACATTTTTTCTATCATTCTAGTAAAACCGTGTTTTGGAAAACCAATAAAAGTATCTTTATAAAAATAATTTTTATGATCGTCCTCGTCAACATTAATGCCATCAAATAGCTCTGGCAATACATTGCATAATTCTCTACCATGAAATTTCGCATCATAATCCTTAACGAATGTTTTATACAATCTATTTCCAATACATTTTAGAGCCTTTGTTTCATAATTATGCAAATTTAATTCATAGCCATGATTTTCTTTAAGAACACCACCAGCGGCTATTTCTTTCTTCATTGACCTAATCGAATTACAAACCTTAATAATTGACTCTCTATTAATTGGATATGGGAGCCATCCTTTCCTAGTTAAAGCTTGTACCTTATATTTGATTGGAATAAAGTTGCCAAATTTGTTAGCAAAATTCCAAATATCTTCATAGTCAGTATGAAATATATGAGGCCCATAATGCGACACCATTGTACCACTTAAATCATAATCATATGCTAATCCACCTGGATAAGAAGCCTTTTCGTATACTTCTACATTATGCCCATTAACTGCAAATAATCTAGCTATTGTTGCTCCAGTTAAACCTGCTCCAATTATAGCTATTTTCATTTAAGTACCCCCTGAATATGCTTTGCATATTCCTTTGAATTAAGGCCGTTAACAATAAACTCTTTTGGATTTTTTACACCAACATAATCAAGATCGTCAAGATTTACTTTTGCTCCTAGTGCTTCAAAATTACAGAACGCATGATTGCCAAGCAAAACAATACGTTTTGGCTTAAGTGTTTCAATTTCGTATTTTAAATATCTACTGCATTTTTCTACTTCTTTAAAAGAAGACTTCCTACATTCAGGTGTATTGCATTTCAAGAGATTAGTAAACCAACACTCTGTATAAATTCCTAACCTAACTAGAGCTTTTCTTAGCAAAGTTGCACTTAGCCCATAAGACCACGCACGATCATTGCCATTTTGATTTTTTGGTAATAACGATACATCACCAATTATCATGTATTTAGGTCTTAGATTTCCTGTTGGTAAAACAGATCTATGGGTCACAGTATCACATTTTCTGCAACCCATAGATGACCATAATTCTTCAGTGAGGTGGTTTTTTGGCATTGTATCATAGCAAAATGGAAGTGTAGTTAGTGCTAAAAACTTCCTAATGTCACTAGAATTATCTTTAATAATACTTATAATATAATCATTAACAAAATTATCTTCTATTTCC
>LSQX01031982.1_pt1 | contig 11484 bp, 7 predicted proteins | sample 654561 | NCBI WGS metagenome assembly LSQX01 (sample SAMN04489861, study PRJNA283612) | anaerobic digester metagenome | isolation source: 4 biogas reactors fed with cattle manure at either 37C or 55C with and... | place: Denmark: Kongens Lyngby | collected 2014 | reverse complement strand
GACGGGATCGAGGCCGCATTCAAGGCCGGTGCAGTCAGGAACACAGACATCGGGGATGCACTGGCCACCATCGTTACAACGGAAGCCTTCGGTACAGGTGCCGCAGGGCTGACCACAAACAGGATCGGGACCGCATTCAAGGTCGGTGCAGTCAGGGACACAGGCATCGGGGATGCACTGGCCGTCATCGTTGCAACGGAAGCCTTCGGTACAGGTGCCGCAGGACTGGCCACAGACGGGATCGAGGCCGCATTCAAGGTCGGTGCAGTCAGGGACACAGGCATCGGGGATGCACTGGCCGTCATCGTTGCAACGGAAGCCTTCGGTACAGGTGCCGCAGGACTGACCACAGACGGGATCGAGGCCGCATTCAAGGTCGGTGCAATCTTGTGTACAAGGGCAATCTTCGGAGCATGGTTCAGTGTCTTCGGGAAAACTGGGGATGTCGGGAGAGGTGCTGTCAGATGATGGATCAGGGACGTCCGTTCGATCATCCGGCAATGATGTATCCAGTGAGGGGCCGTCATCGACTGCCAATGGCACATCGTCGGATGTTGTCGATTTTTCGCACCCTCCAAGGGATAAAACCAAGACAGCAAGACCGGCAACACATAGGAATGTCAAATTATGACTTGGTTTACGCATCGCCAATACCTCCATAAAATCTAGGAACTTCAACGCTGTCGCGTAGTCCCTTTGGTAAAAACCCAATAAATCACACTGCTGCGTCCACTGGCACCGTGCAGGGCATTGGACCCAACCGCAAGAAATAGAAACAAAACATCTTGCCAACTTAGTTGCACCCAAATTCAGGGTTCAATTTTGCTAAATGAACGTCGCTTATCTCCGGACATCTCAGCCTCCATCAACTGACCAATACAGTCTCTAAACTTACGCCAAACTATCCAACTTCTGGTGGAAGCTCAAAATGGCCTTGCGTCAACAGTTGGCCACATTCGTTATAAATGTATTCTCGCAAGACATGGACTGACTTGACATTGACAAGCAGAGATCTTTGTTACACATTTGCCTGTGCAAATTAGGGATTTTGTTTTGTTCATCCTGCAACGAGGGCCACAAAATGAGACATGTGTTGGCTGCATTTCTGGCGATTGTAGTCACTTTTTCTGCAACGACACTTGGCGCCCACAATGAAATGCCACCCCTGATCCAATCTGCCCTCGACGGTGACATCGCCGAAGTGCAGCGGCTGCTTGATAAGGGTGCCGATGTAAATGCTAAGAATAGATATGATGTAACCGCGTTGATACTGGCCTCAGAGGAAGGCCATTGTGAAATCGTAAAGCTGCTGATTGATAAAGGTGCCGATACAAATGCTCAGGCCAAAAATGCTGCAACCGCATTGATACTGGCATCACGGGAGGGTCATTTTGATGTAGTGGAGCTGCTGCTCGATAAAGGTGCCGATGTAAATGCCAAGAACAAAGATGGTGCAACTGCATTGATACTGGCCTCACACAAGGGACACGATGTGGTAGTGGAGCTGCTCCACGGGAAAGGTGCCGATGTAAATGCCAAGAACAAAGAGGGTGTAACGGCATTGATGGGGGCCTCACAGAACGGTGAGGTTGAAGTTGCGACGCTGCTGATCGACAAAGGTGCCGATGTAAATGCTAAGAACAAAAATGGTGCAACTGCATTGATACTGGCCTCACAGAAGGGTCATGTTGCAGTAGTAAAGCTGCTGATCGATAAAGGTGCCGATGTAAATGCTAAGGACAAAGATGGTGCAACTGCATTGATGATTGCCTCAAGGTGGGGCCATCTTGCAGTAGTGAAGCCGCTACTTGATAAAGGTGCCGATGCAAATGCTAAATCCAAAGATGGTGCAACTGCATTGATGATGGCCATAGAGGAAGGCCATGTTGATGTTGTGGATATGCTGCGACGACAGCTTTCCAAACGTAGAAAATAGCTTGTGGCCTTGGAAGAAAGCGGCGACATTCACCGGCCTTTACGATGTAAGTGGCAACGCTTCGGACTGGAAACCGCAAACATTTCCAGATTGAACCATCGGGTAATTAGCCACACACCACTGGGACCTTAGACCTGCACTTAACTGCTTAGGGGTCACCGTTGCTCAACCCGGCAATTTGCCGTACAGCACTGAAGGTAACCGGAGGGGGAGACAATGCCCAGAAAAATCACAGACAATCGCCGGACCGAGCGACTGGAAGCCCGTGTATCAGCACAGCAAAAGGAGACATTCTTGCAGGCGGCGGCCCTCCGTGGCCAAACCCTGACAGATTTCATCATTTCGGCGGCCAATGACGCGGCCAAACAAACGCTGAGGGAGCAAGGAATTGTGGAGCTAACCAGACGAGATCAAATTGCTTTTGCCGAAGCTCTACAAAACCCACCACAGCCCGTTGAGAAATTACAATTGGCGGCACAGGAATATCGCAAGCGAGTTAGCCAGTGATCAAGAAAGTCCCATCGGAACATTGGCGAATCGAGCAGCTTGATAAACGGATGGACGGGAAAGAATTTACCTGTGGTGTCAAGGCGTTGGACCGCTTTCTGCAACAACAGGCATCACAGGATGCCCGTAGGGGATTTTCAACAGTTTTTTTGGCCTTGGATGAAGAATCCCGCATTTTGGGGTACTACTCCCTGTCGATGGCTGGAGTTTCAATAGAGCTGTTGCCAGATGAATTGCGTTCAAAAATGCCACGTTATCCCAGTGTCCCTTCAGTAAGGCTGGGCCGTTTGGCCGTTTCAACAGAAACTCGCGGCTGTGGTATAGGAAGGTATTTATTGATGGATGCAATGCATCGCAGCCTTGAAAGCAACATTGCCTGGGCTTGTTTCATCGTCGATGCCAAAGATGACTCTGCAAGGGCTTTTTACCAGCAGTACGGCTTCAGGCGATTCATGGATGACCCAAACCACCTGTTTCTTCCACAGGCGACGGTCAGCAAAGCCTTTGCCGAAGGCGCATTGGAGCGCTACAGGCAACTGTAGCTTTCGTCGTCTAGGTAAAGATTCGCATGTTCTTGAAGTTAGATGGATTCTGCGACTGCGCGCAGAATGACTGCGGGCAGCGTCTGGAGACCAGAGGATCCGTGCCGGAGACATAGCGGCACGGTCATGCTGCTCGTAGCGAAGCGGAGTAGCAGTAATGCCGCACTCCAGACGTCTTTGCAGCCCTTAAACTTGGTCAATAGACTAGAAAGTCTCTGCCGGTGGGATAGCGGCACGGTCATGCTGCTCGTAACGAAGCGGAGTAGCAGTAATGCTGCACTCCAGACTCCGGTGCTGGGCCAGATGGATGGATGGGCGCTGGACTTTAGGCCTGTTGACGGCGGCCGGCAATCAGTGCCAGTGGGGCCAGCAGTATCAAAAATATAGCGGGATTTGTTGTTGAGGGACCCTGGGCAGAGCAGCCTCCGGAGGCCTTGACCACAGGTCCGCCGTTGTCGCCACCGGTAGCGGTGTCGCCGTTGACCACAACATCCCCCGGGGCGATTATGCCAGGGACGTCTTCATCGGCCACTGCATCAGGGACTGGGGGGGCATCTGGGGCGCCGGGCAAGTCATCCTGGGCCTGGGAGGCATCCGGTTCGATGACATCGGGGAAGACTTCCTGGGCATCGGGGATTGGTTCGGGCTCTTCGCCATTGGGCAACGGCATGTGATTGCGGGCCAGATGTGAATACATACCGGTCCCGGGATTTGGCATCCATCGGAGCAGCCAATAGGCCGTGTTCAAATCGCCACCGGGATTCAAGGACATACTGGGCCCCGACAGGTCCGATCCATCAGTGGTATTGACCTTGAAAGGATTGCTCCGGGCATCAAAGGTCGATGTCGGTCGAATGGCCGGGTCCAGGGCCGTCAAGGCCACATAATAATCACCCCAACCCTTGGAGGGCTTACCACCGACGTGCTGAATGTTCAGTATCGTTTCACCGTCAATGGCCAGGCATTGCAAGGCCGCAATTTCGTCATCGTCACAATTGTTGCGGTGCATGCCCTGGTACGGTTCCAACTGGAACGCCATCAACAGGTCAACAGTCTCATCTGCCCTGGCCTGATCAAATCCCCGGTCAGTCATTGCCAGGTACAGGGCCTCGTAGTACGGCTGCTTGCAGTTTTTCGCCGTCTGGATCAGCCCGGGGACATCCCACCAACTGGATTCCATGTAGTCCCTGATGGGCTGGGCCGCCGCCGGGTCGTTTTCGGTCCACAGATTCAGAAACAGCGCCAGTAACATCATGTTTACATTTGAAAAGTTAGTGTAAGCCCCACCATAGGTGTAGTCCATGTCTTTTTCAGGGTCCAGGTGGTCCAAATACGCCCTGTTACCCAACAGTTCCCCGTACAAAAAGGCCTCGGCCTCGGGGTCTCCACTGACGTGATAGAGGCCCTTCACAATCCCCAATGCCATGACAAGATTGAAAATATTCAGCGACTCATAGTCCGGTGGCAAGGTCAAAGCCCTGTCAATGGATAGGGGATTCAAATCCCAATGTTGGGATGGCCGCCCGTCGGCATCCATGATTACCAAATCATATTCATAAGTTTCGCCATCAACGGCATCCATTTCATGGGTTTGTCGCAGACTGGCACCAATCAGTCGGGCAACTTCCTCTAATTGCAGGACCAAATTCTGGTCCACAGCGGGGTCATCTTTGGCGGCGTCATAGAGCGTCACCATGGCCGCAACCCACCCAACCAGTTGGTCTTTGCTGCAACTGTCCTGCCAAAACCACATCCCCTCGGGCAGAGCGCCACCACTGTTGTCGGCCCTGTCCACGCCGTTGTTTTTTGGTTCAGGTAGGGGATTACCCTCTTCGTCTTTCAGTGGAACGTAAACCGGCTGCTTGACGGGGATGTCCCTGGGGCCGGTTTCTTCGTCGGAAGTCAACCTGGCAATTCCCCTGGCAATTACCCCGGGAACTCCGGTGATCGTGTGGGCGATCAAAATGGACTCGATGGCCCGTTCCACATCGCGCCTGGCCGGGGCCAAGACATCCTCCGGGGCACCTTCGGCCTTCAGGGCCATGTATCTGAATGCCGTTGCCGGTGCCGCCCCACCCCCTCGCAGCCCCACACCGGAGGCCCCTTCATATTGACTGAGGATGGAGTAAGGATGGATGCCGGTGGCCTGTTCAAAATCGTCGGTTTCATCCTGGGCCAAGAATGCCAAAATAGCGTCCAGCCCATCCTGATCTTTGTAACCCGTGGACACCCCCAGCCCAAAGGGCCTGGCGCTGATTTCATAAAAATAGCGCGTGTGGTTCAACATTTTTTTGTCCAGCAGAGGATATTTGCCCGGGGCAAATGCCGGGGCAGCCAGTGCCAAGCTGGGTAACAAGATCACCGAAACAATCACTGCAACACGGTTCATCAAACCCTCCAATCCATTAATTTTCACACCCAACCGGGGCCAATTCTAATTCAGTTGGACCAAGAGTGTCTGAAAATTCAAAAAACCACCGTAATATCCCACAACAATTCAGGAAATGTCAGTCTTCCTTAGCGATGTCGGCTACTTAACCATCAACCGTAGGGACTGGATTACCGGGGGGTCGTCAGTTTCGAAGATGTCCAGGGTGGCCTGGTGGCGGCGCTGTTTTATGATCTTGAAGGCCCTGGGATTTTTGTTGAAGGACTGGGCAAAGGCCGTTACTTCTTCCATCAGGCTGTCCTGGTCAGCACAGGCCTTGACGACGACATTGGCCTGGGCCAATTCTTCGCCACCGGCCCGGTGCCCCGACAGGATCATCTGGTCCAATTTCCAGTCCGGGAAGGCCGTCTTGATCACCGCCAGCATCCCGGACAAAAATGGAATACCGATGTCAACTTCCGGGAAGCAGAAGAAGCCACGGTCGGAACGCATGAATCGAAAATCGCAGGCACAGGCCAAAATTGCCCCATTTCCAAAGGCGTGACCACCAATGGCGGCAATTACCGGCAGAGGAAAGGTCAGGCACCGGGCGTAAACCTGATTTAATCCCCGCAAGAAATCCCGTGCCTCTTCATGCCGATCCTTGTCAAACAAAACACCCTGAATCCAGTCCAGGTCGATGCCCAGCGACCAACTTTTAGGGTCCTTGGAAGCAATCACCACCGAACGGGCCTGGGGATCACCCTCGATGGCATCCATGGCCCCCAAAAACTGACTGATAAAGGTCGGGTTATGGCGATTTTCACCGTCATCCATCCAAATGGTGCAAACACTACCATCACGAGTCCAGGAAATGTCAGCCATCGGTCACCCTCCAAAGTGTAAAAACAACAACGACAGATGCTAGCACGAGCCGTGTAAAAATTGTGGCCTGGGACTATTGGGCAACTTCCAGGAACTTTTCGTTGGTTCGGGCATCTTCCTTGGTACGGACCACGACCCCAACCGCCGAAGTGTTGGCAAATTCGGGCATCTTGAAAGTGACGCGGGTGTCGGTCCAGGTCAAGTGGGCCAGGGGCTGACCACCGACGGACAGTATCCCTGGCTCACTGCCAAAATGGGTCCCGTTAACAGTAACAGTGGCATTATGGGCAGCCGGTGACGGGGTAACGGAACTGATTCTGGGCAGCTCGAATGTCAACTTTCCATTGCCGGCGGTCGGGCCGAAGTTGTTGTCGGTAATCCAGTACCTGCCCCCTGTCAGGCCTGGCAACACAGCGATTGGACTTGAATGGCCAAGGACAGCGACTTCTTCCAAGTCGTTGCTTATTTCCGCCCCAAGAGAATAACTGTGATAGACAATCAACCGTTGGGTTTCATTCAAAGCGGCAGACCGCAAAACCAAATTTCCACCCTGGGCATCTATCTCAACTGCCGTCGGGACCCGGACACCGTAACGCATACTGGAATATGGGGGCCTTCCCATCAGAGTAATCGGCAAGGTTTGGGCCTGTGTAAATGAAAAATCTGCATTCAATGGCACCGAGGCCAACAGGGCCGAAAAGTGCAGGGTTTTAATGGGAGAAAACGCCTGTATCCAGAAATTTTCCCCGAATTCACTGGCCAGATACATGATGTTGGACAGGCCCAGGACATTTTCAAGGGTACTGTGGGCGTCGGTCCAATTCGATGGGGACCATTCAATGGTTTCATAGATCTGTCGAATGGTATTGTCGCCGTAATTCTGCGATATCCAGGCCAGCAGAGGCACAGTTCCATATACCAAATCCGATGGATAGCCTTTCCAGGAGCTGGCAATTCCCAGAGTGGGAATCAAGACCCCGGCGGAATCTTCCGTCATTCCCGCCATCGGAAAATCATCTCCAAGGACCTTCCAGGCAATCCATTCGCTCATGGCTTCATCAAGCCAGGACAGGGTCAGGTTGGTCGAGTATCCCCGCTGAAAGACGTGTCCCATTTCATGGATGGTGACATAGGTGGCCTGGGCTGCGTCTGGCAGGCGATTACTGATGGCCGATACGGGCTGGCCCAAAAAGCCCGATGTCGTGGAGCCAGATGCCTTGCCAGTGAAATCCGCCCAGGAAACCCAGTAGCGAATAATTATACGGACTTGATCCTTTGGAAGCCGCCATCCCAGGGATTGTAATTCTTCGTAGGCCTGGACAGCCCCATCAAGGACCGCATGGGCGTACCAACTGTCAACATAGTCAGCACTGCTTTTGTCAGTGACGTATTCCACCCGAATGCGCCCCTGGGGATCTTCGATCTCCCCAGAGTCATTGACGAACGCAATCGGCCCAACTTTTTGCAGGGCAACGTTCAGGCTCCCGGGTAAAACTGCATCGGGGGCCGTGGGGCTGTAATTTCCAGGGGGCAATTGCCACAAAATGGCCTCGGCCGTGTTGATAATCCCCTCTTTAACCAAATGAATGGCATTGGTCACCATGTCAATGATGCCAAATTCCGGTGATGCCCCCTGACCATCGCCAGGAGCCCGAGGCATGGAGAGAGAAATCGGGAGGTTTAATTTGACTACGTCCGGTTGAAACTTTACCACGCAAACGATGTCCCAGGCCCTTTGATGATCCGTGGTGGAGACATCGGGGTCCCTGTAAGCCTGCATGGTTATGTAATAGGGCTCTCCATCATTGTCCGGCAGGGCGCCGGCGGGGATTACCAACCGGGCACCCCCAGATGCCAGGACGATATCTTCGTTAGCATTGAAGTAGCCAACGCCCCCAAGTCCTTTATCTGGGTTGTAAAGGGCCTGAACTGTACAATTTTTCCCAAGCGTTTCGTTGCGGATGGTGTATTTGCCCGGGCTAGACAGCAAAAAACATTCACCGGGCATGCCACTGCTGCCAAACAGCGCCTCCCCCTGGAACAATTCCGGGGATGTCAGGCGATGGACCTCCGTAACGCCCTGGGCGTGAACACAGACATAATCACCCACAGCAAATGTAGTCTCGTGTTCAGAACAAAATGCCCCTCGCTGCTCATTGGACCCCAGATTCACCCAGTTGTACCCACCGGAGGGGACTTTGGGGCTGACCTGAATCGTCAGTGGGTTACTTTCACGGACGTATACATACTCCCCCTCGGGGTCGTAAACCCCCGTATTATTTTGTTCCATCCGAATTGTCACCGTCAGGTCCCCACCTGTTTTGGCCAGGGGGACCAGGACCGACATCGGGATTGGCAAGACACATTGCCCACCTGCTAAACCGTGACAGTCCTGTAACGGAGGTTGATCGGTTTCTCTTATCCGGTAAAACCCGGTATCCCCAAATTCCGTTTGAAAACGTACCTCAAGCAGGCCCTGCCAGTGGCCATCATGGGAACGCCAGCAATTTTCCAGGTTACTGACCGACAGGCGCAGATGGGTTAAATCACCTCCAGCAGAATGGCTGGCGACAAAGGGCATCCCACCCTCCTTGGGTTCCCAGTCAAGCTCAATGGGATCCACGGGCAAAACCATGATTTCAAACGGTTCGCTGGGGCTGGACCCCAAACCATCGAGACCCCGTATGGTGGTAATTCCCGGGGGCGTGTCTGGCGGTATTACGAAACTGAATTGCTGACCGGTTACGTATTTTACAGCCACCGGCACGTCTCCGACCAGGACACGGCGGGACTTTTCTGTGCCACAAATTATGCCGTGAAGATTGACGGTCGTCCCTGGAGGGGCGACAGACGGCCAGACAGTTTTGATTTCCCCTTGACAGGCCCTTGGCCCTTCAACGCGCATTTTTAGACTGTTGGATTTACGACCTTTGACGGTAACATAAACGGTTCGCTCGATGTCGGTTTCGGGCTCTGGGGCGATCTGGGGGTAGATAAAGAGTTCGCGGTTGGTGACGTAATCCACCGTGACCTTTTTACCGTCGGTGTAGGCCTCTACCACATCAGGATCCCAGCCAAATCCGGAACCCATAAAGGAAATCAGCCCGGGGCCATAACCTATGGACTGCAAAGCACCAGACGAATCGGATATTACAGTTCCATTGTTTTCCAGCCTGTCAATATGTGGAGGGTCAATGTATGGGGGGTGTATGGCAACCTGATATTCACCCAGGCTGTCAACCGACGCCCCGCTCTTCACCCTGGCATCACTGCGTTTGATGTACTCGGTCCAAGTGTCCTCGGCTGCAACCCAGCCGTTCGTACCGTTTTCGTAAACGCCCAGGTCTTCGGCAACCAGGAGCACTGGGAGGAGACTTTGTTGGAATCGTATGGTTATGATGAATGACTTATCCCCCTGCAATCCCAGGGGTTCCAGGCGATATCGGGTACCCTCCACGGGCAAAAAGCCATCAAAGGCAAGGGCGCTTTGTACGGCACCGGCTTGCTCATCCTGGGCAGGCTCATGGTGAGTTAGCTTGATTCGTGTTCCAATTGGAAATGTACCCTCGGAGAAGAAAACCGAAAACGAATCATCTTCGCTTCGCAGGTGTCCCCCCTCTTCCCCTATGACAACTTCGGCAATGGCCACCCATTGTCCATCGGGCTCTTTTGAATCGTCACCGCCAGATGAACAGGCCAAAAGAGTCGTCATCAAAAAACAAGAGATAACGGGAAAAAAGTACTGAACACAAAACCTGGAAGCCATAAGCCCCTCCAGTTCAGATATTCCAACAGCCAGAAGCGCCATAATGATAAGGTATTAACACTCAATAAAGAAGGGACGGTATCCAGTGCAAGCCAAAGAAACACAGGGGATTTGGGGGCGTTATATGACCAGAAAAACTAGATACGGCCTAATCAATAACAACTGTCAGGGTGTAGGGGTAGGCCTGATAGGGGTTCCTCCCTGAAGTGCTGTGAAGTTCAACATAATAAATACCAGGGACCAGCATGGTGCCTATTGTCCAAGCATTCATATTGAGGAACCCACCGACCTCATCGCGCAATATCATGGTCATGCCTTCGTCCGGATCATAGTCCAAAGACAGTTCCACCCATGCTTCATATTGCAATTCAATCCGGAAGTAGTCAGCTTCGGTGAAACTGGGTGCTTCGTCGTGACCGCAAATTTTCCCAGCAATGGTTGTGCTAGCGTCAATAACGGTGGCTCCCAGGGGGCCGTCATCGGCGTTTTCACGTTCATCGTCACCTATGCAACTGTCAAAAACATCGCAAGATCCCATGACACAACCGGGGGCCGCAGCGTCAGAACAGTCGAAGTCTGTCACGCATTCAACACACTTTTGAAAGACTGGCGAACAAAATGGTTTGGCTGAATCGGTACAGTCGAGATCATCGCCACAGGGGGAATCGACAGAAAACTGGATTTCATCCATGCACCAAGTCGAGCCGTTTTCCACTGGCACCCAGTTGAAAATACTGGTTTCTACCATGACGACGTTACTTAGCTTGCCCTTGGCCACATTCAGACTGGTATCATATTCATCCAGTTCAAGGGTACCCTGGACGGCAATATACTTTTTGTCAGCCCTGTAGTTAGTGGCTGTCACACACAGAATACATGTTTCGAAGGAATCGCATCCTGGCAGGTCTTCGATGTTATAGGTCCCAGGCCCAGTTATATCGTCGTCGGAGTTCCTGTTCCACAGGGAGATGTCCACACGACCAACTTGGCCCACGATATAGATTTCATTATACATTGCACCAACGTAAAGGGCGCCTTCACCGGCAAAGCCATTCTCATCACACGGGTCAACGGGTTCAGTGGTATCGGTGTTTTCGGTGGTGTCATCACCTGCGGTGGTGTCGGTGCCCTGGGTCGTGTCTGTACCCTGGGTCGTGTCTGTACCCTGGGTCGTGTCGGTGCCCTGGGTAGTGTCGGTACCCTGGGTCGAGTCGGCGCCTTGGGTTGTGTCGGCGCCTTGGGTAGTGTCGGCGCCCTGGGTAGTATCTGTGCCCTGTGTGGTGTCGTTACCGGTGTGGGGGATGTCATTCCCGCCGGTTGAGTCTTTTGAGGCAATTATGTCCTGGCCACCCAGGGTGTCATCGCCATTAACTTTGTCACCTCCGCAGGCCACAAGGACCACGGCCAGCAAACCTGCAATCCAGAAATTTCGAAAGGTCTTCATCTCAGGAACTCGCGTGTAGGAATCATCATCCACGAA
>LSQX01060143.1_pt2 | contig 11485 bp, 11 predicted proteins | sample 654561 | NCBI WGS metagenome assembly LSQX01 (sample SAMN04489861, study PRJNA283612) | anaerobic digester metagenome | isolation source: 4 biogas reactors fed with cattle manure at either 37C or 55C with and... | place: Denmark: Kongens Lyngby | collected 2014 | reverse complement strand
GCCGACCTGGGATATCCTGTAGGAAGCTATACCCACACCGCAAACAGCTTCCATGCTTATGAAAGAAGCCTTAAAACCCTTGAAAAATATGTGAAGGATATCCGGGAACGTGACATTGAAGAGCTGACCTTTGATTATGAAGGATTCTATAAAGAACTTATGGAAGAAAGCATTCCTGAAATCATGCAGCAGGTGAACGCTCTGAAGGAAAGCATGAGCAGTAAATAAGCGGGAAAACTCCCGCTTTTACAGCTTTTTATGAAGGAGACAAACTTATGAAAAAAGTAATTCTTGCGCCTGATTCTTTTAAAGGAACAATGAGTTCGATAAAAATATGCAATATCATGGAAGAGGTAATAAACAAGCATTTTCCTGATATTCACTCAGTTAAAATACCCGTCGCCGACGGCGGGGAAGGAACTGTGGAAAGCTTTATTGAGGCGCTTGGAGGATCAATCGTTAAAGTTCCTGTTTCCGGCCCGTTTTTTGATAAAATAAACTCGTTTTACGGCATCCTTCCCGACCGTACGACCGCAATTATTGAGATGGCGGCTGCCGCCGGGCTTCCTCTCGCCGGAGATAAAAAAGATCCCATGATTACAACGACATACGGTGTCGGTGAGCTTATAAAACATGCCGTAATAGACAACAGATGCAGGAAAATTATAATTGGTCTTGGCGGAAGCAGCACAACTGATGGCGGCACAGGCATGGCAAGCGCTTTGGGTGTTAAGTTTTATGATGAGCGTAATGAGGAATTTATTCCCGTTGGGGGGACTTTGGAAAAAATCTCACGGATTGATATGTCAGGTCTGTTAAAAGAGATTAAAGACTGCACAATTCTTGCGATGTGCGACGTCGATAACCCGCTTTACGGGAAAACCGGCGCGGCTTATGTTTTCGGCCCGCAAAAGGGCGCAACCGAAGAAACTGTGCGTCTTCTTGACAAGGGGTTGGAGCACCTCGCGGACAGGCTTAAAAAACAATTAGACATTGATGTCGCGCAAAAACCGGGAGCCGGTGCCGCAGGCGGTTTGGGGGCAGGGATACTGGCCTTTCTTGGCGGATCCCTGGAATCGGGAATTGAAACCGTTCTCGATACGGTGAAATTTGATACTCTTTTAAACGATGCTAATCTCGTATTTACCGGTGAAGGGAAAATCGACGGGCAAAGCCTTCGGGGAAAGGTTGTTGTGGGAATTGCCCGCAGGGCGAAAAAACAAAATGTTCCCGTTATAGCCGTAGTGGGCGATATAGGCGACGATATCGACGGCATATATGAAACCGGGGTAAGCGCAATTGTAAGCATCAACCGCGTTGCCGTGCCGTTTTCAATCGCGGCGGCACGCAGTGAAAGCGATCTTAAAGAAACAATGGATACAATTATGAGATTGTTAAAGCTGACACTTTAAGCAATGCCCGTGTTGTATCGAACAACAGCCCGCCGCTTGCAGCGGCGGGCTGTTTTATTGTGCCATATTATAAGTTGGAACCAATACCTTAACGTATTCCTTTATTTCACCCACTGTTGAAGGCTTATATACCTTTTGCCTTAAAATCTCAAGTTCTCTCTCAAGCAATTCATAATCGGTAAAAACAGGCTTTGCGACAAATATCTTATCGTGCTTTGTCGCTTTAAGGCCTTCTTCGTTTAGCAAAAGCTCTTCATACAGCTTTTCGCCGGGCCGGAGGCCTACAATTTCTATATCTATATCCTCATACGGCTCAAATCCGGAAAGCCGGATTAGTTTTCTTGCCAGATCCAGTATTTTCACGGGCTTACCCATATCCAGCACGAATATTTCCCCGCCGGCCGCCATTGCCCCGGCCTGGATAACAAGCTGAACCGCCTCCGGTATAGTCATAAAGAACCTTGTGACATCCGGGTGTGTTACCGTAACAGGCCCGCCCTGCTCTATCTGTTTTCTGAACAAAGGTATTACGCTGCCGTTGCTTCCAAGAACGTTTCCGAACCTGACGGCAACAAATTCGGTTTTGCTTTTCGCGTTCAGCGCCTGGATAATCATCTCGGCGATACGCTTCGTCGCGCCCATTACATTTGTCGGGTTTACGGCCTTATCGGTGGAAATGAGGACAAATCGTTCGCAACCGTATTTATCCGCGCATTTTACAACGTTCAATGTCCCGAATACATTGTTTTTAATGGCTTCTTCAGGATGATCTTCCATCAGCGGCACATGCTTGTGGGCTGCGGCATGGAATACAATCTCGGGCTTATAGCGGCTAAAAATTTCGTCAAGCCTGTCCTTATCGCGAATGCTCGCAATAATAGGAAAGATGTCAAGCTCGGGATATTGTCCCGTTAATTCGTTATGGATGTCATACAGGCTGTTTTCGTATATATCTAGCATCAAAAGCTTTTTAGGCCCGAACGACGCTATCTGCCTGCACAGTTCCGAACCTATCGAACCCCCGCCCCCGGTGACAAGTATAACCTTTCCGCCGATATATTTCGCTATTTCTTCAAGATCAACTATCACCGGCTCTCTTCCAAGCAGGTCTTCTATATCAACGTCCTTAATCTTTTTAAGCATAATTGATCCATCAATAATCTGCGACATTGACGGCAGAATTTTCACTTTGCATTTCGTTGAAGAACATTTTTCATATATTTCATTTATTACCGCCGGCTTTGCCGACGGGATAGCTATAATTATCTCGTCAATATTTTTCTTGTCGACGATGTCTTTAATATCGTCAACACCGCCAAGCACCGGGATTCCGTTCACCTTCATGCCTTTTTTTACAGGGCTGTCGTCAACAAACGCAATAAGCTTGTATTTAAGCTCCGGATGGAGCTCCATTTCCTTTGCTATCATAGCCCCCGCATCTCCTGCGCCGACAATGACCACGCGGGTTAAATTGTCAAGCTTTATCATGCGTCCCAGGGCAAGCCTCCTGTATAAGCGGTATACAAACCTGGAACCCCCGATAAGGAACACGTCGAGCATCCCCGTTATAGCAAAAATGCTTCTTGGCGCAAGCCTTTCAATAAACGCGATATATAAAAACATAACGCCGTTTGTTATCGCCGAGGCAATAAAAACGCTTACAAGGTCGTAAACGCCGGCATACCGCCAAAGGCTGCGGTAAAGTTTGAAAACGATGAACACAATTATCTTAAACGCTGCTGAAACAGCCAGAAGCATTAACATATTCGACGCAAAACCGGCGGGTATATTTTCGTACTCGAAATCAAACCGTATAAGATATGCGGTAAAAAACGAAACCGTTACAAGCAATATATCCGATAAAACAAATAAAGCCGACCTCAGTTTTTGTTTCAAAACATTCTCCTTCTTTCAAAGGCTTGTCCTGAATTATTATTGATATTTTAACATATAAAGTTCTATAATTAAAGAAATAATGTATTCCAGTTGCTTTTCCCAAAAGGTGCCATTGGTAATAAAAAACCCGGCACGAATATATGCCGGGATACTTTAAAAAAAGAATTTTAGACCCACCGCACTAGTTCTGCTATCTAAGTTCTCTTAATTCTTTAGAAATATGAAACGAAATAATGCTATACGGTTCTGTTTCTTTATATGCTCTTTCTTTATGCATGTATTCCACAATTTCTTTTGAGTTATAATTTTTAAACTTTGCCAATATGGTATCTAAAACATTCAATTCTTCGGCAGTAAAGTCGGATACATTAATTTTCTTATTGGGTAAAATTTTATAACTAATTTCATCGCAGATTATTTTTTCTTCGATTTTAACAGTTGGCAAATGAATAATTTCATCATAAGCCAAAGGCAAAGCACCATATGTCATATGTTTATAGACTAGACCTGTCATAGCCTTACCATACCTTCTAAAGTGTAGCGCATCTGCATACCATAAGAGCTTCATAAGTTTTACCTTGAATAAATTAATAACGGATTGCGCAAAATATCCAATTACTTTTGCGACTTTGTCGAGATCCAAAATTTTATATCCGTTGTATTCATTTTCTTCTTTAAAATTTACATAAATACTATTGATCTCCTGTTTCTTAAGATACTGTATTGCTGACTCTTCAACACGTTCAACTACTTTTTGCTTAATCTTTCGGTACTTGTCTTCTGTAAACATCGCCTTATGCTTCTCTAAACTCTGTAATGTGAAAAGGGGATTTTCGCGAGCCATTCTCATAATACTGTCATAAGTTTCATCTTGTATATTTTTGCTTTCATAACGAGCAACAGTAACATCTCCCCAACCAAGCAAATTAGAAAATTCGTTCTGAGTTACTTCATAAAATTTCCTAATCTCTGCGATTTCATCAGAAGTTAATAAGCCTTTCAATTTTCTGTAGGCATCTCTTGCTCTCAGCAGATTTTCATCCATGAGCGCCGCGGGTACAAATTCATTCTCTTCTTCATTTGTTATAGGGCATAAATAAAAAAATTCCTCATAATCTACTATTTCACCTTTGACAATTCCTTGTGTCACTCTTTTCCTTTTTTCAAGCATATGATCTTTTTCACAAAATGGGCAACTTATATTTATTTTCTCAACTAAACATTCTTTACTCATTCATAACGCTCCTTTCGTTTTATTGCCGCTTACTTATAAGGTAAACTTCGTGATAATGCATATCGTGCAAAATGGAAAGATACACAAAATATTTTATGCTTTTGTCTATCCCTTATTTTAACTTTGATATACACATTTTTACTCTCTATTTCTTTCACAAAAGCATAAAATGGCGGCAGATAGCTGTCTAAATCATCAATGAATGTTTCTTAAATAATCACTTACATTAAGAGACATCAATTGGTTTAACACATCGTACTTATCAAAATCAAGAGCGAGCAATGTATTTGCGGTGGTGTATGGATCTGTTGGTGATTCGGTCTTTTTTCTCATTAGAATATCTAAGTCTGCTCCAACATCAAAACCCGGATCAGTTAACAATTCCTTCATCTCTGATAAAAAATTCTTAACTTCTTCTTTAGATGATATTATTTTATTACTCACAATCGCATTATGCCTCCGCATTATTATAAACTATCAATTGATAGTCTGTCAATAAAATCATGTAGGAAAAAATTCTTTTTTTGGAAGTCTGTTATATTGATTATTAGGTTAAACCTGTTGAAAAGCCAGCAGAAAAAAAGTATTTCAGTTGTTTTAAAGTTGGTGTATTGCACAAAAAGGCAATAAAAAACCCTGCAAACATACGCCGGGGTTTTTATTGCCTTTTATGTTTTATTAAACACTCTGCAACTTTGAAATCGATTATATCGTCAATATCAATTGAATTTTCTTTTTTCATTATAACCGCGTAGCTTTTATCCGAATAAATATCGGCGGAGTTAAGCAAATGATCGGTTTTTATAATGTATAACGCGCCGTTAATCCTGTAATAAACAGGTATGCTTTGCCTGGGCATTTTTACAATCCCTGGCTTAATGAAGTTTACCATAGAGTGATCTTCCGGCAGTATATTTGCCCAAAGAGGAGAATGATCGGTTTCGCATACTGCTACAACCAGGTTCGCGGATTTTTCTTTCATTACCCTGTAGCCTTCAATAATATCCGTGGAAGTTCTAAGAGGGGAAGTTGGCTGCAGCAATGCGACCGTATCAAATTCACTTCCCAATTCCCTGTACTTTTTTATAACTTCTTTAACTACATCCCACGATGAAGCCGTATCGCCGGATGTTTCTCCGGTTCGCAGGAAAGGGACATTCGCTCCCCATTGTTTCGCGATTTCGGCATACCTTTGCGAGTCTGTTGATACCATTATCTCGTCAAACAGGCCCGATTCTTTTGCCGCTTCAATGGAATATGCCAGCAATGGTTTTCCGTTCAAAAGCCGTATATTTTTATCCTTAAGCCCTTTTGAGCCGGATCTCGCCGGTATGAGCGCAAGGTTTTTCATAAATCCACCGTACAATCATAAAACTTTTTCTTTAAATCAATCTTTTTATCCAGCAGGTACTCTTTTATAACCTCTATCACTTTGTCGGAAGTGTGCCCGTCGCCGTATGGACTGACTGTTTCTTTTGCTTTTTTCGCAAATGAATCTGATAAAGCTGTTTCAATTGCACGTAAAATATCTTCCTTTACCGGCTCGCAGTTAATTACGCTGCTTGCCTGTATTCTGCCCTTTTGCCTGTCACCGATATTTACTGTCGGGATACCGAAAACAGGGGCCTCCATGAGACCGCTTGAGGAATTCCCAATAACTATTGAACAATATTTAAGCGCGCTAAGATATTTAACCGTGCCAAGCGAAGTAAATACGGCTATGTTTTCATATTTAATTGCATATTCGTCTATAATCCGGTTAATGACGCGTCCCTGCTCGTCGGCATTTGCTTTCGTAAATATAAAATTAATATCCCCGTATTCCCTGCAGGCCTCGAGAAGGGCCCGAATCTGCTTCTCCGCGCTGTTTTCTTCCAATGTTACTGGATGAAACGTAACCATCGCATACGGCCTTTTTTTAAGATCGATATTCAGTTCTTTTCCCAATTCTTCTTTTGACATTAGCTTTTCGTTCAGAATGTTCTCTATTCCTATCGCTCCTACGTTAAACACACGCTCCGGTTCTTCGCCCAATTGAATAACCCTTCTTCGGTATTCTTCGGTACTTGTAAAATGAAGATAGCTGAATTTTGTTATCGCGTGCCGGATTGATTCATCAATTGCCCCCTGCGTTGTCTCACCGCCATAAAGGTGGGCAACGGGTATCCTTTGGTTCGCGGCCGCAATAACTACCGCAAGGGTTTCATACCGGTCGCCGAGAACAATCAACAAATCGGGTTTGAATTTTTCAAAATAATCCGCAAAACCAATCATCGCAAGTCCCATTGATTTCGTAACAGATGATGGCGTATCGGAACTTAAAAGCATTTCTATTTTTTCGTCGATAATAAACCCGTCTCTTTCAATTTCCCGATAAGTCAGGCCAAATTCAGGCGAAAGGTGAGCGCCGGTCACCACAATCCGGACATCGAATTCTTCTGCCGCATTCAGCTTCGCGATAATCGGTTTAAGCAGCCCATATTCCGCCCTCGTCGCCGTTAGTACACTGATTTTCTTCTTCATAGTTCAATCAACTCGTCTTCCTGGAAATCTCTTTTTGCCGGTTTCCCCAGTACGTCAAACCACCGCATCGGGCTGATACCGTTACCCGGCCTTTTTACCACCAGATTCTCTTCGGAAAAAACCTCGCCCTTTTTTATATCTCTATTTGCGACAATACTTTTCCGCACAACAGGTATATTCTTTATCTCCGCTTCGGCAGGCTGTTTTATTCCGTCTCCCAGGCAAGTTTCTATATTCCTTATCGCGTTAACCATCGATTTAAATTCGTCCGGTTCAAGGCTCGCGCTGTGATCGGGACCTTCCATGTTCCGATCCAAAGTAAAATGCTTTTCAATCACAACTGCCCCTAATGCCGCTGCTGCAATCGGAACTTCAATCCCTTCCGTGTGGTCCGAGTAGCCAACTTTTACATTTAACGCTTCTTTTATCGTAAGCATTGCCCGGAGGTTAACATCACGATATGGCGCGGGATACTCCGTCGTGCAATGCAAAACGGTAATATCCACTGCTCCGTTTTGTTTCAAAACCGTAACAGCGTTTTTTATTTCATCCAATGTACTCATGCCCGTCGAGAGAATGATTGGTTTATTTAAGCGCGCAATTTTCAAAAGGTATGGAAGGTTCGTTATTTCGCCGGACGGGATTTTCCATCTTTTCATGCTCAAACCATTTAAATATTCCACGCTTTCAAGATCAAACGCCGTCGAGAGGAATTCTATATCTTTTTTGGCGCAGTATTCGTTCAACTCACGAATTTCATGGAAAGAAAGCTCAAGTTTTTTAAGCATATCATACTGGGATTCCGCATCCTTTGCGTCTGTTTTCTGGTATTCAGCCTTTGCGGCATGCTTTGAAACAATATTTTCGGCAATAAATGTTTGAAATTTAACGCAGTCGGCACCCGCGTCTTTCGCCGCATCAACAAGTTTCTTAGCCAGTTCCAGGCTGCCGTTGTGATTAACCCCGGCCTCTGCTATAACAAACACACTCAAAGCCCGTTCATCTCCCTGCATGGATTCCCGTATGCCTTCACGCCGCTTTTTATATCTTTTGTTACAACACTTCCCATACCCACTATTGTATCGGATCCGATGCAAACATTTTGCTTAACGGAGGCATTTAAACCTATATGCGTATTATCCCCTACCGTTACTCCACCACCTAAGACAACTCCCGGGGCTATATGCGCGAAAGCCCCAATCCGGCAATCGTGTTCAATGATAGCCCCTGAATTTATAATAGCTCCTTTGCCGACTACAGCACCGGCATTTACAATCGACTGCCTGCCGATAAAAATGCCTTTCTCAAGTACCGAATATTTGCTGACTATTGCCGACGGATCAATTATATTCGGAATTGTAAATCCTAATTTGCAAACCAATTCAAAAAGTTTAATCCGAAGAGACGGTTTGCCAGCGCTTCCGACAGTGACGAAAGCATATTGATATCCGGCATCATATAATGCGGGCAGATCGTCGTCGCTGCCTAAAACCGGAATGCCCATGATTGTGTTTCCGGCTTTTTCATCTTTGTCGATAATCCCGATTTCATCATATTCGTTAAGGATAAGAAGGCTGTCCAAAACGGATTTACAATGGCCTCCGCCACCTACCAAAAGAATCTTTCTATTCATTTCCTTCCAGCTTTCTTCTCATTTTCTCCATTTCATCGAACTGCCCCATATCCAGCCAACTGTTTTCACTTATCGGGTAAATGCCGATTTTTCCGCCTTTTGCCCTGCATTTTTCAATAATATCCGGAAACCCGGCAGGCGTATTATCTTCAAACTCATCAACAACCTCAGGTTCTACAATATACATGCCGGTATTTGCGAAAAACGATATTTCCGGTTTTTCCTTCATTCTTTCAATTTCGCCCGTTTCGGTTATTTCAACAACACCATAAGGGATTTTTATGTTTTTTAAAGAGCATACCATTGTAATCAAATTGCTTTCTTCTTTATGGTAATTATATACTTTATCGTAATCTTCTTCTATTAAGATGTCACAGTTTGACAGGATAAACGTAGAACGAATTTTCCCCTTAAGAAGGCTTATCCCCCCGCCGGTACCCAGAGGCTTATCCTCTTCTATATAATCAATATTATAGTTTTTTTCCGTTTCATTAAAATATGCCTTAATCATATTTTTCTTGTGATTGACAACAAGATAGAACTGTTCGCAGCCGTATTGGTTAAAACGATTCATAATATGCTCGACAACAGGGATTTCCCCGATTGGAATCAACGGTTTGGGAAGGATTTTCGTATACGGGTAAAGCCTTGTTCCAAGGCCTCCGGCCATAATAACGACAGGGATGTTTAAATGTTTTCTCGGGCTGATTTCCTCATCAGTCCAAAGCACGATAGATACAATGTTGTTATTCTTATCCACTATCGGCAAAGCTTCTATCGAATGCTTTTTCATGTACTCCCTGGCCTTGCCCTTTTTTCTCTCCGGAAGGGATTTGGGGCTGTAATTTGCGATATCCCTGACTTTCGCGTCCAGGCTTCCCTTTTTCAGTATCCACCTTCTGATATCGCCGTCGGTAATAGCCGCAACAAACCGATCTTCCCTCACAACAAAAAGGACCTTTTTCGCAACCCTGTCGAGCTGCGCCATTGCTTCAAGCATAGTTGCCTCTTCGCTAATCAGAAATTCAGATATATCCATTCCCTTACCTCTTTTCAGATAACATTTCCTGGGGCTGTTTTAACGTTCTATCGCTGCTTCCCGGCTATATATTGTATATGTCCGGTTTGTATTTATCCAGGTTTCCCCTGAAGAATTCTATAGTCTCCGATAACCCTTGCTTCAAAGTATATTTCGGCTTCCAGTTTGTCAGCCTTAATATCTTTTCATTCGATCCTAAAAGCCTGTTCACTTCGCTTTTTTCAGGCCTTAACCTCTGCTCGTCGCAAACAATCTTCGCTTCAGGGTTGATCTGCCTTATTAATTCTTCCGCAAGCTGGCCGATTGAAATTTCCTTTTGTGTCGCAATATTGATCTCTTCACCAATGGTCTTATCGGATCTGGCGATTTCAATAAACCCGTTTACAGTATCTTTTACATAATTAAAGTCCCGTGTCGGAGTCAACGAACCCAGCTTAATCTCTTTTTTCCCTGCCAAAAGCTGTATGATAATTGCCGGAATAACGGCTCGGGCAGATTGCCTTGGGCCATATACATTAAATGGGCGGACAATCGTAACAGGCAGATTAAAGCTTCTGTAAAACGATTCCGCCAGCCTGTCCGCACCTATTTTTGACGCCGAATATGGGGACTGCCCCTGGAACGGATGCTTTTCATCTATCGGAACATACTGCGCTGTGCCATATACTTCCGACGTTGATGTAATCATTAACCTTGATATTCCGAACTCTCTCGCGGTCTGAAGCACATTAAGCGTGCCTTTAATATTCGTATCAACATAAGTATCCGGTGAATGGTAACTGAAAGGAATCGCGATCAACGCCGCAAGATGAAATACTATATCCATTCCTTTTACAGCTTTTCTAATACCGTTTGGATCACGCACATCCCCAGCAAATACTTCCACTTCATTCATAATTTCGCGGGGCAGTGTATCCAGCCAGCCCCATGAATTAAAGGAATTATAGAACACAAAGGCTTTGACCTTATGCCCCTGTTTCACCAGCTCTTCTGTCAGATGGCTGCCGATGAAGCCATCCGCACCCGTAACCAATATCTTTGGCATAATCACAATCCCCCGATCTTACGGCTGATCATTTCTTAAAAAAGCCGCTTATATTTTAAAAATATCTTTACCGGTTTTATCATTAATAAAAGCTTTTAACAGGTCATTCATATATCACTGCGCCCGGTTAATCCCTGCCGAATAAATCCCTTGTATATACTTTGTCCTTCACATCCATTATTTCCTCGGACATACGGTTTGCCACTATCACATCGGATATCCTTTTAAATTCCTCCAAATCCCTTATAACCCTTGAACGGAAAAAGCTATCCTCTTTAAGCGTCGGTTCATAAACAACAACCTCAATGCCTTTTGCTTTAATCCGCTTCATGACACCCTGAACAGAAGAATGTCTGTAGTTGTCGGAAGCGGTTTTCATCGTTAACCTGTATATCCCGACAATATTCGGTTTTCTCTTAAGGATCATGTCCGCGATGTGATCTTTTCTCGTCCGGTTCGCATCAACAATGGCAGCCATTATATTCTGAGGTACATCACGATAGTTGGCCAAAAGCTGCTTTGTATCCTTCGGAAGGCAGTACCCGCCGTAACCGAAAGACGGGTTATTGTAGTGGTTTCCTATCCTTGGATCGAGCCCGACGCCTTCTATTATCTGTCTCGAATCAAGACCCCTTATCTCCGCATATGTATCGAGTTCATTGAAAAAGGCAATTCTCATCGCGAGGTAAGTATTCGCAAAAAG
>LSQX01248369.1_pt2 | contig 11487 bp, 6 predicted proteins | sample 654561 | NCBI WGS metagenome assembly LSQX01 (sample SAMN04489861, study PRJNA283612) | anaerobic digester metagenome | isolation source: 4 biogas reactors fed with cattle manure at either 37C or 55C with and... | place: Denmark: Kongens Lyngby | collected 2014 | reverse complement strand
TAAAAATCAATTTCGGTTTAAATTTTATGAAAAAAAAGTCATAATAGTATCTTATAAGCGGACAATTAACCTTAAGAAAAAATAAATCAGTCCAACTTTATCGAAATTAATAAAAGAGAATTGTGTGATTCAATTTGAAAAATTGGCCTTCGTGGCCAAACAAGGCCATAGTGTAGAGTTTTCAACCGGTTATGAAGATTACGTATTGCGCATTGAGGCGCAAGCCCCTGGTGTCTTTAGGTTCTGCTGCGGTTCCGCAAAAAGCTTAGCACTACCAGAGTCTAATGACCGGGCCAAAACGAGACAAGAGTTATCGATTATCCCTAATGATCAACCAGGCGAGCTAGTAGTGGTAGAGCAGGAAGGCTCTTGGCTTTTGGCGCAGAGGGATTGTGCTTTATTGCTTTCTACTAAGCCATTTTCTTTAAAGCTTCTAAAAAGATTAGCCGAGTTCCCCGAACCCGAGGAAGATGAGGAGCTTAACCTAGAGCAAGAGGTCACAGAGGTCTTTGCTGATGCTCAGGTTTTACTTCAAACATCCAGTGCTTTTGAAGAACCTCTGGTTTTTGATGAGTCGTGGGCACTTATGCTCGATTTACCGGAGAGCCAAGCTGTTTATGGTTTGGGGGTGACAGAGCAAAATTTTAATCGTCGTTCGGAGGAGTTCGTCTCCGATCAGGCGATATTTAGATTCTCCCCGCTAGCGTGGACTACTCAGGGGTGGGGGCTATATTTAGACGGTTTAGATCGTTGTATCCATAGCGTTGCTACGGCGGATGACGAGAGCAGTTACCAGTTACGTACTGACAATCAAAACTTTGATTTGTATTTGTTTAGTGGTGCACCCTTGGATATTCTTGATCAATACACGGCTTTAACTGGTCGTGGTGGTCAGCCTACTTTAGAGGCCATGGGAGTGGGATTGAAGCAGCTAGATGAGCAAGGGGATGATGAGTTTTTAGTCTTTGCCAAGCAGTTGCGTGATCATGAGTTTTCGATTAATACCTTAGAGTATGCATGGCCTGGATTACTTGCTATTGATAATGACCGCTTAAGCCTAGACTGGAACACTGAGCGTCTGGGGGATAATACTCGCGCCTATTTTGACGATCTACAAGAAAATAACTGGCATGCGATTGTTCCTACCTTTCCAGCGATTTATGTCGGCACGCATCTTTTTGAAGAGCTAGAGGATCGTGGCTGGATGTTGATGGACGAAGAGGGTGATGCTCTACGTTTCAGTGGCTCTAGACATACAGGTGGTCAGGATTATGGTTTATTGGACCTAACCTATAAGGATGCTTATAACTTCTGGCGTGATAGGCATCAGCAATTGCTGGAGCATGGGCAGTCTTTAAAAACGGTGACGTCGATTTTTGAGTTGCCCGATGAGGCAAGTGGTCGACATAACGAAGAGGGAGCCTTGCTGCGCAACTTGTATCCTACACTTGTGGAACAGGCTCTTTATGATGCGGTTTCAGCGAGTACTACGCCACCTGAGGGGGTGGTAGTACATGATCAGATTAATGTCGCTAGTCAGCGTCGACCTTATTTAGAACTAGCACCTTTTGAAAGTTCATGGCAGGGCTTAAATCAGCTTTATCGCACTCTAATCAGTATTCAAAATAGCAGTGTGCCATTTGTAAGGCACATGATTGGTCGTGCAGGCGATGAGCCGATGTCGGCAGAGTTATATTTGCGTTGGTTGGCACTTTCTACTTTTAGTGGTAATTTCTCTTTTTATGCCGAGGTAGAGCGGCTACCTATTTATTATGACGAAGATACACAGCATCTGGCTAGACAATGGCTCAGTTTGCGCTATCGTTTAATCCCTTATGTGCTGGGAATCATTGAGGAGGGGGTGCGTGGTGGTCAGCCTGTACAGAGTTCGATGGCCTTAGCATTTCCTGATGATCCAGAGGCTGTGAATTTTGATAATCAGTTTTTATTTGGTCCGGCGGTTCTGATTGCTCCCATTCTTGATGACAGTGGTTTTGCTACCGTTTATCTACCTGCTAATGAAGCTTGGTGGGATTTAAATACCGGTGAGCGTTATGAGGGTGGGCAGACCTTAGAGTATCACTGCGGTCTTGATACGATTCCCGCCTTTGGTCGTGAAGGTCATATGTTAGCGGTGGGTCCTACTATTGCGCACTTAGGTGAAATTAACTCGGCTCGTCTCTTAGATGAGATTTGGTTATTCGGTATGCCAATTCATAATCCTGTGGTAATGCGCAATAAGATACGCGTCATGCAGATGCAGGGTTCAAGCTACATTAAGGGGCTAGAGGGTCTGAAAATCCTTCCAACCGATGAGTTGGAGGTAAAGCGTCGAGGTGCTGAAGTCAGAATTTCTCCGGTCAGATAAAATCACCGCGGATGAAAAATTATAAGGTACTTACAGGTATTGTCCTTTTGGTTCTATCGACATGGGCATTATCAACACAGGAGGCGAGCGGTAAATGGCTGATGCAATTTAGCATGCCTTTATTCGTCTTACTCTTTTTTAGATTTGGCCAGCAAGTTTTGTTAGTGCTGGCCATTACTTTGCCTGAAAAGGGCTTGAGTGTATTTCGCAGTAAAAACTACCCGATGCAAATCATTCGTGGTAGTACCTCTTTATTTGCGATGCTAGCTGTGTTTATGGCCCTGTCTTATTTGCCACAAGCAGAAGCAACCGCAATTTACTTTCTAGCGCCGTTATTGGTACTTTGTATCGCTCCTTGGTTTTTAGGTGAGCCTTCGCGTTGGCATCGCTGGGTGGCGGCCATTGTCGGCTTTCTAGGAGTGATGATTATTGTGCGTCCAGGAGCTGGCTTACATCCTATTGGTGTGGGTTATGGCTTGCTAGCAGCGATTATCATTGCTACTCAATACTTATGCACTAGAAAACTGGCTGCCGATGACTCGAAGACCACCTTACTCTGGAGTGGTATCGTGGGCTTTGTAGGTGGGATTATCCTAGCACCTTTTCAGTTGAGTGAAGGGATTGCCGTGATGCGCGAGTTTGAGCTGTGGCAATGGCTTCTAGTCATCAATACGGGTGTATTTGGAACCTTAGGGCATCTGCTACAGATAAAAGCTTACCAACAGGCTCCAGCTTCTTTACTAGCTCCCTTTAGTTATTTACAGATAATTGCAGCAGCGGCATTAGGTTTGGCTATCTGGGGACAATTCCCTGACTTGCTAGGCTGGTTAGGTATCTTTATTGTGTGTGCTAGTGGTGTGGTGGCGACGATTATAGAGTGGCGTAATAACCAAGAGATAAAGCAGCTAGTTGAAAAGATGATTGATACTAAGTAATTCATGCTAAAAAAAGCGTTATTTAGTACTTTTGTCAAAAAGGTTGCAAAAAATACACAAAAAAATGTTGTTTAGTAGTAAATGCAAAATAGGTGTTGACAGGGGGGAGGTAATACGTCATAATTTAAATCTTTCGGGGCTGGTAGCTCAGTCGGTAGAGCAGCGGACTTTTAATCCGTTGGTCGCGGGTTCGAATCCCGCCCAGCCCACCAAAAGATTTAAATTAAAATCAATCACTTAAGTTCTTAAGCCTATGTGCTGATTTTGATTATAAAGCGCCTATATGTCCAAATTGTGACTAGGCGCTTTTTTTATGCCTGTACTGATATGGTATGCAAATTTGGATCGTTTAAGTCCAATTCACGGTTATATCAAGTTCATATAAATAGAGCCTCGATAATGTAGATATCGAGGCTCTATCCAATTTAATGGCTAACGCTTAATAGCAGCAATGCTCTTTTGCTTTATTTCCTGATGGCAGCAGAGCATATGTATTATTTATTAATCAACTCAACGTCTTTGATTTCTTGTAAGTTTCTGCAGCCAGTTAAGGCCATAGTGACTTCTAATTCAGTTCTTAAAATATGTAAAATATGGGCAACACCGCTAGCTCCGGCAGTAGCTGCAGCCCAAATATAGGGTCTGCCAATCATCACTGCGGTTGCGCCTAGTGCTAAAGCTATAAATACGTCTGAGCCACGTCGAATTCCTCCGTCGACAAGTATAGGTATACGGCCATCTACTACTTCGCAAATATCTTTTAGAGTGGTGGCAGTCGGTGGCATAATGTCTAGAACTCGGGCACCGTGATTTGACACCACGATACCGGCAGCACCACTCTGAATCGCTTTTTTTGCATCTAATGGGTTTATTACACCTTTTAAAAGCACAGGGAGAGGAGAAGTACTGATAAACTTTTCAACCATTTCCCAAGTTGGGGCAGATGCAAGAAAATGACTACCAAATAAAGGACTTTCACCAGGCATACCTATTGGAGGTTGCTCAATACAGAAGTCTTTAAGTAATACGGCTTCCACATCAGCAGGCAAGCTGAAGCCAATACGTTGCTCACGATTGCGTATACCATTAACTGGAGCGTCTACGGTTAATACGATTGCTTCTACACCCAAGTTAACAGCCTCTGTCAAAAGACGTTGAGATGCGCTTTGGTCTGTTTGCCAATACCATTGTAGCCACTTGGTGCCTGGAGCTTGTTCACATAGAATACTTAATGGCATGGAACTTTGCATACTAATAATGTAAGGCGTTTGCATTGCTGCGGCAGCTAAAGCTGAAGCAAACTCTCCATCAGGGTGTGCCATTTTTTGATAAGCAACTGGAGCACATAAAATAGGGAAAGCATGTTCTTTCCCCAAAAGAGTGAAATCGGTATTGGCGCCTTTAAAATCATTTAATATTCGCGGTAGTACTTTGTATTGTTGCCATGCCGACTGATTTTCAGATAATAAATGCTCATCTGCGACACCGCCTGAAAAGTAACTCCAAGCGTGTTCGCTCATGCGTTCTTTAGCATAAGGAATATAATCATCGACTGCTACGATACAAGCAGGGATTTGATTTAGTGGAGCTAAAGCCATCCTAAATTTCCGCCCATTCACGAATTAAATTATGATAAATGCCACTAAGAGAAGTGGCCTCATCTAGTCCATCTTCTACCATTGATAAGCGTTGGATACTTTGATCTAATTCCCAGAGTAGGCGGCGGTGATGTGCGTGACGAATCATGCTTTGAGCCCAGAAAAAGGAAGCTAAACGTACGCCTTTGGTGACTGGTTCAACTCGGTGCAAACTATTACCAGGGTACACTACCATATCTCCGGCATTGAGTTTAACAGAGTGAGTGCCATAAGTATCTTCGATAATTAACTCACCACCTTCATATTCATCTGGGTCGCTAAAGAAGATAGTACTGGAAACGTCAGTACGCATTGCTTGCTGATTTTCTGGAAGATTGAAAATGGCATTATCAATATGATTCCCGTAAGTGCCACTATTTTCATAACGATTAAAACGAGGTGGGAGGATTTTTGCTGGTAAGGTTGCAGCGATATAGCCTGGATTGGAGTGGAGGACTTGTCTTAGAAAATTACCTAGCTCAATTGCTAAGGTGCTTTGAGGGTCAAGTTGCAAATTATCCTTTACTTCTTGAGCTAAAAAGCCTGCGGTTTTTTTTCCATCTTCCCAGTCAGCGTTTTCAAGGCGCTGGCGTATCACTTTAGTTTCTTCAGGTGTAATAACCTGCTCTAATACAATAATCATTATTACTCCTATTTAAAGTTTTATTAATATTTTACCGTTTGCTCCAATCAATTGAGTCATTTCATAAAAAATCCCCCAGTTTTGCTTGATCTTAATCAAGTTGCTGGGGGAGGTGCTATAAGACTTTAAATCTTAAGATTTTTTAGTATCTGAAGTTAGCATTTAAAGTCGCAGAACGACCGTAGCCTACGTTGGCAAATAAGCCGACATGAGAGGCCTCATAAGTACGGGTATCGCCAATGTTGTTGATGTTTAACTGTAGGTCAACGTGTTTGTTGATATCCCAACGAACCATGGCATCCCAAACTACATGTGAAGGAAGCTCAAGGGTGTTGGCGTCATCAGCGTAGCGCTTACCGACATAGGTCATACCTCCACCAATAGTCCACTGAGGGTGTACTTTGTAGGTGGTCCATAAGTTGGCACTTTGTTTGGCAATGAATTTGACTTGATTGCCATCAAAAACGTTATCACCGTTACGGTATTTGGTGACCTTAGGATCTAGGTACGTATAACCTGCCCAAATATCCCACTTATCTGTAATGGAGCCAGCAGCAGATAATTCAAAGCCTCTGACGCGGTTCTTACCGACGTTTTGAACTGTATCGTCTACATCTGTAGAGCGTGCGTTATTTTTGTGTGTTTGGAAAATAGCCGCATTAAGTGTGAGCTTCTCATTTAACACTTCCCATTTTGTTCCTAATTCGATGCTGTGAGCACGCTCAGGATCAAGGTCATGAATTCTAGCGGCACCAGCAGGACCATCAGCACCACCTGCTTGACCAAGGTTTTCACCCGGAGGGTTAGCCGAGCTTGCGTAAGAGAAATAGATAGAACCGTTATGTGTAGGTTTATAAATCAAGGCACCTTGCCAGCTTAAAATATTATGCTTGCCCTTGACGCTGCCATCATCAACCTGGAAGTTATCATAGCGGAGACCAGCGTTAACTAACCAGTTTGGCGTAAATTCGATGGTGTCGAAGAGGTAAATGGATTTAGTTTTGATATCACCGGCTTTGCTTTTAGCACCAAAGGTTTTATTGATAGATCCCCAGTTTTGATGAGGATTAGGGTTCCAGAAAGAGTCGGTGCTTGAACCAATACCTACGCCAGTTGTGTCGCGGTTATAAATATCTTCTTTGGCAAACTCAAGACCAGCACTTATACTGTGTCTAATCGGTCCTGTATAAAATTCACCGTAAATATCAGTCTGGTTAACTAAAGACTCAGCGGAACGCCAACGGGCGCGGTCAGCACGCGTGAACATTAAATCACCATCCAAAGAGTAGCAACTAGGATCGGTTGCTGACGCCGAGCAATTATCAAACGTTGGACGTGTATATAGATAGTGGTTCATACTTCTTCCCCAACGGGTCACGTTGCGGAAGGTGAAGTTTTCGTTAATATCGTGTTCGATTTCTGCTGTTGCAGTATCGAAGGTGTTTTTTCTATAGTCTACACCTGCGCGACCGTAGTAGTTATTACGATCAACTTTAAGTGGGCTAGTAACATCAGGTCTGGAATCAATTCTGAACGGCATACCCCAGTCAGGCGTATCATTATTTTCAATATGAGAGTAGCTTAAGGTGATACGAGTAGGGGTGCCTAGACCAAAGGCAAGCGATGGAGCGATACCCCAGCGGTCGTACTCTACCGTATCACGCCCTGGGGCATTACCACCCATAACCATGGCATTTAATCGGAAGGCCATTGAATCAGAGAGCACGACGTTACCATCAACTGTAAATCGATTCTGGCCACGGTTACCATAAGATGCAGAACCGTGAATAAAGTTTTCTAGTCTTGGTGTCTTAGTCACCATATTGATGCTACCGCCGGTGCCACCACGACCTGTATAAGCAGAGCTTGGACCCTTGATAACTTCTACGGACTCTAAATTGAAGGTCTCATGATAACCACGTGCATAGTCACGTACACCATCAATAAAAATATCTGTACTGGCTTCGTAACCGCGAATAAATGGACGGTCGCCAGATGGTGTACCACCTTCACCAGAGCCTAAAGTAATTCCCGGTGTTGTTCTGAGAACGTCTTTTAAGGATGTTGCGCCGCGATCTTTCATAAGATCTTCAGTAATTACATTGACCGTACGTGGTGTATCTAATAGGGGAGCAGTCATTTTAGGAGACTGGGCACGTGTCACTTGATAGTTATTAGGTACTGTGACTTGCACCCCAATAGATGGTAGTTCCTGTACTTCATCTTGTTCTTGTGCAACAGCAATACTGGCACTTAATGATGCTGAAATTGCTGAGAACAAGACAGATTGTGCAACAGGTTTACTTAGTCCATTTTTTTTAGACATTTATCCTCTTCCAATTATTAATAATAAATTTTTTTAAAAACAGTCAGTTATTTGAACTGTGCAAAAAATATTACTAAAAATAGTAACTATTCTCATTATCGTAGTCAAAGGAAGCGATATAAAACTAAAAATCAACTCATTTTTTGTAAGGTATTTGCAACTATATGTGTCAAGCCCAAGGGTTAACCCTTGGGCTTGTGGGAAAGAGAAGTGTTTTTTTGATGTCAGATATTGGCGTTATTAATATCTAAGAGTAAGACCTCGGAAAGTATGATTGCTATTCTTTCTCCGAGGTCTATGACGTTTAACAATAATTTTCAAATTTAAAAATCAATTGTTAAGCCAGCGACTACTTTACGACCATCAAGCACTGCACCATAAGTATCATTGGTAATTTTCTTGTTAGCGATATTGTATATACCTGCCTTGACTTTAGTGCTCTTATTCATCTGATAAACTAATCCCGCATCAAATAAAGTGTAGCTTGGTGTTCCATCGGACATACTTGTACGGCTTAAATAGTCTGACGTTTTACCTCTGAAGGTACCCTGTGCCCATAACGTTAAGTCATCATTAACATTCCAATCAAGCTGCATATTGAGCATATGTCTAGGCATCTTGTTTAGTGGTTCACCTTTAAAGTCACCGGAGCGTTGCTCTGAGCGTGTATAGGTATAGTTTGTACTTAAGTTAAGTGATTGCGTTAGTTGATAATCCAGAGAAAGTTCAACACCTTGCATCATCGCCTTACTAATGTTCTTATTTGTGCTTAAGAAGTAATAAGTATTATTACCATATGGGCATGACCAATTTAGGTAGTCGTTGTTGTTTGCTGCATTCGGGCTAGTGCAAAAACGGTCTTCGGCAATTTTATCTTTAAATTGGGTATGGAAAAACATCATGCTTGTGTTTAGGCCCATATTTGGATCATTAAAGGCAAAACCAAATTCATAGTTGAGGCTTGTTTCCGGCTCAAGAGCAGAGTTCCCGATGATCAGACCTCTTGAATGAGAAACGGGCGAATCGCCACCACCAGTAGTGGAACCAATGCCTTCGGTTGCTTGTGATAATGAAGGTTGCATATAGCCGGTAGAAACACCACCTTTAAATGATAAGCGAGGTGAGTAGTGATATACCCCATAAACCCGTGGACTTAGATGACCACCAAACTGTTCGTCTCGGTTATAACGAAGACCTGTCGTAAGTGTGAAGTCATCATGTAAATTCCATTCAGCTTCAGCAAATAATGCGTAAATCCAGCGGTCCGCACTTTTAACGGCTCCAGGAATACCAGCTGAAAGAAAACCGTTGGTTTCGTTCGTCAAGTCTTCATATTTATATTGACCGCCAAAAGTGAGCATATGTCGGTCCCATAACAAATAGTTTGCTTGGGTATTAAATGTCGTAATTTTCTCTTGTTTTTTTAGGTCTTGAATTTTTTCTGACATATCATGCTGGAGATATGTACTAGTCCAGAAGTTACCGTATTGCCCGTCATGACTCAGTGTATAGATATTTTTCTTGTATTCATATGTACTACCTTCATTAACCCGTCCATTGGTATTAACAAAAGGAATACTTTTACCTGGTGTTGATGTTGTATCTTGTTTTGACGTTTGGGCACTTAAAGTAAAGGTATTAAAATCATCAGGAGTGAAAATTAATTCAAGACCTCCTTGCCTACGTTTTGTTTCAGGCCAGCTGGCTCCACTATCGGCTCCACTATTGACTTCATAGTTACTTTCATCGTTACCACTATAAGCACCATTAATTCTTAATCCAAGACGATTCTGAACTAAAGGCCCAGCTAGGAAGAAGTTTAAACCTTGACCATCTTCACTAACATCATTAAAAGACTTGGTATATTCGCCTGTGACTGAACCAGTCCATGTGTCTGTCACTTTACGCGTGATGATATTAACTACACCGCCCATCGCGTCAGAACCGTAGAGAGAAGACATTGGTCCACGAATGACCTCAACACGTTCGATCATCGAAAGAGGTGGTAAACCGATTTGCTTACCACTATCAGAACCATTGGTATTGACTGAGCGACCAGCTGATACTGGACGACCATCAACTAGGTACATGGTGTATTTTTTGTCCATTCCTCTAATGCTGATATCTTGTGTGCCTGCTCCGCCAGTAAGATAAACACCGGGAACATTTCGGACAGCATCAATTACATCTCTATAGGCTTTTTTCTCAAGCTCCTCACGGGTAACAATGGAAATACTTGCAGGAGCATCGATAATTGATTGTTCAAAACCTCCTGCCGTAACCACAATTGAACCTAATTCTTGTATTTCATCTTCGCCGGATGGCTCTAGATTTTGCGCTTGAGTAGAAGTAAATGTTGCGCTTGTCATGGCAATGGCAAAAGCCAAATAACGCATCTTAAAATGGGGTGACATTCATAACCTCTTTGTTTATTATTAATTAAATGAGATTCAATCTCATTTGCCTAGCAAAGTTTATATTAATTGCTTTTAATTGGCAATAAGAATGAGAATGATTTTCATGTTAGTTTGTTTTTTTGTGGTTGATATATTTTTTTAAATTTAAAAAAATGTAATTTAAAGGTATCTAAATATTTGTTTTTATTTGTTTTAGATTAATTTCAAGTTTTACTAATGTTTGATTTTTAAAATAGTTATTTTGTTGTTTATTAGTAACGATTGGGTAATTATAGTTTTCATAATTGAATCGTATAAGAACCCGCTTCCCCACTAATTTAAACTTTTGTACTGAGTCACCCGTAGCACTCAAATGTCGGGCATACTATCCTAAGCTTTAAAATTAAAATCAATAAAAATTCTAGGATAGGGCGACCTATCTTGTTTGAGACTGAATACTACTATGCCATCCCATCATCCTTTTATCGGCATTGCCTTATTAATATTATCTACTTGGGCTCTATCGTCACTTGACGCAGGAGGTAAGTGGTTGATGCAATTTGGCTTACCTCTTGTCATACTTACTTGGGTACGTTATCTAGTTCATGTTGTGTTGGTTTTGGCTTTTACTTTTCCAACTCGTGGTTTTAGTGTTTTTAAATCAAAGCGAATGAGTTTTCAGATTTTTCGTGGTTCGCTAGTATTAACAGCAACTATGACTTTCTTTTCTGCCTTGAGTTATTTGCCACAAGCGGAAGCAACGGCGATTAACTTCCTTGCGCCTTTGCTAGTTTTATGTTTGGCACCCTTTTTCTTAAAGGAGCCAGCGCGTCTATCACGATGGATTGCCGCTATCTGTGGCTTTATTGGGGTGATAATTATTGTCCGACCCAGTTCAGGTTTGCATCCTATTGGGGTGATGTTTGGTTTGATGACCGCAACTATTTTCTCTTTGCAGTTTATGGTGACGCGTAAATTGGCAGAAGATGATTCCATGACCACCTTGCTTTGGACTGGCCTTGTTGGCACGGCACTGAGTAGCGTGTTGGTGTTTTTCTCTCTGGAAGATTTAGCACATATTGTGACTACCTATGATTGGCTAGATTGGGCAGTACTTGCCTCAACAGGTGTTTTTGGTACTCTAGGTCATTGGTTGCAAATCAAGGCCTATCAAAATGCACC
>LSQX01025640.1_pt1 | contig 11487 bp, 14 predicted proteins | sample 654561 | NCBI WGS metagenome assembly LSQX01 (sample SAMN04489861, study PRJNA283612) | anaerobic digester metagenome | isolation source: 4 biogas reactors fed with cattle manure at either 37C or 55C with and... | place: Denmark: Kongens Lyngby | collected 2014 | reverse complement strand
GTGGGGGGCAGCGGTGGGCTCAGCACCTGCTCAGTGTGATGGATAGGCACGCTGCCGGCCAGAAGTGTTGCACACGCCTGGGTGCTGGCTGCAACCGCGGCGGCTGCCAGCAATACCGCGCCCACGGCATGTGGAAGACGTGCCATGCGAAAGCCCGCGCGGGGGACGACTACTCGTCGTAGGCCAGGACGACCTGGTTGGTGGCGAACTGGCCGTCGCTCAACCCGGTCAGGCGCTTGATCGCGTCGTAGTCCTTCTCGCGCAGCGCGCGTGCTTCTTCGTCCGAGAGGCTCGCGTTCCGCATCACGACATCCGGATTGGCCTTGTATTCTTCTGCAAGCGCGGCGTTGCGCCCGAGTTCGCGCATCAGCTCCAACAGTTTCGACATGCTTGAGTCCCCTGATTTGATGGTGGTGGCGTGCGTTCGGAACCCGCTGGCAGGCAGTGCGTCAGCGACGCTCGCGCGCGGATCGTACCGGCGATCCTCCTAACCTGCAGTACGGTGGGGAACGGTAGCATGGAACGCGCGGGAGTTGGCGATGCGCGGCGGGAACTGCGTGGCATGGAACATCAGTGTGGTCATGGCGGATCCTGCGACGGGGCGGGAGCCTTCTGGCAGGACTCATCGGTTGCGGCCGAAGCAAGCAGGATCCAGAACGGCACATCGGCGCGGGCGTGGCTTCGGCTTGCCTCGTCAAGGATCGCCAGCAAGGTGGTGAAGTCCCGTGGCGCGGTGTCGCGCAGGGCGTCGGTGTGTTCCAGCAGCAGCATGTAGCCCGGCGCCGGCCGCCAGGAAAGATCGCCCAGGCTGTCGGCCAGCGCATCCCAGTTGTGGCCGAAATCGTGCGGGAATCCGAGCGTGGTCGCGATGGCGTCCAGCAGCGTGGACTTGTCCTGCACCGGGGCCAGATCCAGCGTGATGATGGCGAAATCCAGTGTGGTGGCGGCTTCGATCATCGCCGTGCGTTCATGTGCCTGGACGTGGCAGGTTCCGGCGCGACGTGCATCGGCCAGCAGGGCGGCAAGTTCGATATCGGTCATGGCTGTTCCTGGCGCTGGAAGGCGCGGAAACTGCGGTAGTGGTCGTCGGTGTAATACCACTCGCGCGGCGGGTCGCCACCGGTGACGATGCGGCGTGCGCCACGGTGGTTCAGGCCCGGTGTTGCGACGGTGTACTCGCGGTAATGGCCACGGGCGCGCTGCGGCAGCAGGCGCTCCCGGTTCTGGAACACGGTGCCGTCCTGGCGATGCGGGAAAGGCCCGCCCCGGTCGATCAGCGCCAGCGTGGCGTGGGCTTCGCGCGGCAGGAAGGCCAATGCTGGATCACTGCGTGGGGCGTGTTGCCGGGCCGCCGGAGTGTTGTCGGGTGCAGGTATCGGGGCCGGATCGTTGCCGCGTTCCAGCAGCTGCAGGGCGATCAGCAGCAACAGGCCGGCGATCAGCCAGATCCAGCGCTGCGGTGTCCCGGTGCGTTTGCGGGGAAGATTCATGCCCGCGATCATAGCGATCCATCGCCAGCCCGGGCGGGTTCAAGACTGTTGCCTGCGTATCTTCGGGCGTGGCAGTGGTCGGCAGGCGCGGGCGATTGTGTCGTAACGGCCGGCTGCTGCTGATCTTCCGACGCAATCCAATTGACGTGCGTATCGGTTCTGGCTATGATTCTGCGCTTATGTCGAAAGACCTGCCCGAAGTGGTTGATGCGTGGCGGATGGTCTCGTCCCGGCGCATCTTCGAAGGCACCCTGCAACTGGCGGAGCTCCCGCGATTGCAGGGCTATCTGGCCGATACGGCCGGCAAGTGCGACTACACGCTGGAGTTCGGAAACGATGCCCTGGGCATCGCCTTTTTGGATATCAACGTCCGCGCGCATCTGCCGCTGATTTGCCAGAGAACGCTGGAACGCTTCGAGTTGCCGGTGGAGCTGTACCAGCGGCTGGGCCTGATCCGCGATGAGCGCGATGAGGCTGGCCTGCCGGAAGGCTACGAGGCGATCCTGTTGCCGGATGACGGCGCGCTGGCACTGGCCGAAGCGATCGAGGATGAACTCATCCTGGCCGTTCCGGTGGTGCCGGTGAGCGATGTTGCGGCAGCGATGCCCGACGGCATGGTGCAGGCAACAGGCACCGGGCAGGCGGCTGACGACGATGAAACACGGGTCAATCCGTTCTCGGTATTGGCCGGTTTGAAGCAGCGTCCGGAGCAATGACAGCTCCGCGCGCGTAGATGTTGATCCCGAGGATTCTCCAATGGCTGTCCAGAAAAGTCGCAAAACCCCTTCCCGCCGCGGCATGCGCCGTTCCCACGACGCACTGACGGCCAAGCAGCTCGCCACCGATCCGACCACCGGTGAAACCCATCTGCGCCACCACATCACGCGCGATGGCTACTACCGGGGCCGCAAGGTCATCGACGTCAAGAGCGACGTCGCCGCCGAAGACTGACGCGACAGCGGCCTGAAGGCCGCGCGCGATCAATCCGCCGAACCGCACCCGCGCGGTCCCGGCAGCAAGGCGAATATGACGCGACGTGCCCCGGGGTACGTCGCGTTTTCGTCTTTCGATCACTCATCACACAGGGAGCGGGCGATGGCGCAGGTTTACGCACGCATTGCCGGTACCGGCAGTTATCTGCCGGAAAATATCGTCACCAATGCCGATCTGGAGAAGCGGGTCGATACCAGCGACCAGTGGATCCGCGAGCGTACCGGCATCCGCCAGCGCCACATCGCCCTGCCGGGCCAGACCACCAGTGATCTGGCTTTCGAAGCCGCCACCCGCGCGTTGGAAGCTGCCGGTGTCGAGGCCTCCGAGATCGATCTGCTGATCGTCGGCACCACCACGCCCGATATCATTTTCCCGTCCACCGCCTGCCTGCTGCAGCATCGGCTGGGCGCCAACGGCTGCCCGGCCTTCGACGTCAATGCGGCCTGCTCGGGCTTTGTCTACGCGCTTGGCGTGGCCGACAAGTTCATCCGTTCCGGTGCGGCAAAAACCGCGCTGGTGGTGGGTGCTGAAACCCTGTCGCGGATCATCGACTGGGAAGATCGCGGCACCTGCGTGCTGTTCGGTGACGGTGCCGGCGCGGTGGTGCTGAAGGCCGATGAACAGGCCGGCATCCTGTCCACCCATCTGCATGCCGATGGCGGCTATGAGCATCTGCTGCACAATCCGGTGGGGCCTTCGCGCGGATTCATCGAGGGTGCGCCCAACCATGGCATCAAGGTCCACATGACCGGCAACGAGGTGTTCAAGGTCGCGGTCAAGACCCTGGACGCGGTGGTCGATGAAACCCTGGACGCCAACAATCTGACCCGTGCCGATCTGGACTGGCTGATTCCGCATCAGGCCAATCTGCGCATCATCACCGCCACCGCCAAGCGCCTGCAGATGCCGATGGACCGCGTCGTGGTGACCGTCGACCGGCATGGCAACACCTCGGCCGCCTCGGTGCCGCTGGCATTGGATGAAGCGGTGCGCTCGGGCAAGGTGCAGCGCGGTGAGCTGCTGCTGCTGGAAGCCTTCGGCGGCGGCTTCACCTGGGGCTCGGCGCTGATTCGCTACTGAGCTCGGGATTCACGGATGGCGTGGCGGCCGCAACGGTCGCCCGGAGCCAGCAAGCAAACCGATACTTGTCCGTCAGCGGTCGTTGATCGCACGCCGCTGCGCATGGTCGGTGTTTTCCGCGCTGGCCAGGGCCACGCGATTGCGGCCTCCGTGCTTGGCGGCGTACATCGCGGCATCGGCGCGTGCGATCAGGCGCTCATAATCCGGATCACCGTCGTGGATCGCCACCCCAATGCTGGCGGTGATCGTCAGTGATTCGCCACTGGCCAGCGTCAGCGGTGATGTGGCGATGCGCTCGCGCAGGCTTTCGGCCAGGTCCACGGCCTGGCGGTCGCCGACCGAGACCGCAACGATCAGGAATTCCTCGCCGCCCAGGCGGAACAGGTAATCACTGCCGCGCGTGTTCTGGCCCAGCAGCGTGGCCACGTGCTGCAGCGCGCGGTCGCCGGCATCGTGGCCGTGGCTGTCGTTGATCTGCTTGAAGTGGTCCAGATCCAGCAGCAACAGTGCGAACGGGCGCCGGGTGCGGCTCGACAGTTCGATTTCGCGGCGCAGCACCGGCGGCAGGAAGCGGCGGTTGAGCAGGTTGGTCAGCGCGTCCGAACCGGCATCCAGCTCGCCCACGCGTTCGAACAGCATGCCCAGCAGGTGGCGGATCGAGGCCAGGTCGGTACGGATGTCGCGCAGCACGGCGGCCTGTGCGGCGGCGTCGCCGGGCCCGGCGCTGATCTGGTCCAGGCCATGGTCGACCTGTGCGATCAGCTGCACGATGCGCGCGGTTTCGGTGTTGTCACCGAAGCTCGGCAGGCCCTTGTGCACGAACCACAGGCCGAACTCCGAGGCCGCCAGATGCGGGTTCTCGCCGTTGGTGCCGCCGTGACCGGCGATGGTGTAGAGCAGGGTGTTTTCCCAGTCCAGCAGCAGGGCGCGCTGGCGTTCGCGTTCGGCGCCGACGTTCTGCACCAGCGAGAACAGGCGGAAAGCTGCATCGGTGCGCGAGGTGCGCTCGTTCGCGTCGGCATAGGCCAGTGACATGCTCTCGATCGCGATGTCCATCGAGGTGTTGAGCACGGCGATCGCGTCCATGCGCGTGCGGGCGTCGGCATCGGTTGCAGCGATAGTCTGCGACAGGCGCAGGCGCAGCACGCGGATGCCGCGGGCCACCAGGTCCACCGGCACATTGATCCGTGCGTGCACCCGGCCCACGTGCTGGTTGCTGAGTACCAGCTCCTGGATGCTGTCCTCGGTGGCTTCCAGCAGGCTGCGGATCCAGCGTTGCATCGAGGGTTTCAGGCGCTGGCTGACCTGGCTGTGGGTCAGGAAGCGCGCCGCCCGCGCATCGCCGAGCATCACCTCGTAGAACAGATCCGCCAGCGGCGTCAGCGGGGCACTGGCCAGCCCGGCCAGCAGTTCACGCGCCGCCGGGCAGCTGGCACGCAGACTGGCGCGCCAGTCGTCCACGAGGATCCGGCTCTCGTCGTCGCCGGGCATGGGGGTGGCGCTGGATGCTTGGGGGGACATGGCTCTGGCAGGTGGGCTGGGCAACCGGATATGTTAATCGATGGCGGTGCCGCGAGCGTGTACGCTGCACAACGGCTGCACGGTTGATGCGCTGTTTTCAAGGTGCTTCGGGCACCTGTCGCAGCGGGTTCCGGTTGCCGTCAGGATGCATGTTTCGGGCTGTACCCTACGCCGCAGTACAGACGTTCGTGCGCGGTCTGCCTTATCATCGCCGCCCTTTGGCAACGGGGTCGTCATGTCTGATTCGCTGGCATTCGTGTTTCCAGGCCAGGGCTCGCAGTCGCTGGGCATGCTGTCGGGCTTTGCCGACCTGTACCCGGTGATCCGCGAGACCTTCGCCGAAGCGTCCGAAGGCGCCGGCGTGGACCTGTGGGCGCTGTCGCAGCAGGGGCCGGAAGCGCAGTTGAACCGCACTGAATACACCCAGCCGGCGCTGCTCGCGGCCAGCATCGCGCTGTGGCGTGTGTGGCTGGCCTGCGGTGGAGAGCGTCCGGCGCGTCTTGCCGGGCATAGCCTGGGCGAATACAGCGCGCTGGTGGCCGCGGGCGCGTTGTCGCTCGGCCAGGGTGCGCATCTGGTACGCCTGCGCGGCCAGCTGATGCAGGGCGCCACGCCGGATGGCAGTGGCGCGATGGCGGCGGTGATCGGTGCCGAAGAGGAACTGGTGCGCGAAGTCTGCGAAGCCGCCGCTCAGTCCCAGGTGGTGGTACCGGCCAATTTCAACTCGCCCGGACAGATCGTCATTGGCGGCCATGTCGAAGCGGTCGACCGCGCGCTGGCCCTGCTGGCCGAGCGCGGCGTGCGCAAGACCGTCAAACTGGCGGTCAGCGTGCCTTCGCATACGCCGCTGATGCGCGACGAGGCCAACCGCCTGATGGAAGCGATGCGTGGGCTGTCCTGGCAAACGCCGAACATCCCGGTGGTGCAGAATGTCGATGCCCGGGTGCATGACGGCATCGGGTCGATCCTGGACGCATTGGTGCGGCAGCTGTACCAGCCGGTGCAATGGACTGCCTGCGTCCAGGCGCTGGCCGCCGCCGGTACCACCCGTATCGCCGAATGCGGTCCGGGCAAGGTGCTGACCGGCCTGGCACGACGCATCGACAAGCAGATCGAGGTACGGGCGCTGGGCGAACCGGCCGATTTTGATGCAGCTTTGGAGGCGTGGGTGCAATGAGTGATGTACTGAAAGGCGAGATCGCACTGGTCACCGGTGCCAGCCGCGGCATTGGTGCGGCGATCGCCGACACGCTGGCGGCGCAAGGCGCGCGCGTGATCGGCACCGCCACGTCCGAAGCCGGGGCGCAGGCCATTTCCGCACGTCTGGCGGCGCATGACGGCGCCGGCCGTGTGCTGGATGTCAACGACGCGGCCGCCGTGGAGGCGCTGCTGGCCGACATCGGCAAGGAGTTCGGCACGCTGTCNNCTGGTCAACAACGCCGGCATCACCCGCGACAATCTGCTGATGCGGATGAAGGACGAGGACTGGCAGGCGATCATCGACACCAACCTGACCAGCGTCTACCGCACGTCCAAGGCGGTGATGCGCGGCATGATGAAGGCGCGCCATGGCCGCATCGTCAACATCGCCTCGGTGATCGGTGTGACCGGCAATGCCGGCCAGGCCAATTACGCTGCGGCCAAGGCCGGCATCATCGGCTTCTCCAAGTCGCTGGCCAAGGAAATCGGCAGCCGTGGCGTCACCGTCAACGTGGTGGCGCCGGGCTTCATCGAAACCGACATGACCCGCGACCTGCCCGAGGACGCGCGCCAGGCGATGCTGGGCCAGATCGCGCTGGGCCGTCTGGGTGCGCCGCAGGACGTGGCCAATGCGGTGTTGTTCCTGGTATCCCCGGCGGCAGCGTATGTCACCGGTGAAACCCTGCACGTCAATGGCGGCATGTACATGCCCTGATTTACCAGCGCGGGCGCACCCCGTGCGCCCGGCCACAGTTCCAATGCGCCGGCGGCTGGCTCGCCTCGTCGGCGTCCACTACAATGCGCGGGCTTTTTCCCGGAGGTTTAGAACCAATGAGCAGCATCGAAGAGCGTGTCAAGAAGATTGTCGTGGACCAGCTGGGCGTGAAGGAGGAAGACGTCACCGCCAACGCCTCGTTCGTCGACGATCTGGGCGCGGATTCCCTCGACACGGTCGAACTCGTGATGGCACTGGAAGAAGAGTTCGAGTGCGAGATTCCGGATGAGGAAGCGGAGAAGATCACCAGCGTGCAGCAGGCGATCGACTACGTGACGGCCCACGTCAAGTCCTGATCCAGCAAGCCAGTCCGGGGCCGCTTGTACCGGCCCCGTGCCGGCCGTGGCGGCCCCGGAAAGCCGGCATCCCAGCCCTATTGAGGAGAGCCCCATGACCCAGCGTCGTGTCGTCGTCACCGGCCTTGGCATCGTTTCACCCGTCGGCAACACCGTCGCCGCCGCCTGGGAGTCCATCACCCAGGGCCGCTCCGGCATCGGGCCGGTTACCGGTTTCGACGCATCCAGCTTCGCCACGCGCATTGCCGGCGAAGTGCGGGATTTCGATATCAGCGCCTTCGTTTCACCGAAGGACGCGAAAAAGATGGACCCGTTCATCCACTACGGTGTGGCCGCCTCCGCGATGGCGCTGGCCGATTCGGGTCTGGAGATCACCGAAGCCAACGCCGAACGCATCGGCGCGATTGTCGGCTCGGGCATCGGCGGCATCCTCGGCATCGAGGAAACCTCGATCAAATATCACGAAGGGGGCGTCCGCAAGATTTCCCCGTTCTACGTGCCCAGCACCATCATCAACATGCTGCCGGGCCAGATCAGCATCCTGAATGGCATCAAGGGGCCGAATTTTTCGGCGGTGTCGGCCTGTGCCACGTCCAATCATTCCATCGGCACCGCGATGCGCCTGATCCAGCACGGCGATGCCGATGTCATGGTCGCCGGCGGCGCCGAGCGCGGCTCCTCGCCGACCTCGATGGGCGGCTTCTGCGCGATGAAGGCGATGTCCACGCGCAACGATGAGCCGACGCGCGCTTCGCGCCCGTGGGACCGCGAGCGTGACGGCTTCGTGCTCGGCGATGGTGCCGGCATCCTGATCCTCGAAGAATACGAACACGCCAAGGCGCGTGGTGCGCGCATCTACTGCGAACTGGCCGGCTTCGGCGCCAGTTCCGATGCCTACCACATGACCGCGCCGGCCGAGAGCGGCGAGGGCGCGGCGCGCTGCATGGTGTTGGCGCTGCGCGATGCCGGTCTGGCGCCCGAGGCCATCGGTTACCTCAACGCGCACGGCACCTCCACGCCGCTGGGCGATCTGGGTGAAACCCTGGCGATCAAGAGCGCCTTCGGCGATCACGCACAGCGCTTGATGGTGTCCTCGACCAAGTCGATGACCGGCCATCTGCTGGGTGCCGCCGGTGGTGTGGAAGCCATTTTCACGGTATTGGCGCTGTATCACGGCATCATCCCGCCGACCATCAATCTGGACGAGCCGGGCGAAGGCTGCGATCTGGACTACGTGCCGAACCAGGCGCGCGAAGCAAAGGTCGAGGCGGCGATGTCCAACGGCTTCGGTTTTGGTGGCACCAACGGATCGCTGGTGTTCCGGCGGATCTGAGGATTCCCTGCTCTCCCGCTGTGGTGCGGTTCTTCCATGCCACCCGGATGATGTGCTCCCTCTCCCCCGTGCACGGGGGAGAGGGCTTTCGCCGCATGCAGCCCGAAGGCACAGGTATCCGTGGCGTTACTTTGTGAGGTTCAGATCGGATGAGACTCCTGCTCTGGCTCCAGGGGCTTTGGTGTCTGTGCTGGCTTGTGTTTGCGATGTTCGGGGCAGGGCGGATGCCTGTGGGCGCTGCGCTTTCCTTCTGGGTGATCACTTTGTTGTACTGCGCGGCGACGCTGGGCGTGGCGATGAAATCACGAGTCAGTTGGCTGCTTTCCTTTATTCCGCCACTGGCGGTGCTCGGTTTCATGGGGCCGCGCATCCTTGCCAATCTGATCGCGTTCGTGATGGATGACCCGATATATGTCGATTCTCCGGGCACCATCATGATCGTGGTGGTCATGACGCTGATCTGGTTGGTCCCTGCGATTGCATTGATCCTTGCACTGCTGCGGATACGCCTGCAGATATGGAGCCGGGGAATAGCATCGTGTTGAGTGTCCGGCTCCCACGTCCCATCGATCCGCTCGCCTTGCAGCGTCGCAATCCAGGCCGCTATCCATTGCTGATGGAAAGCGCCGCGTTCGAGCCGGTGCGTGGGCGATACGACCTGTTGCTGGCGTTCCCGCAATCCGGGTTGCGCCTGGATCGCGATGGCGTGGTCCGTGATCTGGAAGGCGAAGCGCAGGTTGGTGATTTTGCCGAAGTGCTGGATGCCGCCTGGCGTGCGGGCCGCAATGCGGCAGCGGATGAAGCTGCTGACCTGCCGTTCACCGGGGGCTGGGCGCTGTATTTTTCCTACGAATTTGCCGGCGTGGTCGAACCGGTGCTGGAATTGCCGCCGGCGCCTGACCGTTTGCCGCTGGCGCTGGCGTTGCGTTGCCCTGCGGCGCTGATCGTGGACCGGCGTGAAGGCGCGGCGTGGCTGGTGGCCGAGACCGGGCAGCAGGCGCTGCTGGAGCGGATGCAGGCCGATATCGCGGCTCTCGATGCGGATTCTGATACAGCCACGTCAGCCAGCGCCGTCGCATCTCCGGTGGTGCTGGCCGTGCATGAGGCGCCGGATACGGAGTTTCTCGATGCGGTGCGCCACGCGCTGGATTACATCGTCGCCGGCGACGTCTTCCAGGTCAACCTGTCGCGTCGCTGGGAACTGCAACTGGCACCGCAGTGCAGCGCGGCCGATGTCTATGCGGCGCTGCGCCGTGCCAATCCGGCACCGTTTGCCGGCCTGCTGGTGTGGGATGACTGGGCCATCGCCAGTTCCTCGCCCGAACGGCTGGTGGCGGTGCAGGGCGGATACGTGGAAACCCGCCCGATTGCCGGCACCCGACCGCGCCTGGCCGGCGATGACGAGGGCGCGCGCATCCGCGAACTGGTCGAGCATCCGAAAGAGCGCGCCGAACACATCATGCTGATTGATCTGGAACGCAATGATCTGGGCCGCATCTGCCAGCCCGGCAGCGTTGAAGTCGATGAGCTGATGGCGGTGGAAAGCTACACCCACGTGCATCACATCGTGTCCAATGTGCGCGGCCGGCTGCGGCCGGAGGTGACGCCGGGCCAGGTGCTGCGCGCGGTATTCCCCGGCGGCACCATCACCGGCTGCCCCAAGGTGCGCTGCATGCAGATCATTGCCGAGCTGGAGGGCCAGGGCCGTGGCGCCTATACCGGATCATTCGGCTGGCTGGGCCATGACGGCAGGATGGATCTGAACATCCTGATCCGCACCCTCACGCTGCAGGACGGGCACGCCACGTTCCGCGCCGGCGCCGGCATCGTGGCCGATTCGCAGCCGGAAGAAGAGCTGGCCGAAACCCGGGCCAAGGCGCGCGGATTGATGCGCGCCTTCGGGCTGCAAGGCTGAGCCTCGGGTATCCTTGCATCATGCCTTTTCCCGTCTTTTTGCTGCTGCCGGCGTTTGCGCCCGCGCCTGATCGGAGCCGCCGATGAGTTCCGCGTCCTCCACCGGCGGCCGCCGCATCTGGCGCGTACTGCTGTTGTTCCTGCTGCTGGCGCTGCTTGCCGCAGCGGCGGTCGGCGCCTGGCTGTATCAGGATTACCAGCGCTTCAGCCATGCCCCGCTGGCCACTGACGGGCAGGCGCGCATCATCGACATTCCGCGCGGGCAGGGCTTTCGTGGCGTGGTCGGGCAATTGCAGCAGCAGGGCATCGACGGCGGCGTGCACGAGCTTTACTGGCGGGCGCTGGCATGGCAGCACAAGGCCACGATCCAGGCCGGCGAATACGAAGTCGGGCCGCAGCTAACGCCGCTGACATTGCTGGAAAAACTCGCGCGCGGGCAGGTCATCCAGCATCGCTTCACCCTGGTCGAAGGCTGGACCGTTCACGAATTGCGCCTGGCGCTGGCGGAGGATCCAGTGCTGGTGCAGACCCTGGCCGGCGTATCCGAAAACGAACTGCTGGCCCAGGCTGGCATCGACAGCATGATTGAAGGTGCCAGCGGGCAGGTGTCGCCGGAAGGACTTTTCCTGCCCGAAACCTACCACTTCACCCGCGGCACCACCGATGCGCAACTGCTGCGGCGCGCCCACGATGCCCTGCGCAAGGCGCTGGGAGATGCCTGGGATGCGCGCCAGGCCGGCCTGCCGCTGGCGTCGCCCTACGAGGCGCTGGTGCTGGCTTCGATCATCGAAAAGGAAACCGGCCTGCCGGAGGAACGTGGCGAAGTCGCCGGTGTGTTCGTGCGCCGGCTCAAGCTGGGTATGCGGCTGCAGACCGATCCCACCG
>LSQX01400038.1_pt2 | contig 11488 bp, 7 predicted proteins | sample 654561 | NCBI WGS metagenome assembly LSQX01 (sample SAMN04489861, study PRJNA283612) | anaerobic digester metagenome | isolation source: 4 biogas reactors fed with cattle manure at either 37C or 55C with and... | place: Denmark: Kongens Lyngby | collected 2014 | reverse complement strand
AGATGTGTATAAGAGACAGGATCATACAAAAGCTTCCATACTATTATTTTTTTCGCATCGGTTTCAAATTCAAAGAGACTTCGCATAGCACCACCATAAGTCTTGTCTCCTGCCTCTTCAATATTACTAATCTCAATAATCAAATCATTAATTTTTTTAAATTCCTTCTTGAAGTTCTTTAAATTCTTCATCAGTTCTTCAAGCTTAATACAAGCATCGACAACAAGATCCATCAGAGCCTGTGCCGCTTCGTTTACCTGATTTACACACATCATATAGGTATGGTTGGCTATTGAATCGATGCTGTCTGTAATATTTTCAATTTCTTTTATTATCTCGACAATATCTGAACGGTCTATAGGAGTGATAAAGGCTTCTTCCACCATTTTCAGGCAGCGGTGTACATGAATATCCGCCTCATGCTCAATATCTTTCAGATTCTTAAGCTCGTTATAATCCACATCGCCGTCATCATAAGCCTTCTGTAAAGTCAATGCAGCCTTGCGGGAAAAGGAACTGGAAATTTGAAACAGTTCAAAACAATCAACGTCTTTACCTGTAAAAAAACCCATTGTAGCTCCTCCTGTCAGAATATATAATTAAATATTTTGGCCATCACATAGCCTAATACCAAACAAGCCGGGAAAGTTAATGCCCACGCAAGGAGCATTTCCTTGACCACATTCCAGTTGACATTGGACAGTCTTCTTGCGGCTCCCGCTCCCATAATGGCAGTTCCCTTTGCATTGGTTGTGCTTAACGGTATACCCAGGACAGTTGCACCTATCATACATGCTGAAGCCCCTATTTCGGCAGAGAAGCCCTGGTATTTTTCGAGACTGACCATATCCATTCCCATAGTTTTAATAATCCTGTATCCACCAACAGATGTCCCTATGGCTATAATAATCGCAATAAGGAACATAATCCAAACAGGCACAAAAATTTGATCGCTTTGGGGATAAACGCCGCCCACTACCAGTGCCAGAGCAAAAATGCCCATGAATTTCTGCCCGTCCTGGGCGCCGTGCATGAAAGCCATGGCGGCGGCTCCTCCGACCTGCGCTTTTCTGAAGAAGCGCCCCGTTTTCCGCCTGTCCATCTTCATGCAAATCGCTTCAATCAGTTTGACGACACCAAGCCCGCTCCCGAAGCCGAGCACGGAAGAAATCAACAGCCCATAGATGACCTTGACCCATTCCGAACCGTTGATTCCGGAAAAGCCGCCCTGGAGCGCGATGGCCGCTCCGGAAATACCCGCTATCAGCGCATGGCTTTCGCTGGTCGGAATTCCGAAAGCCCAGGCCGCGACCGCCCACATTAAGATCCCGACCATTCCCGCGCAGAGGGCGGAAATGGCGGCGGAGGCATCACCGCGAAAATCGACCATTTTGTAAATCGTCTGCGCGACGGTCGCATTGAGCATGGTCATGAAAAGCACGCCCAGAAAATTGAACACCGCGGCCAAAATGACGGCCTTCTTGGGCGTGATGGATTTTGTTGAAACGGCGGTTGCGATCGCGTTCGGTGCGTCAGTCCAGCCGTTGATCAAGATCACGAGCAGCGTCAATAGCGATGTGATCAGGAGTATGTAATTTTCTGATAGAGCCCGTATAAAATCTAATAATCCCATCTATCAAATCACCAGCTAGAAAACAAATCATTCCTATTATAACAGTTTCGACAACTGATTACAATATTTTCTGCGGATAAAAACGCTTTAATTGATGGAAAAATTGGGTTCCAAATAAGATTTTGTGTTTTCCATCATTTTCCTGAACAATTCTTTTGCTTCCTCAATGCTCAGTTTTAAGCAAAGCGGATCATGCAAAAACGCGGTGAAGATGAGATCCAAATCTCTTTTCTTTATTCCTTCAAAGAGAGTTTCCAAATTATAGACATGTGTCAAAACCATGTTTTTAACAGGTTTAGGAAGTTCTCCGGTAACCACCGGCGTGACCTTTCCGTCGGAAAAAACCGCATTCGTTTCCACAATCGCCCCCAAGGGATAGCCCGGCATCTGCCCCACATTCGGCAGATTCACGTTCGTGACCAATTTCCCGAATCCGAGCAGGGCTTTGATCATCGCCACGGCTTCCTCGTCAGACCCCTTCAGTTCCGGCTTGATCCTGCCCCTTCTGATGTCTTCCAATTCCCGGATTCTTCGCTCTCTTTTTTCGATCCTGTAAGCCACGCTCGTCCGTGCGAATTTGAACCTTTTAATCATTTCCGCGTCGCGGAGGTACCAATCCGGCCTCATGAATTCAACAAGATGCCTGTCCCCGGCCGCTCCGAGCGCACCGTAACGGCGGTAGAGATCCATTTTCACTTTGTTGGCGCTGTGGAAGGGGTTTTCCAAAAATGAATCTACTTCCCCGCGCTCGTTGTGCCCCGTCTCCCCGTATTTCAGAATGAATTCATCCAAGAGCGGAAACAAATCCATGTTTTGATAGCTTGCTTTCGTAATCCAAGTGAAATGATTGATGCCCGCGACATCCGTCGTGATCTCCCTGCGCGTCGCTTTGATTCCGGTTGCTTCCTCCAACACGTCGCAGAGGAAATTCTGGGCATGGGAGACCTCATGGCAGCAACCGAAGGCCTTGATTTCCGGAAAAACATCATGGAGCGTCCGCACGCAGAGATTCATGGGGTTGGTAAAATTGAGAACCCAGGCATCGGGGCAGAATTCCTTAATTTTCCTTGCGAATTCTTCGTAAATGGGAACTGTTCTCATGGAACGGAGAATGCCTCCCGGTCCCGTGGTGTCGCCCACTGTCTGGTAAATGCCGTATGCTTCCGGTTCATGGACGTCGCTTGCCATTTCTTTGAAGGTGGCAGGCAGGATGGACATCACCACGAAATCCGCGCCCCGCAATGCCGGTTCGATTGTTTCATAGACCCGGTACTCCCATTTCGTTTTCGCTTCCGGAAGTCCGCACAGCAAATCGCCGATCTCCTGGTTCCGCTTCGCGGCCAAAAGGTCGATGTCATAGAGCGCGATTTCTCCCGTGATTCCTTCCGAAAGGGCCAAATCATTCATAAAAACATGGGCCCATTCCTTTGAGCCGCCGCCGATGTAAGCCAATTTTATTCTTTTCATCATTTACCTCTTTATGAAAATTATACTACAAACAAAAAAATAAAAAAAGGCATTTCTGCCTTTTATTTGATGCTGATCAATCCATAGCCGCTTGCTTCAAGGGCATTTTTTATTTCTTCGGCGGCGTTTTCCGACTTGAACACCCCTTCCGCAAACCCCACTTCCACTTTCAGTTTCTTACCCCCAGCTTCTTCGAGAGCGTCCCTGACTCTCTTGACGCAGTGCATGCAGGACATGCCTTCGATGTAAATTTTCTTTTTCATGATTCTACTCCTTTTTCTGATGCGGTTTAAATCTTTTCAGTCTCAAAGCATTGGTCACGACCGAGACCGAACTGAAGGCCATCGCCGCACCCGCAATCATCGGATTCAGCAAGGGCCCGCCCATTAGATGGAGGAGGCCGGCCGCGACCGGTATTCCAAGCGTGTTGTATATGAAAGCCCAGAAGAGATTCTGTTTGATGTTGGCGATAGTTTTTTTGCTTAAGGAGAGGGCGGTGACAACGTCAAGCAGGTCGCTTTTCATCAGCACGATGTCCGCGGATTCCATGGCGATGTCGGTTCCGGAACCGATCGCAATTCCGACATCGGCCTGGGCCAAAGCGGGAGCGTCGTTGATGCCGTCCCCGACGAAAGCGACTTTCTTGCCTTCCGCCTGCAGCTTCTTTACAACCTCCGCCTTGTCCTGCGGCAAAACCTCAGCTTCGACCCTGTCGATTCCGACTTCCCCCGCCATCGCTTCCGCGACCAAACGGTTGTCTCCGGTGAGCATCGCCACTTCGATTCCCATCCCATGCAAGAGCTCGATCGCCTGCTTGCTTGTCGCTTTCAGAACATCGGCAATCGCGATGATGCCCATGAGTTCGCCCCCGGCAGCCACATAAACTGCCGTTTTCCCGGCCTTCGAAAACCGGTCCGCGACTTCCCCGTGAACATTTTCAACGCCGAAGCTATCCAAAAGGGGGGCGTTTCCGATCAAAACCAAATCTTCCCCGACCAGACCCTTGATTCCCCGTCCGGGGAGATTCTCAAATTCGGAGAAGGCCAAGAGCTCGATGCCCCGCTCCTCCGCCTCCCTGACAATCGCTTCCCCCAAAGGATGTTCGGAAGCAACCTCGGCGGAAGCAGCGAATCTCAGCACTTCTTCCTCGGTCTTCCCGGGAAGAGCGAAAATGTCCGTCACTCTGGGGTTTCCCTCGGTGAGCGTGCCCGTCTTATCAAAAACGATTGTCCGCGCGCTGTGGGCGATTTCCAAGGCTTCCCCGTTCTTGATCAGGATTCCCAATTCGGCGCCCTTGCCTGTGCCGACCATAATCGCCGTCGGCGTCGCAAGCCCCAAAGCGCAGGGGCAGGCTATCACCAGCACCGAGATGAAAATCGAGAGGGCAAAGGTCGTACCCTTGCCCGCAAGGAACCAGGCCAAGCCCGCAACGGTCGCAATCAAAATCACCGCCGGCACAAAGTAAGAAGCGATGACATCCGCCGTTTTCGCAATTGGCGCCTTTGACCCTTGCGCTTCCTCAACAAACCTGATAATCTGCGACAGCACCGTGTCCTTGCCGACCTGAGTGGCTTTGAATTTGATGTATCCGTTTTTGTTGATGCTGGCGCCGACAACCGCATCCCCGGGTCCCTTTTCGACCGGGATGCTTTCTCCCGTCAGCATCGATTCGTCAACCGTGGTATGCCCTTCCAAAATCACCCCGTCGACGGGAATGCTTTCCCCGGGGCGGACGATGACGACCGCGTCGCTTTCAACTTCATCGATTGGGATTTCTTTTTCCGTTCCGTCAACCAATATCCGCGCCGTCTCCGGACGCAAACCCATCAGTTTCTTCAGCGCTTCGCCCGTTCTTCCTTTGGAAACCAATTCCAGGTATTTACCAAGCATGACCAGAGTGATGATGACGCCCGCAGACTCAAAATAGAGATTGTGGGCCTGGGCATGGCCACCCTGAAGGATCCGCACGAAAGCATAGATCCCGTAGAGGAAGGCCGCGCCGGTGCCGATCGCGATCAGCGAATCCATGTTCGGCTTTCCGCGAAAGAGCTTGGAAAAACCGCTTGTGTAAAAACGGTAACCCACGCCGATGACCGGAACAACAAGAATGAGTTGCGTGAGCGCGAAATTGAAGGGATTGGTGTTCGGATCCAAAAAATCCGGAAGCGGAAATCCGAGCATGTGCCCCATGGCAATGTAAAAGAGGGGGATTGTAAAAACGGCTGCGGCGATCAGTTTAATGAGCATGATCATCCGCTCGCGTTTTTTCCTCTCCGCCTCAACATCTTCCTTTTCGGCGGACAGCGGCTCATAACCGGCTTTGCGGATTGCCTCTTTCAAATCCTTGATGCTTACTTTGCCTCCGACGTAGCTGACCTTGGCTTTTTCGCTCGCGTAGTTGACATTCGCTTCCTTGACGCCCGCCAGCTTTCTGAGCGAGTTTTCGACTGCTCTTGCGCAAGCCGCACAAGTCATGCCGGCAATCGGAATGACAGTTTCTTCCAAATCTTCGCGGACTCCGTATCCCGCTCTTTCCACTGCTCTTTTTATATCATCAATATTTATTTTTTCTTCGTCATATGTCACGGAAAGCGTCTCCGCCGCCAAATTGACGCTCGCGCTTTCAACATCCAGCTTCGAAACGCTTCTTTCAACGGCGCTTGCGCAGGCTGCGCAGGTCATTCCCGTGATTTTCAATGTTTCCTTTTTCATTTTCCAACCTTCTTCCTTTATTTATTATACCCGGGAAAACAAATTCGGTCAAAAAATGTGCATAAAATGTTTCCGCCGGAATGCAAAAATAGTATATGCACCCTGCATGCCGATGCGCCATATTATATATTAGAATGTCGAAAGAAAGGAGAATGCCATGAACAAACCTCGAGGCGCCGATAAATTCAGGATCCAACCCCTTCCCGAACCCCCTCCCTTCCGGCCCCCGTCGCAAAGCCTGCCGCTCAGACCCCCGCTTCCGGAATTCCTGCCGCCGATCGGAGGACCTTCTTTCGGAATGCAAAGATTCCGGCGCTGCCTGAACAGGGTTTCGGAAATATCCTTGCGCGGAGGGGGCAGAATCTGGTTCTATCCAACCGCAATCAGAAACCAAAACCTAATCGGTTTCCGTTGGCAACAATTTTATTGGGTGAGGTCATCCATCCCCCTTTTCAGAATCCGTTCAATTGATTGCTTTTAAAAAATGGCTAAAAAGCCATTTTTTTAATAGTATTCATCCATAATTTCACCGACGACGCGGTCGACGTTTTCCAAAACCCCGACAGCATAGGCAGGCTTTTTCGGAATCTCCAAGCTTTCGAGCAGCTTGCGGTCGATGTTGTCGCGGCATCTCACTTCCCGGAAAACCCCATATTCCAATAAATATTCCAAATACAGATTCATGAACGCTGCTTCTCTTGTGCCCTTAATTTCCAAAAGCCTCGCATCCAATTTCCTGTTTCCGGAAACATCCCAGAGCGCGCCCAAAGCAAGCAAAGCATCCCCGTGCTTCAAAGGCAGGTACAGCAAATCATATTCCACAACCATTCCGTTCCCTTCCAGTTTCTGAAAAGCTTCCCCGGTCTTTTCCTGATCGATGGCGGAGCGCGGAGATATCCGGAACATCTCTTCAAGAAAAGGAAAATAAAGATTGTCACATTCTTTAGTTTTCGGATTATAAATCCTGGTCGGGACTTCCATAAATTCTTGATTCGTCTTTTTGATTTTCCCGAAAGCGACCGCCCTGATCAATTGATAGAGATTTTCAAGAATCAGAAGCAAAACCTCTTTTTCTGCATCCGCAAGGCCCGCATTATGGCTCTCCCAACGCATGTGCCTCAAGACAGGATAGAAAGCCTCCCCCGGAAAACCTTTAAACAAATCCCTTTCCTCCGGTTCCAATTCACCGTACCTTTTATAATAAATCGCATAATGCTGGTAACGCCGATAGGATGAGATTTCGCTTTCATCAATGTTTTCTTTCAAACTCAAAAAATAATCAGCCTGCAGAGCATTCCTGCAGATGATGAACCCAAAATTTTGCGTGACGAGGGAACCCGTCACGCAAACCAATAACGGATCTTCATCTTCCATAAACATCTGGCAGTAATCTTCATTTCCCAAGTAATCCCAAGGGGCAAGCTGAAACAGTTTTTTCGATATTTCCAAAAATTTATCCAAACTAGACTACCTCGTTTCCAATATCCTTATCCCCCAACCCAGCACGGAAAGCATTATTCCAATGGAATTTTCCGGACAAGATCGCTGCCGTCATCGAAAATGAACAAAGCATTCCCAAGCAAACAAGCATTGCTGGCTTTTCCCCTTATTTCATAAATGTTTGCATCCGCATTCAGATCGTAAACATAAGTCAAATATTCGTTGTCAATGTAGGCGGTGTAAACGGAAATCTCGCCGTTATCGAAGATTGTTCTTGCCGGGGTTGCTGCTTGGGGATGCTCATATGCCCTTGCGACTTCGTTTTCGGAAAGTTCCGTCCCCTGTATGTCGATTATTTTTTTGCGGGCATGGAGGAAATTCCCGTCAAAAAAGATATCCTTATGCTGTCTTTCGCCTTCCACACCAAACTCGGCAATTACTTTTTCATTTGCGAGGTCATAAACATGCACGTCAAAATCCCCTGACACGGTGAAAAGAAGTCCGTTCTCTCTGTCGAAAGCCATTTTGGAATGCTGGCATGTTATTGGCAGTTTTGCATGAATGCCGTCCCTCAGGTCATATTCATAAATGTCCCCTTTGAAAGCATCGGCAGCATAGATTATCTTATCTCCGTAAAGGAAGGTCAAATGCGCGGGGCTCTCCGTGGCAAACGTTTCATATTCCCAAGTGCCAACATCATAGACCCTGAATTGATTTTTGGTTCCGAAACCGATGACCAATTTATTGCCAGCAACATCAAACCATGTAGGTCTGAATTCAAAATCCAAGCTTTTTACCTTTGCAAGAGTAGCATCATAAACTTTCAGCGTGCGGCTCAGTTCATTCAGAACATAGAGATAGCCGCCAGCCGCCATTGAATGTGAATATATCCCGGTTTTCAGCAAAGCTTTTCCGTCTTCCGAAAGCAAAACTTCGTCTTCTTCATGAACCTTTTCTTCTTCCTTAAAGTCCGCGGATATTTTTCCCACATCAATCACAGCAACATATCTTTTGCCCTGCGAGAGAGCCAAAAACTTTCCCGCCTTCATTTCCAGTACCGAATCATAATCCATGCTTATTTGGTAGACGAATTGTTCGGTTTGCTTGTCAAAAACTGCAATCCGATTCTGGTTTTCCTTGCTTCCGACAAAGGAAAGTTTGTCGTTTTCATAAATGGTTTTTTCCGGCACAAAATCCCCGTACTTAGGATAATCACTGCTCAAATAACCCTCGCGCACGGCAATTCCGTCAAAACGGTTGAATAATTTTCCCTCATGCAACAAATATTTTCCGTTAAAAACTATTCTGTCGCGCACATAGCGAAAGGGACCAAAATAAGTTGAAAAGACGATTTTGCCGGTCTGAGTGTTGCAATAATACAACTCAGAAGAAGACAGCCCGGTTTCCGTAATGTACAATAAATGCTCTTTCCGATTCAAAGTTATCAAGGGATTGTAAAGCGAAGTCAGCTTCTGTTTTTCTCCGGTCAGGTAATTATGAAAATACACGTCATCCTTGTCAGCATAAATTATGATCTGGGCATCAATCGCCAACTCCGAGAAAACCGCATCCGCCTTCAAAGTCATGAGATTTGAGTTGGTTTTTAAATCATAAACATCAATTTGGTCCGTCCCATAGCCGATGACCAATTTGCCTTGGTCAGCATCAATATATTTTGGATACTGCCCCACATTGATTTCAATTTCCAATTCCATTGTTTCCGCATCATAAATGTCGATTTTCCTGTTTCTTAAGACCGCCAGTTTATCAGTCAACCCATCATAAACAATCTTTTTATGATAACTAAGGTTATGGTAATCTACAACCCCATCCTCCGTATCCTTATAATTGACGGGTTCGGAATCATTTGGTTCGGAATCCTCTTGTTTGCTTTTTTCGTACTCCGCAATCGCTTCCGTGAATTTTGAAGGGATTTCCAGTTCGACATCACTTCCGAAATTGTTGATTTTCATCAGCATTTCCATGTCAATTTTGAGGTTCTGAAAGAGCATCGTGATGTACATGTTCATGTTTCTCAATTCTTCTTTGGCTTTGTCGATGATGAAAATCAATTCCATCTCGAACCTCGAAACTGTGCCATAATCGGGAATAATTCCCTCCAATGCTCCCAGAACGGCTTCGTCTTTGACTGTAAAGGTATGCACGACAACTTCGTTGTTTTCCGTTTTCAAATAATCATATTCAAATTCATCAAAATCAAATTCGGGAATCGGAACTTCCTCATCATAATCAAAACCCGGTACTTCGGCCACAAGTATTTGTCCGGAATCTTCCATGCAGAGATAATTTCCGATGTAGTAGGTGGCAACTGTGTTCGAGTCATCCTCCGCTTCAACAAAAGCCCGCACTTCTTCCCCCACCTTTTTCGCAACCACCTTACTCCTAACAGTTGTCGTCATTTCCAACATCTTTATCTTATAGGTATAACTCAGATCAATGTCGGAAGTCCCATGGTACTTGCTTAAGATGATATTCAGATTCTCGATATCATTGGTCCGTTTGCAACCGACAAGAAAAAAGATAACAAATAAGAGCGAAATAATAAAAACCTTCTTTATTTTCTCTTTCCCCTCCAAAATAAAGACATTGTTTCATTACCATTATATCTTAAATTGATTCATTAAGCAATCCGTTATAAGTGAAATGAAAAGGCATTTCCTGCAGGAAATGCCTCATTTTACATTCATGTTGATTTCACCAACTCATTTTTTCAATGCTTTTACATTAAACTCCCGTCATTATGTAATTTCGGGTTACCCCTGTTGGCTTTCAATATAATCATCAATGGCTTCTAATACATTTTCCGGCACATTCAATTTTACATCTTTTCCGGAATTGTTGATGGTAATGAACATTTCTAACTCGGCAGTAATTTCCTCATATGTCGCCGTTATATACATGTTCAGTCTTTTCAAATCTTCTTTTTCTTTATCAACAATGATTTCCAAATTCATCTGAATTTCCGTATTATCATCATATTCTGATATGAACTCATCCAAGTAAGCAAGGATGGCATCGTCACCAATATCGAATGAATGGATAATCAGACCGTCCTCTTCCGTTTTTTGATATTCGTATTCAAAATCATCAAAATCAAACTGGGGAATGGGAACTTCCTCATCATAATCAAATCCTTCCCCTTCAATCACAAAGACATCATCGCCATCCAACATGCAAATATAATTGCCGATGACATACATTTTTATGGACACGATTCCTTCCATCATCTCCATGTAGACATGATATTCTTCCCCAACCTTCTTTACAATAATTGTCCCCGCAATTGTTGTCGTCTCCCCATTCAGCGACATCACATATTCATAGCTTATGTCAACATCGGTCTCTTCTTGGTATTGGCTTAGGAGTTTTTCTATATTTTCAACGTCCTTCTTTTCTTGATCACAGCCGACAACAAAGAAGAAAACAAACAAAAACAAAAACAGAAAAAGTCTTTTAAATTTCATAATTCCTCCCTATATTTTTTCAATTTGATTATATCTTATATAAGTTTATTAAGCAATACTTTTTTATTACAGAAATGATGTGTAGTTTGTATAGGAAAGGTAATATGACAAAAAAAGGTCTATGTAAGTTTGGCTAAACGAGCTAAACATGAACCTGTTTTTATTAGAACTCTTGACATAAATTTATCAACAATATTTTTGACAGGGACGCTTCAAAGACGAAATTTAAATATATTTAATATATAAATACAAGACCACGCTGAGAAAAACAAGGACGAAAGCATAAACCGGTCCCTTAAGAAATCTCATTCAAAGTCTCCTTTCATGCTTATCTATGACAACGAGAAAACTCGTTGATTCTTACCATTCCCATCGTCTTATTTCTACATTTTACCTATCCCTATTTTCCAAAAACTTTGAGCTATGTCCAACCTTTCCTTGACGGCTGCGCTTCACAAAATGCCATTTAAAATATTGTTTGATTAACCGATGAAATACAGTTAAACAGGGACTGCAGAAGCCAGGGAGAAAGAAAAATTGAAGCAAGAATACTTGTGTCATTATTGGGAATTTACATGAACATCCATAAGATCATCAAAGGAGGTCTCACACCGCCGGATTGCAAATAAAAAAAACTTGATGACCAAGCCTAAAATAAAAATGGCGGAGGAGAGGGGATTTGAACCCCTGCGCCGTTTGCACGACCTACCGGTTTTCGAGACCAGCCCCTTCAGCCGCTTGGGTACTCCTC
>LSQX01155082.1_pt1 | contig 11488 bp, 8 predicted proteins | sample 654561 | NCBI WGS metagenome assembly LSQX01 (sample SAMN04489861, study PRJNA283612) | anaerobic digester metagenome | isolation source: 4 biogas reactors fed with cattle manure at either 37C or 55C with and... | place: Denmark: Kongens Lyngby | collected 2014 | reverse complement strand
AAAAGCTTGTTCAGGAGGCCATCGATTTTGTGGGGCTGGGTGAATTCCGCAAATTCTTTCCTCGAAAGCTTTCGGGCGGCCTGCTGCGCCGTCTGAATATTGCCTGCGGCATTGCCCACAAGCCCGGGCTGCTCATACTCGATGAACCCACCGTGGCCGTGGATCCACAGAGCCGCAACAGCATCCTTGAAGGTATCCGGGAACTGAACAGGAGAGGCGCCACGGTGCTCTACACCTCGCACTACATGGAGGAGGTGGAGCAGCTGTGCAGCCGCGTGGTGATCATGGATCAGGGCAGGACGCTGGCATCGGGCAGCCCGGAAGAGCTCAAGGCGATGATCAATCATGGAGAGACCATCAGCGTGGAGATCTACCTGCTCGAGGCCGGCCATCTTGCGGGGATCCGCCGGCTGCCTCATGTCTCGCGGGCCCATTATGGCCGCGACCGCCTCCTGGTCCATTACGACGGTGGCCGGCACAATCTGCTCCGGCTGCTCGACTACCTGAAGAACCGGGAGATCACCTTCCACCGGGTCTTTTCGGAGCAGCCCACGTTGAACGATGTCTTTCTCGAGATTACCGGCAGGCAGCTGCGGGACCGGGGGGAATAGGTACATGCTCGGTCATCTCTTTGTCTACCGCCTGAAATGTCTGCTGCGCGATCGAGAAACCGTCTTCTGGACGCTGCTCTTTCCCATTCTGCTGGCCACATTCTTTCACTTTGCTTTTAGCCGCCTCATGACGCCGGGCGAGGGGTTTGCTCCTGTCAAGGCTGCGGTTGTGGACAGCGCGGCCTACCGGGAAGACGGGGATTTCCAGCAGGCGCTGGCCTCGCTGTCGGAGGCGGGTGAGCACCAGCTGCTTGAGCTGACCGTGGCCGGGGAAGGCGAGGCGGAAAGGCTGCTCTCGGAGGGGGTTGTCTTCGGGGTGATCACCGCCGGCGAACCGGTAAGCCTTGCCGTAAGGAAAATGGGCCTGGAGGAAAGCATCCTCAAGGTGATCCTCGATGAGTACGTGCACTCAACGAAAACGGCGAGGGAGATCATTTCGAAAAATCCGGGGGCAGCCGGGGAGCTGCTCGCCGAGCTGGGAAACCGCCGGAGCTACAGCGAGGAGATCTCCTTTTCCGGCGCCGTACCCGATACCTATCTCGGTTTTTTCTACGCCCTTATGGCCATGGCCTGCCTGTACAGCGCCTTCTGGGGGCTGCGCAATACCGTTGATCTGCAGGCCGATCTGTCGGCCCAGGGAGCGCGGCGCTGCGCCGCGCCCATACACAAGCTGAAGGTGGTGCTCTCCGATACCCTGGCGGCGCTGCTCATCGCCTTCGGCGAGCTGCTCATCCTGCTGGCCTACATGGCGCTGGTCCTGCGGATCGGTTTCGGTAATCAACTCGGCTTCGTTATCCTGGCCGGTCTGGCCGGATGCCTGGCCGGCGTATCCCTGGGCAACTTCATCGGCACATTCATCCGCGGCAGCGAGGGGCTGAAAACGGGAGTGCTCATCGGGACGAGCATGCTCATGAGCTTTCTGGCCGGCCTGATGTGGGTCGAGATCAAGTACATCATAGCCTGCAAGGCGCCGCTTTTCTCCTATATCAATCCGGCAGCGCTGATCGCAGACGCCTTCTACAGCCTCTACCTATTCAACACTCACCATCGTTTCTTTCTGAATATAGGGCTGCTGATCCTCATCTCCGCGGCGATGTGCACGGCGAGCTTCATCCGGCTGAGGAGGGAAAAGTATGCCGCTATTTAGAGCTTATTTCAAGATCATCCGGGGCTCGGCGCTGATGCTCGCCGTCATCCTGGCCATCTTTACCATCCAGGTGGTGCTTTTCTCCTCGGGCACCCCCGAAGGCGGGATTGCCGCTGATTTCGAAACGGCCCGGGTCCCCATCGCGGTGATCAACCGGGATGGGGACGCTCCGCTGACCCGGGGGCTGGCCGGTTACCTGGCCCGCAATAGCGATGTGGTGCCCTTGCCCGATAATGAAGAGAAACTGCAGGATGCCCTCTTCTACCGCGAGGTCCACTACATTGCCATCATCCCGCCCGGCTTTTCGGAAGGCTTCATGGCCGGCCGGGACTGCGCCGTTCAGAAGATCACCGTGCCCGGCTCCGCCGGCAGCTTCTATGTGGACCTGGCCCTGGACAGATTTCTGAACACGGCCCGGCTGCACCGATCCTACGGTAAGGAGGAGTCGCAGGCGGCACTCGTCCAGTCGACCCTGAGAGATCTGGCCTTTGATACTCCGGTGGCGGTCAGATCAGCGGCGGGGGCCGATGGTTACCACCAGGGGGCGGCTGACTATTTTGCCTACTGCGCCTTCGGACTGCTGGCCATGATCATGACCGGGATCAGCCAGATCATGCTCACATTCAATGGACGCGACCTCTACCTGCGCAACCTCGGCGCCCCCCTGCCCCGCCGCAGCATGAACCTGCAGCTGGCTGCAGGCCACGGCGTCTTTGCCCTGGCCTGCTGGGCCATTTTGCTCCTGGGCGGCTTCATCCTGCACGGCAGGAGCCTGCTCGCTACGGGATCGGGAGGGCTCTACGCCCTGAACACCCTGGTCTTTACCGCTGTCTGCGCAGCGATCGGCTTTCTGGTGGGCGGCTTTGTCAAAAACCACGGTGTGCAGGCCGGGGCGATCAATGTCGTCGCCCTGGGGCTGAGCTTTCTCGGGGGTGTCTTTGTTCCCCAATCGGTCATGAGCAGATCGGTGCTCGCCGTGGCCAGATACCTGCCCTCGTACTGGTTCATGCGCGCGAACGAGACCATCGGGCTGGCGGGGTTCTCCGGCGGCGCCCTGCAGTCCGTGTACAGCAGTATCCTGATCCAGCTGGGCTTTGCCCTGGCCATATTCTCGGTGGCGCTGTTTCTCGGCAAGGAACGCCGGAAGGCTTTTTAAAGATAAAACCACTTTAATCAATGGTGATGGATCGCTGTTTTTTGGTTAACGCTATCTGGCGGTAATGAAGAGTATCTAGGCACCCAGCAAAAGGATCAGGGTTACCCCAAAAACAGATTTCTGGATAAGTGCCCCCTTGGCTTTGGCTTTATCGGCTACCAGAGCAGCCAATACAAGGACCAGGACCACAACGTCTTTCTAGAAGTAAATTATTCAAGCCTGCCCCCGGCAGTGAATTTAAAAAGGATAGCAGCCCCGGTTGGGGAAAAGGCCGCTATCCCATTTGTCCCTTATCTAGAATTGCCATCTGGAGCAGGTTCTTTTTAATGACTGGAACCTTCGGGCGGCCTAATATGTGACCACTTTACCAGTGGTCTACGAACTGATTTCCCGGGATCAGGGCATGGTTAGCTCTTCTTTCTCCCCCTGTTCAATAAAAGGAGACCGGAGAACAGGGAGATGATCCACGGCAGCAAACCTAACCCATGACCGGTATCAGGGAGTTCAGGAGCACTTTCTTCAGGTTCTTCCTCCGGTTCTTTCTCGACCGCCGCTTCCAGATAGACAGCAGCAGCGGTGGCGCTCTGCTCCGGACTGATCGTTACTTCAGCACCGGTCGGTGCGTCATAACCGGCTATCTTCTTGAATTCAAGACTGTAGGTACCGGGCAGGATGCCGCTTTCCTCCGCTCCGCTGTCGAACCAGGTCTCGGTGCCGGCGCGCCGCCACTGTGCCCCTGCTGCGGCGGCCTCCGGGGGCGTGATGGTGACGGTGAGCGAGCCTGTTTTGGCCGGGACAACGGTGGTGGTGACGCTGTCGGCATTGGTGATGCTTTCATCGTCTGCCGCTGTGGCGATGAGAGTGAGGATATCCGTCGCACCCACCACGGCATCGAGGCCGACAGCCAGTTCAACCGTGACCGTGGCCGTTTCCCCTGCAGCGATGCTCTGCGAGGCAACTGGCAGGGTGGCGGTCCAGCCGGAGGAAGAGAGGGCCGTAAAATTGAAAAGCGTCTCCGCGGGCTGCTCGTTGGAGATGGTGAAACTGTAGCTTACCGTCTCGCCGGGCCCGCCCTCGCCGTCGGAGGGGGCAAAGACCTGGACAAAACCGGCTTCGGTCCATTTTTCGTAGCTGACAATGGTCCAGCTCTCGCCCGGCGCCAGGGTCGCCCGGTCCNNGTCCCACTCCAGGGCGTAGCCGGAGTCGTGGTAACTGGAGTTATTCACTGTATCCGGAAGCCGGCCGTCCTGCATATAACTATAGAAAGTGGAATATGCGCCTTCATAATAGTGATCCGCCGGCGAGGCGGCGGCGCCGTAGAAGCCCATGATCCCGGCCAGCCCCATGTCCGGGTTTGTCAGGTAGACCATCCTCAGGGAGGGGTCCCACTGTCCCAGGGAAGAATCGTAGCCCCCAAAGGTGGCGTCGCCGCCGTGGAGAAAGCGCAGATCGGTATAGGTTTCAGCGCCCTTGTTTTGGATCTCCCAGCTCTTGCGGTAATAGGCACTGCCGTTGGTGTAGGTGATCATCTGGGTGATCTCCACCCCGGAGTCGCCCGCCCCGTAGACCGTGCGGATCGACCAGGTGCCATCCTGGGCATGGCTGATGGGGGTGAACTGAGCTATCCCTGACTCCGCCAAGCGGCTGCTGCTGAACCTGGCGGGAGCGCTGTCGCCGTTCAGGATCAGAACAGAAGCCCAGGAATACCCGCCATAATACTGATTCACTAAAGAGCCCCCTTCCCAGCGGAAAGCGCCCATTGTCCCCTCATTCTCTGCGCGTATCTCCAGCGGATTACCCTCGATCTTGATAATTTCCGCACCGGCCATGCTGCCGCCAGCCACGAGAAGAACAAAGATCAGCAAAGATACGCTCCACTTCTTGAACCCAAAAACTTTTTTCATAAACGCACCTCCATGGTCAAACTGTTATTATTGCGCTGCACGGAAACAGCTCAAACCTCTTCAACCTGGTTTCGCCACCGGCGGCTGATGCGAAAAAGATATTGTCTTCAAAAAACCTCCAGGAGAATCTGATGGCAACCGGGGAATCAAAGAGTGCGATTAATTGAAAACCTGGTTTGTAAAACACCTCCTTTGCAGAAATAGACGATCGATGCAATCTATCTAGGGCTTCCTGCACAGCCCTCATTTCCTTTAAACTATGCCGCAACAGGCCAAAATCTGTTCGTCGTCAACAAATATATCGCTCTGAAAACACGAAAAATGCTCTTTGAAAAATAGATAAAAAGGCCCCTGTACAGACGGGCCAGGTTCATCACAATCAGGTTCATGATGATGACCGTTTCGCTTGTTTCCTGAAGCTTTGCCTTGATCAGGCCCATCCCATATCGTCGCTTTCCTTCACCAAACTTGCCCTCGACGCAGTTTCGATCCCTGGCATCCTGGCGAGCCTGTTGGATTACTTTCGGATCTGGCTCCTTCGGCGGTCGGCCGAGCCTTGGACCGCTGATGCGGATACCACGTTCTTTGCAGTAACGGATATTCTCACGGGTACGGTAAATCGTGTCTACGTGAACTGACTCCGGGTAGAAACCGTAACGCAGCCTGTATTTCTCAGCCGATTCCTTGAGAGTCGTCCCCTCGTTGAAGTTGTCCCAGGAGAGCCTCTCCATGAAGGCAAAACCATCCACGACACTGATGGCCACCTTGGCCCCGAACTCGACATTGGACCCGGCCTTGCCCCGGACAATGGGCCGCACATGAGGTTGGCTGATGCTAACAATGCGATCCGGCACGCTGTGGATTTTCCGGTCGTACATGTACTTCTGCTGCCGGTAGAGCTCTTCGATGGTTCCAAGCATTAACGCCTGGGGAACGGTTAGTGGACTTTTACGGTAGTATGATTCCAGCCGCTTGATGCTTTTCAGGTTACGGCACAAGTAGCCAAGCTGCTTGCGAAGCGCCTTGCGCAGCTGCTTTTTCCGGGGCTTGCGCATCTTGGCTGTAGCAAGGTAATCAGCCCGGGCAATCCTGCGGTAGGTGCGCGGTTTGTTGATCTTTCCTCTCAGGGGTTCGTAGAGAATGTCGATGAACATTTCAGTTTTTTCCCGGGCCTCGTTCAGCAGGCTCAAGTCGGTGGGGTAGCGGATATCAGCCGGGACGCAGGTCGCATCAAGAACCAGTTTGCCCTTATTCTCTTTAGGTTCGCCTTGGCTTGAACCACCCCCTGTTCCCGGCGGGTCATCGTCATCTTTTTTGCCCTGTTTGCACATTTTTTCGTTGAGCTCGTTTAGCTGTTCCATGCTGAAGCGCTGACGGAAACGGACCATGAGTGAGGGGTCGAAGGGTTTTTCGTTGGTGTATCTTTTGAATCCAAGAAAGTATTGCAGGTAGGGGTTCTCCCGGATCTGCTCAACCGTTTCCTCATCGGTAAGCCCCAATATTTCCTTGATTACCAGGGCGCCGAAGGCCACTCGCGCCGGCTTGGCGACATTGCCCGTGCCGCTGGGAAAAAGATCGGCGTAATCGCCTTCGATCTCATCCCAGGGGATCAACCGGGCCCTGATCACCCAGCGGTTGTCGGCCAGCAGGGCGCCGTCGAAGGGCAAAATGAAGTCGTCTATGGTTTGCTGGTTGTCTTTTCTGCGATACAATTAGTTCACCTCTAGTGCAAGGTTTTGGAGGGACAACTAGATATTACCTTGCACTATTATATCATGAAATGGGCTAAAAAGCTGTATATCTCGGGCTTTTTGAGTTGTGCAGGAAGCCCTATCTATACCTGTTTTTCCCCCAAAAAAGAATCACCCTTTTCGGGTGATTTTGGGATAATTATAAAAAATATCGGAGTTTTAGGCCCTTTACTTCGGCTCGATCTTTCCTTCCTGCCTCAACCAGCTGATTGTATCCGCCACGGTTTCGTTTAGAGAGCGACATTGAAAACCCAATTCGTTTTCCGCTTTTTCCGTGGAATAGTTGTTGTTTCTCTCCAGATTGTAGATAGTAAACGGGCTGAACCATGGGGGTCTATTTACAATTTTACCGTACAGTGTGCCCAGGTTGGAAAAGGGACGGACAAGCCATAGCGGCACAGTAAAGAAGGGTTTTGTTGCCCCGGATTCTTTGCAGATAGCCTCGATCAGCTGGTTGAAGGTATAACAGCGGCTGGCCATAATGTAGCTCTCGCCCCTGCGGCCTCTTTCGACGCAGGTGATGATGCCGGCGGCCAGATCCCGGGCGTCCACGGAATTGAATGTGCCGCCGATCGAGAGGGGCAGCTTGCCTTCCGCCACCATCTGGATGCAGCTTGTGATCAGCCCGAAGCCATAATCATTCGGTCCGATAATACCGCTGGGACAGACGACAGATGCATCCAGATGATTCTCCCGGGCGGCTTGCAAAACCAGGTTTGTGGCCTCGGCCTTGGTTTTGGAATAATAGCCGATCACCCGATCCGGGTCGTGGTTTTCCACCTCGTGGATCGCTTCTCCATTGGGTGGTTCGGGGATTGCGCCTGTCGAACTGATATAAACAACTCTTTTCACCTTGTGCTGCAAACAATGTTTTATCATGTTTCTGGTGCCTTCCACGTTGACTGCGTGCACCTTCTCGTTGGGCCTGGGATCCATCGTCACGATACTCGCAGCATGTATGACGAAGATCTCGGTGTTTTCCCGGGCAGAAAAAAACCGCTCCAGGGCGCCGTTATCCAGAAGGTCGCCCTCGGTGATCTCCACGTTCCGGGGTATGTTTTTAATCGCGGGATCCTGTGGCAATATTAGCGCGCGGACACGCGCGCCCCTTCCGGCTAAATTTTTCAGTATATTTCCGCCCAGAAGTCCGGTGGCTCCCGTCAGCAGATACAGTCTCTGATCCATTTTCCCTCGCTCAAGATTGTATGGTGTGTAGGGTCAAGACAGATTATATTGCATTGCATCATTAATGGCCAATAAATTTCCTGACACCGTCCAGTTTTGGGAAGAAGAGGTTTATTCGAAGACCTTCAGCCGTATTTTCGGCCGAGAGCAGGCCGTGATGTTTCTCCACGATGGTCCGGGCGATGGCCAGGCCCAGACCGGCGCCGCCGCCGGGTGTGGGTGTGCCGGAGCGGTAGAAGCGCCGGAACAATCTGGGCACCTCCTCCTCGGGGATCCCGCCGCCCGAGTCCTCCACGGTCACGGTGATCGATCTTTCTGCCGTTTCCAGTGTGACCGTGATCCTTCCTTTCGGGGCGGTGTGCTCGCATGAGTTTTTAAGGATGTTACGCAGCGCCTCGCTGATCCAGCCGGCATCGCAGCGCAGTTCGGCGTGCCCGGTGAGCGCAAATTCTATTTCCGGGTAGAGCGGCTGCAGCTCGGCCCAGACCTCCCAGGCGAGGGCGTGAAGATCATGATCGGCGAAGTGCATCTCGTAGGCATCGGCGCGCAATTTCTCCAGCCGCAATAGCGAGTAGATCAGTTTTTCCATCCGCTCGATCAGCGCCAGCTGTCTGGAAATATATTTGCCGGGAAGGCTGCCTTCCTGACCGGCCGATCCCTCCGCCCCCGCGGCAGATTCCAGGTGAGCCTGCTCCATCTCGCTGTAAAGTTTCAGCGCCGCCAGCGGTGTCTTCAACTGATGGGAGATATCGGCGATGAATTGGGCGTTTTTTTGCAATTCGCGCCCTGTTCTCTCTCGCTCCAGCAGGAGCCTGTTTTCCAGCTCCACGATGGCGTTTTCGAAAAGGGCAAAATCATCGTCGTCCACGCTGAAGCCGGGGGAGGGGAGCCGGCCCTCGAGAAAATCGATCAGCTGGCCGTGCAGCGCCTCTATGTTCTTCTTCTGCCGCTTTGCCCCCAGGAGCGAAAGCGCGAGCAGGGTTGCGCCGGCCAGAAGTGTGGCGAAGCCGATCCAGCGGTTTGCTCCGTTGCCGTAACAGACCAGATAGAGCCCCAGGGCGACGACGATTCCCGAAAGCAGCGATTCAAGGGGGCGATGATTTTGCGAGTCAGGGGGACGTTGACTTTGGCTCATATCCGTCTGTATCTCCCTGCAAATTTAGCGGTGATAAATTCTTCGAATCTCTCCGGCTCAACCAGATCTTCCTTCCTGATCAGCAATGCCTGGGCGGATGTGAGATAGAGCATAAAGTATTCTTTGCTTTCCAGGACAGCGTAAAATTGTTCGTTGCTCAATTCACCCGTTGAGCGGGGAAGGTCGCTTTCCAGGGCAATCTTATCTTCGTAGAATTTGAATCTGTTTGTCCTGCCGAAGGTGCCGGTCCGGTCTGTTCTCAGGCGCTGCCTGAATCTCATCTCCACCTTGATCACAAGAACACCGGCAGCAATCATAAAAAGAAAGAGCCAACCGAAAACAAAACGGGTCGCAATGAAATAACCGTATTCAAAACTGATCGGCAAGCTCAAGGCTGCTGTGAGCAGGCCCAGCAAGGGAGTTGCATATTTATTCTTCCTGAAAGTGATGAGATATAAAAATTTCCTGTAATCCTTTTCCGTCATGATCGTGTTGATGATCATCAGGGGTTGTGCTGAATGTCCCATCAAATTTTGCTCCTCCGATCAGATGGCCGTGAGTCAAAGTCACCGTCCCCCTGACTCATCATTAGATGGCCGTGAGTCAAAGTCACCGTCCCCCTGACTCAAAAGGAGATATCCCCCTGGTTTACGGGAGGGGCGGTATGCCTTCCCTAGGTATCGTCGGCCCAGCGGTAGCCCACCCCGCGCACCGTCTGGATGCGGCTGCTGCCGATCTTCTCGCGTAGGCGGCTGATATGCACCGAAAGGGTGTTGTCGTCGATATAGAGGCCGCTGTCATCCCAGATGTTCTGCAGCAGGAGCTGCCGCGTGAGCACCCGGCCGGCGCTGCGCACGAGGGCCGAGAGCAGCTGGAACTCGGTGGGGGTGAGGTAGAGCTGTTCCCCGTGGTGGAGAACGCTCATCGTCTGCAGATCGATCTGCAGCCCCTCTTTTTCGCAGAGAGGGGCGGGCCGGTTCCTTCTGAGCAGGGCCCGGATGCGCGAAAGCAGCTCGGCCAGACGAAAAGGTTTGGTCACGTAATCGTCACCGCCGGCGTCGAGTCCCCGCACGATCTGCAGCTCTTCGTCCCTGGCGGTGAGAAAAAGAAGCGATGTCTCCATGCCCCCGCTGCGCCATTCACTGCACAGTTCAAGCCCGCTGCCGTCGGGCAGCATGATATCGAGGATGATCAGCTGGTAGCTTTTCGCCGCGGCCAGGCGGCGCGCCTCGCCGCAGTTTCCCGCACAGTCGGCGCTGTAACCCTCGCGGCGCAGCATCTCGCAAAGGCCGTCTCGCAGGAACAGATCATCTTCGACGACAAGCACCCTGTATTCCACGGCAGACCCTCCCGGCTGAGTGCAGTACACCCTGATGCGTGCTACCCTTTCCGGTATTCTAGTTTCGCTTTCCGACTCTTCATAACCTGCCCCGGTTTCCATTTTAACCGGGAAGATGACTTTTGCTGCGGTGCGGATCGCTGAAAGGCTTGCTGCAAAGTCGCTCTACCGCGCGGCTGAACGGAGAATGTAGGAAGATAACCCCGGGAAGAGCACCGGCGGCTGTTTTCGGGATCAATAAAGCGAAAATTAACCCAGACTGCCGGTGTGGGCCCCTTTATTCCACGATTTTTAATTCACTGTAGAATGGGAATATGCTATCATTAGATGTGGCAGGCAATCTGTTGCGTGGTTTTCAGTCGAGAAAAATGTTGCCGGGGGGTGGTCCGCTCAATAATTGCGCCATGCATGATGAACTGTACCGATGCCAGGCAACCCTCAGCAGAATCCAATAATATAACAGGGGGTTAACCAGATGACGACAAAGTTGAATATTTTTGATGTCCAGCGCACCTGTGTTCACGACGGCCCCGGTATCCGCACTACCGTGTTTTTCCGGGGGTGCAACTTGAGGTGTCTGTGGTGCCAGAACCCGGAGGGGTTATCGTTCAAGGGTGAATCCGCATATTCGTTGGAAGATCTGCTCGAGATCGTCTCCAGGGATAGGCCATACTATTTTTCCTCCGACGGCGGCGTTACCTTGAGCGGCGGCGAGCCCCTTCTGCAGGACAGTGGCAGCCTCGTCGAGCTGCTGCAGAGATTGAAAGAAAAGAAGATCAAGATTGCCGTTGAGACCACCTTCAATGTACCCTGGGAAAATATCAGCAAAATAGCACCCTGGATCGATCTCTTCCTCGTCGATCTCAAGATTGTCGGCGATGATGAACTGCACAAGCGATACACCGGACGCGACAGCAGATTGATCCGCGAAAACCTGGCAAGATTGTCCGAACTGGACACCGCGGTCAGCTTCCGCATGGTGATGATCCCGGGGTACACCGATGGAGAGGAAAATATCAAGAATACCGCCGAGCTGCTGAAATCTTTGGGCCACAGCTCCATCGAGTTGCTGAAGTACCACAATCTTTATGAAGATAAGGCCGAGCGCCTCGGTCTTGAATACGAGAAGCTGAATATAACGCCCGGGCAGAGCCAGGACTCCCTGGAAAGGGGAGTGGCGCTCTTCAAAAAATACGGTCTGGCAGTTGAAACCACCTCCCTGGAGCAGCGCCGCACCGAGACCGAATTTACCGATCGGGT
>LSQX01022136.1_pt2 | contig 11488 bp, 9 predicted proteins | sample 654561 | NCBI WGS metagenome assembly LSQX01 (sample SAMN04489861, study PRJNA283612) | anaerobic digester metagenome | isolation source: 4 biogas reactors fed with cattle manure at either 37C or 55C with and... | place: Denmark: Kongens Lyngby | collected 2014 | reverse complement strand
AGGTTGCAGAACGCATGGTTGCCTCGCCCGGCAGCAAAGCTTACGGCATCCTGACGGTTTTATTGCAGGCATGGTATGATGTTGAATACCTCTTCACGGTAAGTGAGCAGGCATTCATTCCTCCGCCCAAAGTCAAATCGGCAGTTGTACGGCTCACCCGCAATAAGCGAAAGCAACTCAACTGCGATGAAAAGCTATTCAAAATGGTAGTGAAGACAGGATTTAACCAGCGGCGAAAAATGCTCCGCAACTCCGTCAAATCACTACTCTCCGGAGAGGAACCTTTGCCCGACGACCCTATGCTTACGAAACGACCGGAGCAATTGTCGATCGCGCAATTCGAAACACTGACCAAACTGTTGGAACCGCTGGTCAAACAAGCTCCCCCGGAAAAGAGATAGACCATTTTAAAACTAATTTGAATCACGATTAAAAAGGAGATATCATGGCGGAAATAAAACTTTTTTATCACAAAGACGGCATCGTAAGATTGAGCCGCAGCCTCGATTTCCTAAAGTCAAACCCTATCGGCAATTTTCTCTGGATCGACCTCAACGACGTGGACGAAGAGGTAGAGAACGAACTCGAAGATTTCCTCAAGATATATATCCAGGAAGAGGAAGAGATGATCGAAATCGAGATGTCGTCGCGTTATATCGAGACCAACGACACACTGGTGGTCAACTCCAACTTCCTGTTGTCTAATTTCGAAACCGATCCTGTTTCGTTTATACTCAAAAACAATATATTGGTGACTGTGCGTGGTGAGGAGCTGATCTCATTTCATGAAACAGTGAAAAAAATCTCGGCCAACCCGCGAAACTATCCCACCGGAGCCCACGTATTGGTGGCACTCTTAGAAACACGCGTAGAGTTTGACGCCGACATGATTGAAAATATGACCCAGAAAATCACCCAGTTAAGTAACTCTCTCACTTTGCAGGAAGCCGACGAGGAATTGCTGTCGGAGATCAAGAACCTGCAAGAGAAAACGATGATGCTCCGTGAAAATATTATCGACAAACAGCGCGTGGTATCGAGTATGTTACGGAGTGAATTCATTCCTGCTGAGTTACAGCCCAAGCTCACCATCATCATCAAGGATATCAACTCATTAGTAGAGCACATCAAATTCAGTTTCGACCGCCTCGACTATCTACAAGATACTTTCCTTGGGTATGTAAACATTGAACAGAACAAGATCATCAAGATATTCACCATCGTATCGGTAATTTTTATGCCGCCCACCCTGATTGCGAGCATCTACGGGATGAACTTCGACATTATGCCGGAACTGCATAAAAAATGGGGATATCCCGGCGCAATTATATTGATGGTCATATCGTCACTATTTATCTTGTATTTTTTCAGGAAGAAGAAATGGCTGTGATGGGGTGGCTATTCCAGCATAAAATGCATCTGGGCTATTTTTTCGGGGAAAAGGGTGTGCAACAGTGCCTTTTTTTCTGATGTATGGTATCCAAGGAGCAGCTGTGCAAGTTCTCTTACATCGACTGCCATACACTCTTCGCCGACCAAACTACCCGACTCATTGAACGGAAGTTCCCTCTTGATCTCTCCCTTACTGATGGTAAATAGGGCATTGTTCTGTTCAATCAACTCGTCGTGGAGGGAAAGAGAAAATGATTTCCCTTTATAATAGGCGGCAAACAGAGAGAGCATTCTTTCCGCATCAATCACACGTGCCATCCCCATCAAATTTCTTTTTGCCGGAAAGTCGTAAAGTGCCGCCTCCTCCACTATAGCCCGGAAATCGTCAAAAGATTTCTGTACAGTCATATCTTTTTGTCTAAAAAAGGCATCAAACTCGCCGAATGCAGTAGGCAGGTCATCACGGTATTTTTCTATCAATGCTTTCAGCGAAAGTAAAGGCTCCGTACCGCTATCGAATGTCTGTGCAAAACCATACTTGTCGTAGAATTTCAGTAGCCACTCCTCTTGCGGAACAAGCAACATCAACGGAACATCTCTCTGAAACGCCTCTTCAAAACTTCTTGTCAGGAGCTGCCGCACATATCCTTTTTTCCGGTGTGCGGGGAGGGTAGCAACTCCGGAAAGATAGATGACAGGAATTTCTGTTCCACAAAAAGTAAATTGATAGAGCAACATTTGCAACGATGCAACCGCCTTATCCCCTTCCATATAGAGCAAGGTATCTTGGTGACGGTACTTGTGATGAAAATAGAGGTCGATGTAATTATCAGGATCACCGAAGACGCTCTTCCACATCTCCCTCACCTGCGATCTTCTCTTTTCGTCGGCAAACTGAATCATTGAAGTACAATAGTTGTTGGGTTGTTATTGAGCTACGTGCGAAGCACAAATCATTGAAACCTCGCATTATATTTTTCAAGCAGGATATCCGGATGGTAGGAGAGTTTTGCCTGCCGGAGATTCTCAATTCCCATATCCTCTTCCCTGTTCACATATAGAAATTCCGACACCTCATTTTCCACAAACTGCTGGTTGATGATGGTGTAGGCACCATGGATAGTGGTAAACGCTTTTTCCACATGCACCACGACAGTATCCTTAGTAAGCGGCTCACCAATGGTAAAGGCGGCAATTTCATTATTGATACAGATCAATCCCCCTTTCAGGTTGAGATACTCAAAATTGTCGAGCATCAGCGTGGTGGCATAATCATCATAGGCCAGCGATGGGTCTTTCTCCTCCTTATTCACCTCCATCCACTTGTCGAGCATATCCTTACACTCTCTCACCAACGCCGGTTTTCCGGTAAGGGAGTGATACTTCCAATCATTTTCCCGTTTGAAACGATTTATGTGGTTGCGCTTACTTTGCAGCTTCTTCCCTGTAAGATGGATTAATTTCTCGGTCGTATAGATATAATCGGAGACTGATCGGTTCAATCTGTAATTGAACCGGCCGGGCATCGCCAATTCAATCTTCGCTATCATCTCTTTCGTCACTCCCCGCAACTGGAAAGGGGTGGTGAAAGAAGAATGATTTTCCACAATCAGATCGATGGCATCTTTCAAATTACCGGTTCCTATCGGTTTGAGATAGGAGTTCCTACCGTTATTATCTTTAAAGCGGATAAAAAGCCAATCGGGGGTTGTGGCAAATTGAGTGTCGAATTTTTTTCCCCAGCAATACAAATTGGTAAAACAGAGGTCCGATGCCCTATAGTTTTGCTGTTGCAGATAGGAGTCAATTATATCTTTGTCTTTTAATTCAAGCGATTTAAATAGCAGCATAGGGAGATACTTTTCTTTGGTCTTACTGTGGGTGAACAACCAACCAACCAAAAAGTTTAAAAAGGCTTGAAACCGACGATCTCCCTTACCGCCTGAATGGTCTTTCGGGCACTTGCCCTTGCCCTTTCTGCTCCTTCCTGGGTCACTTTACGCAGATAGGCGTCATCTTTTTCTATCTCTATGATTCGTTCGCGGATGGGAGCTGTGACTTTAATGATATCTTCTGCCAACTGTTTTTTCAAATCCCCATAACGGATTGCGCAGCTGTTCCACAGCAACTCATAATGTTGCACCACTTCGGGGGTAGAGACTACGCGGAGGATGGTAAAAAGATTTTCGATATAATCGGGTTTCACAGAATTGAATTCGGTCGGCCCAGAATCGGTAAGTGCCCGTTTCACTTTTTTCTCGATCTCTTTCGGGCTCTCACCCAGATAGATGGCATTCCCTTCCGATTTTCCCATCTTGCCGCTGCCGTCGAGGCCGGGAATCTTCACCAGCTCCTCCCCAAAGTTATAGGCTACCGGTTCTTTAAAATAGTCCACTCCATAGAAATGATTAAAGCGACGGGCAAAGCGGCGGGTCATTTCAAGGTGCTGTTCCTGGTCTTTCCCCACCGGCACCTTATCGGCATTATGGATTAAAATATCGGCCGCCATCAGCGTGGGATAGGTCAGTAATCCCGCATTCACATTCTCCGGTTGTTTGCGCGCTTTCTCCTTGAATGAGGAGGTCTTGGAGAGTTCCCCCAGATAGGCATGCATATTAAGATAGAGGTATAATTCCGCTGTCTCTTGCAGGTCGCTCTGCACATAAATCACCGATTTTTCGGGATCGATCCCTGCGGCGAGATAATCCACCAGCACATTCTTCACATTCTCATGCAACCGCTTCGGGTCGGGATGCGTAGTGAGGGAATGTATATCGGCAATAAAGAAATAACAGCTATTTTCCTCTTGCATCCTGATGAAGTTACGCAGTGCACCATAATAATTTCCCAGATGCAATTTACCGGTTGAGCGAATACCACTTAATACTATGTCCATAATCAGCAACAATTCTTTTGAGCCTACAAAGATAGTCCATTTTTCAAAATTATATACTATCCTCTATATCGTGAATCATATAATAGGCAGTACGGAATTGCGAAGTCCATCTCTCTTTTTCCGGATAACTATTCAGCAGTTTTCGGCAAAAACCGATTAAAGAAAAATTTCCTCAAATAGTACTGGGTAAACAGATAAAAAGTTGTACTTTTGTAGTGCTGAACGGAAACATACACTATCCATATTAGCAAAACTGGAACAAAAAACAAAAAAACAAAATAATTTAAAAAAGAGAACTTTATGAGTTGGTTAATCAAATCATCTATCGGGCGGAAATTTGTCCAAAGTATTTCCGGCCTTTTTCTGATTCTGTTCCTGTTATTCCACATGTCGATGAATCTGGTGCTACTCTTCAGCTATGAGGCATATGACTTTCTCGCCAATGAAATCCTTGGTGCGAACTGGTGGGCCATTGTCGGAACAGGAGTCATTGGAGCGGGCTTCGTGATTCATGTTATTTGGGGAATTATTCTCACATTACAAAACCAGAAGGCACGCGGCAAAGAGAAGTATGCTTCCTCAAGCAAGACCGAGACCGCCTGGTCATCGCAGAACATGTTTGTGCTGGGATTATTTGTACTGCTATTCCTGCTCACACATCTTTTCCAGTTCTGGTATCAGATGCAGTTCAAGGAACTCCTCATGATTGACGGAGCACGTCACGACAGTGCCCAATTGGTAGCGGAAGTTTTCTCCAATATCTGGATCGTTATTTTTTATCTGTTGGCTTTCACTGCGCTCTGGTTCCATCTGACGCATGGCTTCTGGAGTGCTCTCCATTCTGCCGGACTCAACAACGGTGTTTGGATGAAACGAATCAAGGTGCTTGGCAATGTCGTATCGACCATTATTTGTCTGGGATTTATTATTGTACCAATAGCAGTCTATCTCGGATACTCTAACCTATTAGGATAACTAAAAGCAATTGAATATTATGAATAAGATCAATTCCAAAATACCCGAAGGGCCTTTAGCCGAGAAATGGAGCAATTACAAGAACCACCAAAAACTGGTCAATCCTGCCAATAAACGCCGTCTCGACGTAATAGTGGTAGGAACCGGACTGGCCGGCGCATCAGCCGCCGCCTCATTGGGTGAGATGGGGTTCAATGTACTGAATTTCTGCATCCAGGATTCTCCACGTCGCGCACACTCCATCGCCGCACAGGGGGGGATCAATGCAGCCAAGAATTATCCGAACGACGGCGACTCAGTCTATCGCCTGTTTTACGATACAATCAAAGGGGGCGATTACCGTGCCCGCGAAGCCAACGTATACCGTCTGGCGGAAGTATCCAACAGTATTATCGACCAGTGCGTGGCACAAGGTGTTCCTTTTGCACGCGAATATGGTGGTCTGCTCGACAACCGTTCATTCGGCGGGGCACAGGTATCCCGCACCTTCTATGCCCGCGGACAGACGGGGCAACAGCTCCTGTTGGGTGCTTATTCGGCATTAAGCCGGGCAGTACAGAAGAAACAGGTAAAACTCTATACCCGGTATGAGATGGTGGACCTGGTCATCATCGACGGCCGTGCCAGAGGTATCATCGCCCGCAACTTAGTCACCGGGAAGTTAGAACGCTTCGCCGCCCATGCTGTGGTGATTGCCACGGGAGGATACGGCAACACCTTCTTCCTGTCGACCAACGCCATGACTTCCAACGGCTCGGCTGCGTGGCAGTGCTACAAGAGGGGCGCTTACTTTGCCAATCCCTGCATGGCACAGATCCACCCGACCTGTATCCCGGTACATGGCGAGTTCCAATCGAAGCTGACACTTATGTCGGAGTCGCTGCGTAACGACGGACGTATATGGGTACCCAAAAAACTGGAGGATGCACAAGCTATCCGTGAAGGAAAATTGAAGCCGACAGAAATAAAAGAAGAAGACCGCGACTACTATCTGGAGCGTCGTTACCCTGCATTTGGCAACCTCGTTCCACGCGACGTAGCCTCACGCGCAGCCAAAGAACGGTGCGACGCCGGTTATGGTGTAGGCAGCACCGGCTTGGCGGTTTATCTCGACTTTGCCGAAGCAATCAGCCGTCTCGGAAGGGATGTGGTGGAAGCGCGCTATGGCAACCTCTTCCAGATGTATGAAAAGATCGTGGACGACAACCCATATGAAACACCCATGATGATCTATCCCGCCATTCACTACACGATGGGCGGTATCTGGGTAGATTACGAACTGATGACCACTGTACCCGGATTGTTTGCCATCGGTGAAGCCAACTTCTCCGACCACGGTGCCAACCGTTTGGGAGCTTCCGCACTGATGCAGGGACTGGCCGATGGCTATTTCGTCCTTCCCTACACCATACAAAACTATCTGGCCGACCAGATCAGCGTGCCTCATTTCAAGACCGATGCCCCTGAATTTGAAAAGGCCGAAAAAGATATCAATGACAGGATCGACCGCCTGATGAACATCAAGGGCAACCACTCGGTAGATCATATCCACAAAGAACTGGGACATGTCATGTGGGATTTCGTCGGCATGGGCCGCGATGCAGCAGGATTGAAAAAAGCTATCGAGAAGCTGAAAGAGGTGAAGCAGGATTTCTGGACCAACTTACGTATCCCGGGAAATAAGGAGACACTCAATATTGAGCTTGAGAAGGCACTCCGTCTGGCCGATTTTATCGAAATTGGCGAACTGATGGCACACGACGCACTCGACCGTGAGGAGTCGTGTGGAGGGCACTTCCGCTTAGAGCATCAAACACCCGAAGGTGAAGCATTACGCCACGACGATCAGTTCTCCTACGTTTCCTGCTGGGAATACCGGGGAGAGGATAAAGATCCGGTGATGTATAAAGAAGCACTCGATTATGAATTTATTGTTCGTCAGCAGAGGAACTACAAATCATAACCAGGAATCAAAACGGGTAAACTTTAAAACAACAAAACGATCATGGATAAAGATATCAATATAAAAGTAAAAGTTTGGCGCCAGAACGGTCCCAAAGAAAAAGGGCACTTTGAAACTTACCCATTGGAGCATATTTCACAGGGAAGTTCATTCTTGGAAATGCTCGATATCCTGAATGAAAAACTGATCAACGAGGGAAAAGAGCCGGTAGTGTTCGACCACGACTGCCGCGAAGGTATCTGTGGTATGTGCAGCCTCTATATCAACGGCCATCCGCATGGTCCCGACGAAGGCATCACTACCTGCCAACTCCATATGCGCCGGTTCAACGATGGTGACACCATCACCGTAGAGCCTTGGCGTTCTGCCGGATTCCCTATCATCAAGGATTTGATGGTAGACAGAATGGCTTTCGACAAGATCATGCAGGCGGGCGGTTACGTGTCGGTCAATACCGGCGGTGTCCCTGATGCCAATGCCATTCCCATTCCACGGGATGATGCCGAAATGGCGATGGATGCAGCTGCTTGCATCGGTTGCGGTGCCTGTGTGGCTGCATGTAAGAATGGCTCGGCGATGCTCTTCGTGTCAGCCAAAGTGAGCCAATTTGCCCTACTGCCGCAAGGACGCATAGAGAGGAAACGTCGCGCCAAGGCAATGGTCGCCAAGATGGATGAATTGGGCTTCGGAAACTGTACCAATACCGGTGCATGTGAAGTAGAATGCCCCAAGAACATCTCCATCACCAATATCGCACGATTGAACCGTGAGTTTTTGAAGGCGAAGTTTGCCGATTGAGAGCAACACAACAAACATTGTCACACAGGATGATGAATGGTGTAATGAGCCAAAAATCAATATTCTAACCTATAAAAGCGCTTTTCTCTTTGAACAAAAAAGTGAAGCGCTTTTTTTTCTTTGCTATTAATTGGTAGCCCCATTCGAAAAAAATATGGGTCTAAGGAGTAGATTTGAATTACAACAAAATAACAATTATTATGCAACCAACGAGTAATCTTTTTTGTTTAACCAGTATCATATGAGTACATTTGTCTTCTCTATAAGGCAAACACAATATTTTATTTAAAACAAACTCAGCATGAAGAAAGTAAAAATCATCAGAATTAGCATGTTGATAGTATTGCTGTCCATGCTATCCATGCCCTCCTTTTCTCAAGTAAAAATTGGCTTGAAGGCAGATGTGGGATTGAACAATCCGGCATTCAACAAAGATGCGTTGAAAGTAGAAAACCTGACATCCTACAGTATAGGTCCCTCCATTGAAATAATACTCCCTTTTTCGGCAACAAACTTTGGTGTTGAGGCTGCATTGCTTTATAGCGACAACCGAATGACCGTCTCTCAACTGAAGGAAGGGAGTTGGAAGGATAACGATGTCTCCAATCGTTACCTCAATCTTCCCGTCAATGCAAAAGCGAAGTTTGGATTAGGCAATTTACCCCTACAACTGTTTGCTGCGGCAGGACCCTATATTGGTTATCTGATCTCCGGCGACAAGATCAGCATGAGCGAGATTGGCGACGACATCAAAGCCAGAGAGTTTCAAGCGGGTGCCAACGTGGGTGTGGGCGTCGAATTATTGAAAATGATACAGGTCGGTGTAAATTACAAGATCCAGTTTACCGATAATTATTCGCTGAACAAACCCGACTGGAAAGATCTGAACGCCAAAACCGAAACTTGGAGTATTACAGGGACTTTCTATTTTTAACACATGTATGCCGATGTAATATTGCCGCTTCCGCTTTCCGGTCTCTTTACATATTCTGTCCCCACGCCCATGCAGGATAAGATCGGAAGAGGGGTTAGGGTAACCGTCCCTTTCGGAAGTCGAAAATATTATACCGCTATCGTTACCCGGTTACACCAGCAAAAATCGGGTAACTTCGTCATTAAGGATATCCATTCCCTCATCGATGCAACGCCGGTCGTCACTGAGCAGCAGTTGGAATTGTGGAAGTGGATCTCTTTTTACTACATGTCGGCGCAAGGCGATGTATTCAAGGCGGCATTCCCCTCCCCGATGCTACCTTCGGATCTGCAACGGGGCTATTTCCAAAAAAGTGAGGAACAGTTCCGGGTGAATCCTGCGTTTGATAACGACGCTATCTCCACCGCCATCAAAAGAGCACCCAAACAGCAACTATTACTCGATGAGATTATCTGGTTCCTTACAGAGAACGAAAGAGATAGTATCAGCAGAAAAGAGATAAAAGAGTTGAATGGATACTCACCCGTAGTATTGGGCGGTCTGATAAAAAAAAAATTATTATTTTCTTTCACAGTAGAAAAGAGCCGTCTTCAACAGGAAATCGCATCCTGCCGAAGCTCTTACCCGCTGAGCGAAGCACAACAGAAAGCAATTGATGCCATCCTACAATGCTTTACCGATAAACAGACGGTACTTTTACACGGCGTCACCTCCAGTGGCAAGACAGAGATCTATATCCATCTGATTCTCCAACAACTTGGCAAGGGCAAACAAACGCTTTACCTGTTACCTGAAATCGCGTTAACGACTCAACTTACACAACGGTTGCGAGAGGTCTTCGGTGATAAGATAGGAATCTATCATTCCGGGATCGATGACCAAGAACGAACGGAGATCTGGCAAAAGATGTTGTCCGGAACTCCCTATGAAATTATACTGGGTGTACGATCCTCTCTCTTCCTACCCTTCCGCCGCTTAGGGCTGGTAATCGTGGATGAAGAACATGAGAGCAGCTATAAGCAACAAGAGCCTTCACCCCGTTATCATGCGCGCGACACCGCCATCATGCTGGCACATATCTCGGGAGCAAAAATATTGCTGGGATCGGCAACCCCTTCCATAGAATCCTATTACAATGCCCAGAAGGGAAAATATGGGCTGGTAACACTGGATGAGCGTTTCGGAAAGATCGAGCCTCCCCGGATCAGGTTACAAAATACCAAAGACCTTCGCCGACGGAGAAAGATGAAAACAGTGCTTGTCCCGGCGTTGATAGAAGAGATCGACAAAGCGCTGGAAAACGGTGAACAGGTTATCCTCTTCCGTAACCGACGTGGTTTCGCCCCTGTAGTTGAATGTATAGCGTGTGCCTGGACACCGAAATGTAATCACTGTGACGTCACACTTACCTATCACAAGAAAGCAAACAGGCTGGTGTGTCACTACTGCAATGCCTCTTATCCTTTGCCATCGGAGTGTCCCTCATGTCACGAGGGAGCGTTGAAATTGTTCGGCACCGGTACCGAGCAGTTGGAAGAGGAAGTAGCACAACTCTTCCCAGGAGCTGTTGTTGCCAGGATGGATAGCGATACCACCCACGGTAAGGATTCATTCGAACGAATTATCAACGATTTTCAGGAAAACAGAATTCAAATATTGGTTGGCACGCAGATGCTTTCAAAAGGGGTTGATTTCGGAAACGTGCGGGTGGTAGGCATCATTGCCGCTGATTCGCTGTTAAACTATCCCGACTTCCGTTCCCATGAGCGAGGATTCCAACTGATTACCCAAGCTGCTGGCCGTGCCGGACGCAGGGAGAAACAAGGGACGGTCATCATCCAAACGGCCGATCCGGAGCAACCCATATACAGGTTCATCACCCACACTGATTACGAAGGTTTTTATCAATCACAAATTGAAGAGAGAAAACTTTTTAAATATCCCCCCTTTACCCGCCTTATATCCATCGTAATAAAACATAAGGATGAAGAAAAAACAGAATCTGCCGCCGCCTCTCTGTCACAATTGTTGAAACAATCGCTGGGAGATAGGGTGTTAGGACCCAACAAACCCATCATCAGCCGCATTCAACAACTGCATATCCGTGAAATCTTACTGAAAATCGATCATGCCTACTCACCCGGTCAGGTAAGGGAGGTGATACAATCAGCAGAAAATCGCCTTCGAAGCCATGCCAACTTCAAACAGCTCCTTATTTACTATAACGTGGATGGTATCTGAGTCTACTCTTTACTCCATCAGAAAAATAAAAAAACCGGCACCCACGACGGAGTACCGGTTTTTTATTTTGCTTTCTGCCTCGTTCTCACGAAACATTATTTCATTTCAATTTCTTCTTTCAGATCAATTTCATTTCCATCTTTGTCATAAAACTCATACTGCAAAAACCCGAGCTTCTGGTCGGGTATAACTCGCATATTTACTTTGAATTTTTGTTTCCATTTTTGTTTCAATGAAAAGAGACCTTTCTGAACATAAGCCGCCACATAAGGATGTATGTGCAGACTGA
>LSQX01120905.1_pt1 | contig 11489 bp, 10 predicted proteins | sample 654561 | NCBI WGS metagenome assembly LSQX01 (sample SAMN04489861, study PRJNA283612) | anaerobic digester metagenome | isolation source: 4 biogas reactors fed with cattle manure at either 37C or 55C with and... | place: Denmark: Kongens Lyngby | collected 2014 | reverse complement strand
TGTATTTTAGTGTTTGACACGGCCCGGCGAATGTTTTTTGTTGCGAAAGCGCCGCTATAAAAAACCATCAGGAGGGCACATGCCGCCATACTCAAAAGAGATCATTGAAATGCTCCGCCGGGATCACCCGGATCTGTCGGACTGGAGCATCATTTGTGCAAGCGACCGGGCGGTTGACCCTGTTCAGTATATGATTCACCGCGAGCTGGGAGGCATTCTTCCCGCAGTGCGCAGTTTCGACTCATATATCGCCGAAAAGACAGGCTCGCGTCTGAAGATGGAGCCTTTGAGCGCGGATGAAAAGCTGTTTTTCTTCATCGAGTTCATTGCCGACTATTTTCTGGATGAACCCTGGCCCGCCCGCCTGGCATCGGCCATGCTGCCTCTCATTACGAAAATGTCCGCCTATGAGGTGAAAAAGGAAGCGATTGCGGCGGCCGAACGCTTCACCGAAGAGCAGTGGGACAAGCTTGCCTTGTATCTTGACGCCGCGCAGGGTTTTCGGGATTGGCTGGGCAAAAAAAACCTGTTTATGACGGAGCTTGAAGCCATGCGTCTCGATGAAATCAACCCCGGCAACCGGGAAGTATTCATCGGTCTGCCTGAAATGACGCCTGGTCGTGAAAGGTTTTACAAAAAGATCAGACCGGAAATGCTCTTCATTGACCGGCCTCTCTTCGGCAGGTCGCTGGCCGGTATTGACGCGCTCCCATTTGACTCGGCCAAAAATCTTATTTCGTCTTTCGGCGGAGATGTACACTGGTCGTCGGGTGAGGGTATCGAGTTTGTCAGTCTGGCGGGGCTTTTTGATCTTGCCGGTCTGGTCACGCGGGAGGTTTCCGAGTTTATGCGCGCTAGAGCCTCAGGTGAGCAGATGATGATTTTCCTGCTCGACGAGTCTATCACGCCGATGCTGTGGAGCAGGTCGCTTAGGCATTTCGGCAATGGGGTCAACCTTGCCGTCTGGATGCCGTTTGGTGCAATGTCGGCGGGGAAAAAGCTCAGGCGGGAAATCGAGCAGGCGCAGGCGTCCGGCACAAAACCGGATTTCAAAAAATACGCCCGCAGAGCAGCCGCTGAACTGGTGCAAAACGCTACTCGCTATGTGCGCGAAGAGTGCGAGGCGCTGGAGGCCGCGATTTCCTTTTCGCATCTTCTGGACCATTGGAAGGAGAGACTGGGGCCTCATCTGACGGACGCGGCGAAAATGATGATTGACGCTAAAAAATTCCGTGTGACGGGCAGCCGCTCTGCCCCTGTTCAGGTTGTCGGTTTCGGCCACGTGTCTGGACAGGACTTCAGCCGCGGACTGGTTCTTTCTCTCGACAGCGGCATTATGCCAACACAGCCTTTCGAGGGTCCCTTCATCAACCCGGTGCATGTGCCGGGGCTGCGTAAAACCATGTTCGAGTACGAAGACCTTATTTTCAGGCAGATTCTCGCACAGGCCGGCAGAATCAAAATTGTCGCGACGGATGATGAGGTAAGGGAAAGAACACCCAGCTATTATATGAGTCTGCTGGCCCAGGAATTTAACCGGCCGGTGACGCGCGCCGCTTTTTCCAGAAGCGCGCCGCGAGAAGGGCAGCAGGCGCAGCCGGGCATAGCTGTCGATGAGGGCCTCAGAAACAAGCTGCGCAATTTTACCTATTCTTATTCCAGTCTTGCGAAAATCATGGCCTGTCCATATTTGTTTTATCTGCAATACATTGCCGGCCTGAAGCCCCCTTCGTTTATGGATGATGAAGAAAATATCAATATGCTGATGGGGGATTTCGTACACAAGTTTCTGGCGCGATTTTCCGCTGTGATAAAAAGTGGTGACTCAAACTGGGAGGAGCTTTTCGGGAAAATGTGGGCCGACGAGCAAAATGCGTCCTTGCGCGACAAGGAGGGCATCAACATTTATATGCTCAACGCGAGAATTTTTCTCAGCGGTATTTATGAGAATGAAAAAGCGTCCGGCAGGCAGATAATATTCGGCGATAACGCGCTGGCCTGTGAAAAGGAGTTTACAGGTACGCTCGCCGGGCGTTATCGGATAAAAGGTGTCTGCGACAGGCTGGCGGAAATAGATGGAAAAACTGAAATCATTGATTTCAAGTATTCCAAAATATCGGACAGATATAATATTTCGCAAAAAAAGTCCGTGACGGATCGCTTCGCCCAGTCCGGCCTTTTGCATCCGGTGGCACAACTGATGATTTACCGTCATTTCCTTCCGGAAGCGACAGGCGCGCGTTTTTATTTTCTCAAGGAGACGGGGCGGGTGCGCGAAAAGGAGCTGCCGGACGAGGAGATCACCCGGACGGGGCAGCTTCTGGAGCTGATCGGCGGGCGTCTCGATGAGATTATCGCAGCGGATGAAATCCGGTCGGTAAAAGACAGTGGAGAATGCCGCTATTGCCGCTTTCAGGCTTTTTGCGGCAGGGACGGCTTCTACAAAGCGGCGCGGAGGTATTCCTGATGGAGAGCATTTTACTGCAGGCATCCGCCGGTTCGGGAAAGACGACCAGTCTGACGCAAGAGGTTTTCAAAAGAATAAGTACTGGGGCGAAATTCGTCTGCGCACTGACATTCACCCGTGCGGCTACCACTGAAATGCGCACGCGGATCATGAAAGAGATCGCTGAAAACAAAGAGCTGCCGCTGCTTAAGCGTCTGAAGCTGATCATGCAGGCAGGCAGGGTCGGCTATACAACGATAGATGCTTTTTTCTACCGGCTTTTCATCGCGGCCGGTAAAGTGGCGCAGCTTGCCGACGAAAAAAGGCAGATGCAGCTTCTTGGCTCGATAGAAGCCATGTTTCGCGACAGGATCATCCATGAGGGCAATGCCGACAGAGTGATTGTGGCGGCAAAGATTCTGGGGACGGATATCGACGCTCTTTTCGCGCCTCTGGCCCGCGATGAGGATGCCTTGCGCTTTGACGCGAATTCGTCACGGGTTTTTGATCTGGGCGCTCTGATGGCGGAAAACGCACTGTTGCAAAATACGCTTGCCGCCCTTTACGATCGGGCGCAGGCGCTGGCGCAGGAGGTGACGGCCGCCGTGAAGAGCCGGGTCATCGGCTGTATGTCCGATTACGATAATTTCATTTCGAAAGTTGTGGCGAAGCAGGAAAACCTGGAAGGTTACGTCAGTCTGGGGAAAAACATCAAATGGGATGAGGCACCCTACACCCAACTGAACGATATTTTTCTCTCCTATAGAAAAAATGCCGAACGCCTGGCCGTCAACAAGGCTTTGTTGCGCGAGCTGGCGGTGAGCTCTCTTTACCCTTTATACCGGGAGGCGGCCGATGCCGTGAAAAGCAGGGAGGGATTTATCTTTTTCAGCGATGTACGTAAAGCTCTTCTGGAGCTCGATACCGGGTCCGGGAGGGAGCGCCCCGGGCTGATGGGGCAATATTTTTCTCTGGGGCTCGACCGCACGGAGCATCTGCTCATCGATGAATTTCAGGACACCTCGAAAAGCGATGTCGCCATACTGCTGCCGCTGATCGATGAAATCCTGTCCGGTCCCGGCGAGAGGGGCGGCAGATCGTTTTTTGCCGTGGGAGACTGGAAGCAGATGATTTACGGCTGGCGCGGGGCAGATCGTGAAGCCCTGGAGGCGGCCATCGGCCCTTATATCGAAGACGGCACCATAAGAGAAAGTTCACTGGAATATAATTACCGCAGTACGCCGCTGTTGATTTCTTTTTTCAACGCACTGGTGGAGAATCTTTTTGAAGGGAAGGAGAAAAACGAAAAACAGCGCCCACCGGAAAAACCCGCCGGTTTTGACGGCCCGACCGAGGTAAACCTTTACGAACTGGAAAAGGACGGCGCATCGCAGGAGCCTTTTTATACCGCCATGGCCGCCTACATCAGTGCGAAAAAAGAGGAATATGCCTGCCCGTGGGGCGATATGGCGGTTTTGTCCCTGACCAACAACCACGCACAGAAAATCGAGGAGGCCTTAAGAGGCTGCGGGATCGGCGTGTCCACCGTTAAAGGCAGGCAGCTTCTTTCCACACGCGAGGGGGCCTCTGTGATGATTTTTCTCGGATGCGTCCTGGATGTGGAAAAGCCCTCCGGCTACCTGTCCGCAGCCGCCTCATCGGAATTGATCAGTGCCCTGGGTATCGGCATGGATGAGGCGCGCGCCGAATTTGCCGTAAAATATCCCCGCCCTTTCGGCTTAATGCCGGTGACGGCCGCCATAGAGCTTTTACGCGGGAAAATTTCCGCCGCCGTGCTCGATATATGGCTGGAGGAGGCTCATTCCTTTTTCAACGGAGGAGGATATGACGCGGATGAATTCCTGGCGGCCATGTTTTCCGCCCGGCTGAATATCAGTGTGCCGGAGGCCCCGCACGGTGACTGCATCAAGGTTGACACGATTCATGGAACGAAGGGACTGCAGTTCAGGCACGTTTTTGTTTTCTGGAACGAAGATGATACGGCAGAACCTTTCTATCTGGAAAGTGAGCAATGCCATGTCCGTTTTTCAACAAAGGAGATAGAGTTTTTGCAGGCGGGCGGCTCGCCTGCGGCCCGCGAGATTATATCCCGCCATGAAGAAAGCCGCGCCCGCGCGCGCCGCGAGCAGGCCAATCTACTTTATGTTGCCGTGACGCGCGCCGCGCAGTCTCTGAGCGTATTTTTGCCGAAGAAAAAAAGCGGCACCTATAAGCCGGCCCATCAGGCGCTCATCGATACTTTTGCCGGCTTCGCGCCGTCAGGATCGCGCCGCGAAGAAAGCACCGCACCGGGAGACGAAAAGCGGCAAAACGAAGTGACGCTGCTCGACGCAGCGCCGGTAAGAAGCGACGAGCCTGAACCCTACGCAGAGATCGACCCGGCGCTGTTATCCGAAAGCATCCGGTCCGGCATTGTGCGCGGCGAGCGGATTCATCGCTGGCTGGCCGGTGTCGGTGCGGCAGGCGAGCTTCCGCCCAGAGGCGAGCTGGGCGCTGAGGAATATGAAGCGGTTTTGCGCTTTGTCCATAAAAGCGAGGTGCGTGAGGTCATCTTCAGGCCGGGCAGGGTCTATACCGAGCAGCAGATATCCGACCGGGAAAGCTTCGGTATTGTTGACAGAATGATCGTCTCCGACAATCTGGTCACGATCATCGACTACAAGTCCGGCTCGATGCGCGGACTCAGGAAAAAATACGAAGAGCAGCTCGCGCGCTACAGAGACATTGTCCGGGCATTGTATCCGGCGGCCCAGGTTGAATATCATATACTGGCGATCGATGTCTGAGGGGCAAGTCTTCCGGCCGGGATATTCCGTCAACGCACCTGACGATTCCTTCTCCACCTGAACGCCTCCTTTCCCGATAAATCTTGACAATTATACGCCTATCCATTAGCGTACGAGCAGTTTTTCATGCGGATGTCCGCAGGCGCGTCTGCATGGCCTGCAGCGTTCAGGGGAGGTGCAAAATGATCGGTGTTCTCATCACAACTCACGGAAATCTGGGGAATGAACTTATTCACGCGGCGGAATCCATCAAAGGGAAGCTCAAAGGAGTCATGCATGTCTGCGTGGAGCAGACCAGAGGCGTGGAAGAGCTGAAAAGAGAAATCAGTGCAGCGCTCAAAAAACTGGACAAAGGTCAGGGAGTGTTGATCCTGACCGATCTTTTCGGCGGCACCCCTTCCAATATTTCCCTGTCTTTTATGAAAGAAGGCAAAGTCGAGGTTGTCACGGGCGTGAATCTCCCGATGCTTCTGAAGCTCTCCGATGTCAAAGAAGGCACGTCTCTCAATGAGTTCGCCCGTTTTATCAAGGATTACGGCAAGAATAATATTTCTCTGGCCAGTGAGATACTAAGCAAAAAAGCAGCCGGGTGAGCAAGTGGCGGACTCTTACGACATCGCTCTGGTTCGTGTGGACAACAGGCTGGTTCACGGTCAAATACTGGAAGCCTGGGTGCCTCACATTGAAGCGGAGTGTATCATAGTCGTGGACGACAATTCCGCCGCCGATTTTTTTTGTGAAACAGTTATCCGCATGGCGGTTCCCAGCCATATCGAAGTCAATATCTGCACGGTGGAGGATTTTGCCTCACATTATCACTTCGCGCGCGGCAAAGGGAAAAAAACCATTGTTTTGTTCAGCAACATCGCCGACGCTCTTAGAGCTCATGAGCTGGGGTTTCAATTCGACAGGCTAAATATCGGCAATATCAACCACGAGGAGTACCGGGTGTGCTGCTCTCCCTCCGTTTTTTTATGCGACACGGAGATCGACGACATACTGAAGCTTTTGCGCGTCAGAGGCGTTGCCGTCGAAATCAAGCGCGTCCCGAGGGAAAAGGCGATGGACATCAAAGACGCGCTCAAGGAATTTTGCACGTGAAAAATATGAGGTGTTCGCCGACTTGCTTTTAAAAATAATCATCATATCCTTTGTCGGGAGCCTCATGTGTCTTGACCGGATTTTCATTCAGGCCATGATTTCCAGGCCCATCGTCATTGCACCGGTGGCGGGCATTATTCTGGGCCAGCCTTACACGGGGCTGATGACCGGGGCGATTCTGGAGCTGTTCTGGATGGATCGCGCCCCGATAGGCATTTATATTCCTCCCAATGACTCTGTCACCGCGGCGTTTGCCGTATCTCTGGCCGTTCTTGCCGGAGGATCTCACGGCGCGGCGGGGCACGCGATGATCGCGCTGGCCGTACTCATTGCCATTCCCTTCGGCATCGCGGTAAAACAAATTGACGTTAAAATTATGCGGGCCAATGACCGTTTGTCGGACCAGGCGATAGAGGATGCAAAAGCGCTCAATGTGCGCGCCATTGAAAGGAAAATCCGCTTTTCCCTGGTGAGGGTGTGGCTTTTGTACCTGGCGGTTCTTTTTGTTTTGCAGATAATTTTCATTCCCGCCGTCAGCCTGCTTTATCCGATGCTCCCGGGCGTGCTCCATAACGCCCTTTCCATGACATTTTATTTCCTTCTTCTGCTGGGAGTGGCGGTCGCTTTGAGCACCGTCAAGCTCCGCGGCTCTGTGCCGGTATTTTGCGCTCTTTTTCTGATAATTGCCGTGGTGGTGGAATTGCTCAATGCCTCCTGATGAAAAGACGGGTCGCGTCACAGTCGATCTGATGAGCGCGGATGACCTGCCGGAAATTATGGCCATCGAACGCGAGGCGCAGCCCGCGCCGTGGACGGAAGGAATGTTTATCGACGAGATGAAAGCCTCCCCGGCCCATTGCCTGAGCGTCAGGGTGGAAGTTCAGGGGCGGTCATTTGTCGCCGCCTATATAATTTTCCGGTTTGTGGCCGATGAGGTGCATCTGCACAACCTGGCTGTCCGCAGGGAATTCCGCAGGCAGGGGCTGGGCTTTAATTTAATGAATTTGATGAAAGATATCGCCTCTCAGGCGAATATCTTCCGCCGCACGCTGGAAGTCCGCGCGTCCAACCGCAAGGCGATCGGGCTTTACGAAAAATGCGGTTTTGCCGTGAAGGGGAGGCGCCCACGCTATTATGACGACGCAAAAGAGGACGCCCTCATCATGTGGGCGTGAAGGCAGGAATAGGTCATGAAAGATATTTATGTCGGTCTGGTAACCGGCAACGACAATCTCAAAAGCAACTATTTTCTGATGAAGGTGCTTCTGCCTGCCGGTTTTGGCGATCCGCAGCCGGGGCAGTTTGTCATGGTCCGCATCGTCGGACTCAAGGATCCCTTCTTATCCAGGCCGCTGAGCATCTATTCCTTCTCGCGCGGCAAGGCAGGCTGTATAATTGAACTGCTCTATCGTGTCGCGGGAAGGGGAACCGGCATTATGGCCGGCCTGATCGAAGGTTCTGAGGTGGAAGTTCTCGGGCCCTTGGGGCAAAGTTATGCGGTCGATCCTCAGAAAAAAGACATCGTCTTTATCGCCGGCGGCATCGGGGTTGCGCCTCTTTCGCTTCTTGCCGGGTACCTGTGTCAGACCGTGTGCCGCGATGCCTCATCGATGACTTTTTATCTGGGCGCGCAAACGGCCGATGAAATTGTGGGCCTCGAACTTTTGCGCAGGTACTGTTACCGCGTCATTGTCTGTACCGACGACGGGTCGATGGGAGAAAAAGGGCAGGTGACCGGAATATTTAAAAAAGACATGAAAAAATTCGCACCGGCGGATACGGCCCTGTATGCGTGCGGTCCGAAACCCATGCTGAAGGCATTGGCTAAAATGACGGGCGGCAGATATATGTGTCAGGTGTCTCTCGAGGAACGTATGGCCTGCGGAGTCGGCGCGTGCGCGGGATGTGTCACAGCGATAAAGGAGCCGGCAGGCACGACGGCATATAAAAGGGTCTGCGCCGACGGACCTGTTTTCGATCTGGAAAAGGTGATCTGGGAATGAGTCCGGCCAGGAAAAACAATAAAAGTGAAGCAGGCATGAGGGTGGACATCGCCGGTCTGAAGCTGAAAAATCCGGTGATAACCGCTTCCGGCACCTTCGGCTATGGTCAGGAATACGCTGATTACATCGACCTCAACCTCCTGGGAGGAATTTCCGTAAAGGGGCTTTCTCTGAAACCGCGCGCCGGCAACCCGCCGCCGCGCATCATGGAAACAACCGGCGGCATGCTCAACTCCGTCGGCCTGCAAAACGTCGGGGTTGACGCTTTCATCACAGAGAAGCTTCCTTTTCTGCGCAAATTCGATGTGGCGGTCATTGCCAATATCTACGGTGAAAGCTATGCCGATTATGCGTCGGTGGCCGCGAAGCTCGACGGTGTACCGGGTGTGCATGCCCTGGAAGTCAATGTCTCCTGCCCGAACGTGAAAAAAGGCGGTCTGAGTTTCGGGGCGGACCCAAAGGCCGCGGCCGAGGTGACGCGCCGTGTCAAAGCTCAAACGACACTGCCGCTGATTATAAAGCTTACCCCGAATGTAACCGACATCAGTCTGATCGCCCGCGCGGTGGAGCAGGCAGGCGCCGATGCCGTTTCGCTCATCAACACGCTTGCCGGCATGTCCGTTGACTTGAAAACAAGAACGCCGCATCTGAAAAACATCACCGGCGGCCTGTCCGGCCCGGCCATCAAGCCTGTTGCCCTGAAAATGGTATGGCAGGTGGCGCAGAAAGTGAAAATTCCGGTGATCGGCATGGGAGGGATCATGACGGCCGAAGATGCCCTGGAGTTCATGGTCGCGGGCGCCCGGGCCGTTCAGGTGGGCACGGCCAGTTTTATCAATCCCTGCGCCGCGACGGAAATTATCGACGGCATGCGCAATTACATGAAACAAAACAGTATAAAAAAAATAACAGATATTGTCGGGACGCTGAAGGTCTGACCATGAGAATAAAAACTGAACAAATCATCGAAGGCGTGTATCTGATAGGCGGGCCCAACGTCACGGCAGGAGAGGACGCGGCGGTTTTTCTGATCGATTTTTCCGGCGAGCTGGTTTTGATCGATGCCGGCGCGGGCGGCTCTTCACATGAGCTTGTGCGCAATATCGAGCTGCTGGGACTTGATCCCGCGCACTTGTCTCACGTCATTTTAACTCACTGTCATATAGATCATATCGGTTCGGCCCCTTTTTTTCAGGAAAAGTACAAAACGAAAATCGTCATTCATGAACTTGACGCACAGGCGCTGGAAACGGGTGACACGATCCGTACGGCCGCCAACTGGTACGGCACGACATTTCCGCCCACACGGGTTGACCGGAAATTAACCGTCACGTATGAAACATTGAGCTTCGGCACAGAAGAGCTGCACTGCCTGCATACACCCGGACACACGCCCGGATCCATATCAGTCTATCTGGACCGGGCAGGCCGGAGGGTGCTGTTCGGGCAGGACATTCACGGACCGTTCAACAAAGCATTCGGCTCCGATATTGGTATGTGGAAAGAGTCGATGCACAAACTTCTCGCGCTGGAGGCGGACATACTTTGCGAAGGTCATTTCGGCATCTATCAGCCGAAAGAAAAAGTCCGGGATTATATAGAGCGCTACCTGGAGGAATATGACTGAGGATAAAGGACAAAGGATAAAGGATAAAGGCTAAAGGCTGAAGGATAAAGGATAAAGGATAAAGGATAAAGGCTGAAGGCTGAAGGCTGAAGGCTGAAGCTCATCGTTTACAGTCCGTGGCTGTCGGCAAAAAAGAATTTCTGCCGGCGTGAAAGCACGCGCATACCTGTAAGTCAAGTGTACGGAGGCGAAATCACAAGGGAGTGTGTGCATTTCCCCGAGCTCTTAAATCTTCTAACCCTCTAACCCTCTAACCTTCTAATCTTCTAATCCTCTAATATCATAACCACCTAAATGAGCGCGAGGCTGTCGGCCACGGCCATGCCCGCCGTTGTCGGACAGAGACGACCGTCTTTTATTTTCAACAGTTTGTTTTTGATCAATTCATCGATCGCCTTGGCCTTTTCTGCAAGCAGGTCGATTCCGTAGCTTGTTTTGTATTGCGCCGGATCAATTCCTTCCCGTGTGCGCAGGCCCAGAAAAAGAGCCTCCAGCGCCAGTTGCTGCGCGGTTAACTCTTCCGAGTGAGAAACAACAGGTCGCGACGAGGCGATATCTGCAATATAGCCGTGCGCGTCTTCTTTGTTCCACCAGCGCCTGCCTGCCGAAAAAGAATGGGCGGCCGGCCCCAGGCCCAGGTAGGAAACATGCCGCCAGTATTTCATGTTGTGCCGTGACCTGAAAGAAAGCGAGCGGGCGAAGTTGGACACTTCATAATGGCAATATCCGCTTTCGGCGAGTGCCTGCGAGGTTACCGTGAAGAAGGCCAGCGCCTCGTCTTCTGAAGGCAGATTAAATCCTTCGCGCTGATAGTGCGTATAAAGAGGCGTTTGAGGTGCAAGAGAAAGCTGGTAACAGGAAAGATGTTCCGGATTGATAGACACGGCGGTTTTGAGCGTCTGCCGCCAGTGGCTGATATCCTGCCCACGTATGCCGTAAATCAAGTCGATGCCGATATTTTCAAAACCGGCCCGGCGCGCCTCATCAACGGCATTGAGCGCATCTTTGGCCGTATGTCTGCGGCCCAGAAATTTCAATATGCCGTCGTCGAAAGATTGCACGCCGATGTTGAGGCGGTTGATTCCCATGGAGCGCAGAAAGTGAAAATATTCTGAAGACACGTCACCCGGATTGGCCTCCAGCGTGATTTCCGCCTGTCGGTCAATAACGAAGGTCCTGCGAGCCGCGTCGAGAATTTTTTCAATTGAGGCGGGGTGAAGCAGGGAAGGTGTTCCGCCGCCGAAATAAACCGTGTCGAAGCTGTCAAATGTGTCCGTATAGAGGGCCATCTCGCCGATGAGGGCCTTTACGAAGCCGTCAATAAGATGCGGTGCGGCTATTGAGTAGAAGCTGCAATACCCGCATTTGCTCATACACAGCGGAACGTGAACGTAGAGCCCGGGACTAGTCATTGTCGGATTTCAGAACTGCCAGAAACGCGCTTTGGGGGATGCTTACCTGGCCGATCATTTTCATGCGCTTTTTGCCCTCTTTTTGTTTTTCCA
>LSQX01375056.1_pt1 | contig 11490 bp, 9 predicted proteins | sample 654561 | NCBI WGS metagenome assembly LSQX01 (sample SAMN04489861, study PRJNA283612) | anaerobic digester metagenome | isolation source: 4 biogas reactors fed with cattle manure at either 37C or 55C with and... | place: Denmark: Kongens Lyngby | collected 2014 | reverse complement strand
TATAAGAGACAGGCCTGGATGTATCCGCCTATCTTTTCACAATCTCCCTCAGATCAGCAACAGTCCTATTGAAAGCCTTTGCCAGCTGGCCCAGCTCGTCTTCGGAGTCAATATCAGACTGGACCGTCAGGTCTCCCTCTGCCACTTTCCTGACTGCACGTGTAAGGCGCCCTACTGGCCCCGATACAGCATTGGACACCCTGAACGCTATGATGACCGCCACGGCGACTCCCAACGCCGCTGTGGTTATGGATATGACGATTCCTCTATTCGCCTTGGCCTTGGACTCCGTTATCCGGCGCTGCATCTGACCGCGTTCCACGCGCACCAGTTCTTCAAGGGCGTCCGCCCGTTTCTGCCTTACCGGCTCATATGAATCGGTGAAGATCGATAGAGCCAAATCAGGGCTTATGCCTGCCATGCCGGCTATTGAGATCGCCGTTGTCGACATGGACTTGCCCAGATCATCTACTTCCTCCAACACCTGGACCAATTCCGGCTTGGTCAGTCGCCTGCCCGCAACGAACATAGCATTCTCCATTTTGTCCCACGCCGAATCGTAGGTCCGCTGGAACTTGGAATTGCCAGGGTCGATTATCAGCCCGCTTATGGCATTCGCCGCCTCAAGATCATAAACCCTGAGAGACTCAACTAGCTGAAGTGATACTAGCTCCTCGTCCACAACCTTTGTCATGTTCCTGTCGTAGTTCGAAAGCTGTATGTACATCATGACATTCCCAACGAGGATCAGAGCAGCCACAAGCAAGAATGTCACCAGAAGCCTCACTCTGGTATGCTTGAACAATTGCAACCCCCCTCAGTCGGCGTCACCATACTTCCCTTGCCACGCATTGACATGCTCAGGACATAGACTCTGAGTCAACATGGAACGAACTGATCACCCCGCTTTGGACTCGGACACAGTTTCTCCATTGCATCCTGTGTAGTGGCGATTTACACTTATCTCTAGTATTATCGGCATATGGCACCAATGCCTTAGCCGTTATCTAGATAGAATGCTTGTCCTGGTGCACAGGTGAGCCGCCCGTCACATCCTTTTGAGTGGCTCATCTGAATGCCAGCCCGCATAATCAGGCACCTGTCTAGCCGCAGGGAAGCCATGCCACTCCAATTGCCCCGGGCCCGGCATGAGTCCCAACTACCGGTCCGCACTCTGTGATTATCATCTCCCGACAGTTGAATTCGGACTTTATCGTCTCACTCCACTCCACGGCACGGTCGGCAGAGTCTGCATGCACTATAGAAGCATGTATGGCCTGCCCCGGCCCGATCTCCTTGTTCATCAGGCTAAGCACGCGAGACAGGACTACCCGCCTGCCGTACGCCTTTGCCACAGGCGTCACTTCGCCATCTATGATGCGGGCAATCGGCTTCACCGACATCATAGTTCCAAGCATTGATGCAGCTCTGCCTATGCGCCCATGCCTCGCAAGGTATTCCAACGTATCGACAGTGAAAAGAAGCCTTGCCGAATCCATCGCCTCATGTATTACATCTCTGGCTCGCTGTGGCCCGGCCCCTTCCAGCACGGCCCTGGCCGCAGCGAGAGCTACAAATCCCTGGCACATAGTGACTTGGTAGGTATCTATGACTTCTACGGATTCCTTCTCCAGAGTATCGCGGGCTATGCATGCTGATTGGAAGGTGCCACTCAGCTTAGAAGAAGCATGGATGGAGAATATGTGGTCGTATTCCTCCAGCAAGCGGTCGTAGAATGAAATGAAACTGGCCGGCGACGGCTGCGACGTAGAAGGCACTGTCGAAGAAGTCTTTAGCCTGCGGAAGAATTCCCGGGACGTTATGTTCACCCCGTCGAGGAATGATTCCTCGCCGAAGATGACGTAGAGTGGAACAACGTGAATTCGGTTTTCCTCAGCCAAATCAGCAGGCAGATCCGCCATGCTGTCAGTGACAATCGCGATCCTCATGTTCCGCCCCCCTTGTTGCCTCCCATTTCCCGCACCTGCCGCCCCATCTCGCAACCACAGTGGAGTTGCGTGTAACCTCCACTATCTCACATATGTTCGGACATCCAGAACACTCTCTGGAAGAAGTTCTATAAGTCTGTTCCGGAACCTCCCATCCCGCAAATAAAGTGCTCCCCCCTGATGATTCCATATGCCGCCGCGCAAGCATGGCCGCGCCTATTGCACCCATCACGCCGAAATGCTCCGGAACCATCACGTCATGCCCCAGCGCCCTCTCGAACGCTCTCCTCATCCCAGCGTTGGCGGCAACCCCGCCCTGGAAAACAGCCGGGGCCAGAATCTGTTTCCCTTTGCCCACATTGTTCAAGTAGTTGCGAACCAGCGCTTCGCAAAGACCGCTTACGATATCAGGCAACGAGTGGCCGACCTGCTGCTTATGGATCATGTCCGATTCCGCAAACACCGCACACCTCCCTGCGATCCGCACAGGAGATACAGAGGCGCATGCAAGCTCGCCAAATTGCTCTATAGCCACACCTAATCTCTGCGCCTGGTGCTCAAGAAAGGAGCCTGTGCCTGCAGCACAGACAGTATTCATGCCAAAATCCACAACAATGCCGGAACGGAGAATAATGATCTTGGAGTCCTGCCCGCCTATTTCAATCACTGTCTGCACATCAGGGACGGAGGCCATGGCCGCCATGGCATGGGCGGTTATCTCGTTTTTCACAACGTCGGCGCCGATTATCACACCCGCAAGCTTTCTGCCGCTTCCTGTAGTGCCGGCGCCCAGGACTTCGAAGTCGGAGTGCTTCATTCTCAACATCCGAAGGCCTTCTTTGACCGCCTCAATCGGGTTCCCCCGGGTTCTCAGATAGACCGAATCTATGAAGCTGTCGTTCTCTCCTGCGAGAACGAGATTGGTGCTCACCGAGCCAACATCAACGCCGATGTACCCACGCATCTGTATACCCCCCACTTTCCAGAGGGTGCCCAGCATTGTCCCGCCAAATTCGCCAGTCCACACGTTCGGGGAGTCTGCGGGCAATGCACAACTGACGTGTTGACTTCCGGCATGCCTATATGGTACTATATGGATGTAAATACATTAAAAGGGGGTAGCCCGTTGGAGTTAGCCCTTCCGCCATTGATGTCAGAGGTATCCATGTCTCGCCGTATCCCGCCAACCGATGAAATGCCAGCCGCGATCGCACAACCACGAAGCGCAGGGCGCGGCGAGCTGCGTCCCGCGTGGCATCCGAGAACCAGCAAACCTCTAGCGAGGGATCTTCTCAAGTCAATGCTCCCGAAAGAGATTGCCTGTCCTAGATGCCATAGCAAAGAAGTCATCAAGTACGGAAGAAGAAAAGGCATCCAGCGGTACAACTGCAAGAGATGTACTAAGTACTTCACGGAGCTTACTGGCACCCCGTTTGAAGGCCTCCACCTGCGAGAGGAGTTCCTGGAGTTCTCGCTCTGCATGATCCAGGGCCTTTCGGTGAGGGCATCTGCCGGCAAAGCAGGCGTGTCCAAAAACACCGCATTCAACTGGCGCCACAGGATCATATCCAAGCTTGCCGAGGCTGATGCAAAGGTTAAGCTCAACGGGATAGTAGAGATCAGCCAGAGGCTAATTCCGATCTCATACAAAGGCTCACGGAAGTTCGGCGGCACCAGGGTTGAGGGGTTGCCCCTTCCGCGGTCATACTGGCCCATAGCGCTTTCACGCAGCACCTATCATACCGAAAGAGGGGCCCTTGTCATAGCCGTGGATCGGACAGGCAGTGTACGTGCCGAAACGATAAATCCGGCTCGAGGCGGGACATTCGGCAAGGCCATGTACAGCATGGTGGAGAAGGGAGCCACAGTCTGTGCTCGAAGACAGCCAGGAATATGGCGTTCGGGCAACGATTACCCCGAATCCATCTGCTGGATAGGGAAGTGGCGGGCAAGTGGACGAATGAAAGACTGGAACGTTGACTTCGGCCACCCGGTGTACAATATTGACAAGGCCAGCGAACTCATGCTCAGATTCCGCAACTGGATGCGAAGGTTCAATGGCGTAGCCACCAGGTACCTTCTGCGGTATGCAGCATGGTTCTGGCGAGTGGTTGCCTCTATCGACATTGGAGGCCGCCTTGTAGCCCATGCGTTCTTCGTCAACATACTCCAGGCATGCCTGGACACTCCGGACACCAGCACGAAGATATCCTGTGCCGCAGCCGGCTAGCCCCCGCTCCTGCTACTCGCCACAGGAATCGGCCATGCGCATGCGGGCACGGCGCATGTAAGTTTCCCTCGCCCGCCGGCGCCAACCACAAAGTGGGACAGCGCGTATGGGTTCAGGACTGTGTTAATGCCTCATGGGCCTCCTTGAGAAGCTTCGTGACGGGCAATTGCTGAGGACATACACTCTCACAATGTCCACACTCCACGCACCGGGCGGCGCCGCGGTCTGACTGGACAATGCCCTTGTAGAAGCGCGTCGAGCTCTCAACGGCGTTGAACATCGCTGCGTCATTGTAGATCGAGAAGATATCCGGGATCGCAACTCTACTGGGACACGGCTGGCAATACCCACACTCCGTGCACGAAATCTTCATGCGCCCAAGGTAGATCTCCCTAGCCAGCTCGAGCGCATTCAGGTGTTTATCGGACAGAGATCCCGGCTCCGCCTGGGACGCCACACGCAGATTCTCTTCCACCTGAGCCATGCTGCTCATGCCGCTCAGGACAACGCTAACCTCCGGTCTGTTGAGGACCCATCTCAGGCCCCATTCTGCAGGGCTCCAGTCCTCGCCCACTGCATCCAGCGTCTCGGCTATTTCCTCTGGAAGATTCACCGTCAGCTTTCCCCCGCGCAAGGGCTCCATGATCACCACGGCAAGTCCCTTGCGGGCAGCATACTCCAGACCCGCAACCCCCGCCTGATAATGCGTATCCACATAGTTGAGCATTATCTGACAGAACTCCCAGTCGTAGGCGTCCACTATTTTGGTGAACACATCATAGGAATCATGGAATGAGAAGCCTGCATGTCTTATCCTTCCCCGCTCCAATTCGCGTTCCAGGAAGTCCAGAATCCCCATGCTATGCGCTTTGTCCCATAGTCCCTTGTTGAGCGAATGCAGGAGATAGCAATCTACGTAATCCGTGCCAAGTCGGTCTAGCTGTTCGGTCAGAATTCTCTCGAAATCATCAGGGGAATCGCACAACCAGAGCGGCAGCTTGGTAGCCAGGGTCACGTTGTCGCGGCGTCCGGCCAGGGCCCTCCCGACCAGCCCCTCACTTTCGCCTCTGTGGTAGTTGTAGGCAGTATCGACGTAAGTAACCCCATTGTCCAGGCTGTGCCTGATCATGCCTATCGCTTCGTCCTGGGATATGGCGCCTGGATCGCGGTTTTCAACCGGCAACCGCATGCAGCCAAAACCAAGGGCTGAAACACTAAAGCCAGATCCTCCAAACCTTCTATATTTCACAGCTGGCCCTCCTTCTCGTCTCAAACTAGATTGGATGTGCAATATTAAGGATTCGCCTCTCGAAATCCCATACCTTCTATCAACCCAAATGGCGCGCAAGCCCCGGCACGTTCAAACCAAACGCGATTTACCTCGAATGACATCGCTATTTGGCGACATGAATCCGAGAGGTCCACGGCGATCTTCGTCGAATTGTCTACCAAATTGGGAAATGCTTTACTTTTACAAGAGCGCTTGAGCCCGGATACCAAATCGTCTGCATATCAGTGACGTGGCAAGGCGAAGGCAAGAGGCCACCTATGCAAGAGAAGCTTGCGACCCATCTTGGTCCATCGATTGATTGGGGATCCAGTGACTCAACGTCGTGAAAGCCGCAGTGTAACAGGAGGGATCTTCTTGGCCAGGATACTGATTGTCGATGACGACCCGGACATTGGATCGGTGCTTCAGGAAATACTAGAGTTGAAAGGACACTCTGTGGTAAGCGCGTGCAACGGACTTGCTGCAATAGAATACTTGTCTTCTAGCCCTCTTCCAGACATCGTTCTCGCTGATGTCATGATGCCCGTGATGAACGGCAAGGAGCTGATTGAGAGAATCAGAGCCACGCCCCGTACCGCGAGCTTGCCCGTAATTCTTGTTACAGGAGCATCGCCAGGCAATAAGGATTTCCCGGACCCAGGCACCTACGATGCGCTTGTTTCGAAGCCCTTCGACATATGGGACGTCACAGACTGCATAGAGTCGCTCCTGGCCCCTATTCTGTCTGAGGAGAAGCTGCTGCAAGCTGAACTCTAGCATTCCAGACAGTCTCAATCCATCAAAGCATTGGACCTGACCGGGTTCCCTGCCAGGGGCTGGCACGGGGCTGGCCTCTGGCTATCATGCTTGCGCCTACCCATGTAATCTTCTCAGGCTCTTCACGCCCCGCTCCAAAACAACGCGAGTCTCTTCGATTGCCAGCCAACCTGCGAATGAAGGATAACCACTCCAGGCAGAGTAATCATAACCATTGGACCATGTTCTTGACATCAAATAAGCTGGGGAGTTTTGCAGCCGGGCCGTGTAGCGTTCATCACCCGGCCGCCTGCACCGTGCCCCGGGGAGGTTCCCATCATGAGAATACCCGCGATAAGGCAGAAGCAATCCCGTTGCAGCACGGGTTCTGCACTTTACGTTCTTCTGGCCGCATGCCTGCTCTGCGCCGTAGTCGCGTTTGCGCACACGCCGTGTGCACAAGCCGCGCAGCATCGAACGGCAACGTCCGATGGCCGCCAGGTCACATCCACACCACGCGTCAGATGGTGGACGCTTTCTACTGAGCACTTCAACATCCATTTCCACGATGGGCTTGCGGACGTAGCTCATGAAGCAGCCTTCCTGGCTGAGCAGTCGTATGCAATCCTGGAAGCGGAGTTCGGAGACGCCCCGGACATGATCGACCTGGTCATCAGCGATCAGGTAGACATGACGAACGGGTTCGCCGTTCCCATGGCCGACTGCATAACCATATACACGCCGAATCTCAGATGGTCAGATGTGGGAAACACAAAGAACCCGTCCTGGCTTGAAGCCCTGCTCTTTCACGAGCTCGTCCATGAGATCGAACTCAATCAGGTTCGTGGAGGCGCACGCCTCGCCAGGCTCCTCTTTGGCAAAATAGTCATGCCCAACTCCATCAAGCCGATCCCCTTCATAGAAGGCCTCGCTATCTACGAAAAGTACAAGTTCCTCGGGGAATCCCGCGTGTCCGATTCGCGGACGAGGATGATGACGCGCCAGATGGCAATCGACGACAGCTATCCCGCTTTCGAAGAGACCAGCTGCTTCTACAAACGCGATTCCTGGCCTCCGTCACAACTGCTGGGCTACAACTTCGGATCCCTCTTCATCAAGCACATAGAGGAAGTATGCGGCCATGATGCCCTGGCCAGCATAGCCGACGTTTACGCCACAGGATCTCCTTTCTCCGCAAGCACCTTCGACCGAGCGGTCCTCAAGGCACTCGGCGTCAGCGTGGCAGAGCTCTACGAAGGCTTCATTGACTCACTCCGATTGGAGTTTTTGGCTGAAGTAGAGTCCATAACCAGGGAAGGCCTGACCCCCGCAGTCCGCCTTACGAATCTCGGGGGCATAGTGGAGTCTCCCACCTGGTCGTCTCAGACCGGACTTGTGGCCTACGCAAACCATTCTTCAGTAAGGAGCGGAGTCAGGTTGATCGATCCCCTTGACCGGTCCGACCGGGAGGCTTTCGCGTGCATAGGCTACAACAGCGCGTTTCCCGGCCTTTCTCCTGACGGAGAATGGGCAGTCTACTCAAAGCCGGAATTCGACGCAGGCCCGTACCTAAGGCGCGACCTTTACATCCGCAACCTGGAATCGGGAGCAAACACCAGGCTCACATGGGATGAGCGCGCATATTACGCCCGCTTCAGCCCTGATGGCAGAGAGATCTATTTCGCCAGAATCGAAGGTCACGACGGCAGCTCTGCCCTGTGCGCCATCGACATTGCCACGGGAGAACTCCGCATCGTCCGCTCATTCGCCCAATGGCGGGGCGCCATACATTCCTTCGCGGTTTCCCCCGATGGCCGCAGGATAGCCATGGCCATATGGAGGCCTGGCGGTCAGCAGGACATCTACTTGATGTCCCGGGACGGCGGAGAGCTTGTCCAAATCACGTCTGATGCGGAGCAGGATTGCGACCCGACATGGACGCCCGATGGACGGCACATCCTCTTCAGCTCAGATCCTGACGGGATCTACAACATTTACTCCGCCGACACCCAGACCGGCGAAATCCGAAGGGTCACCAATGTGCTGTCAGGCGCGTTCTTCCCGGCAGTCTCTCCGGACGGAGCGCGGCTCCTATTCGTTGGGTACGGAAAGGATGGCTACGACCTGTTCATCGCGAATCTTGACATCACCTCAGCGCGCCCTGCACCGCGAAAGCACGATCCCATTCCGGCTCCAGAGCCGTACCCGGAATATAGCGGCGAGATAAAGCCTTACACACCGCTTGCCCACATGACACCCAAGTGCTGGCTTCCAACCTTCACAGGCGATACTCTGGGACTGGTGTTCCTCGGACTCGACCCGGTAGGCTTCAGGTCCTATGTTGCCAGCCTTGGAGTGGACCTGGCCAATGCCGGCCCCAGTTACGAGCTGGTCTACGCAGACCAGCAGTACTCGCGCTTCCCATGGACCGCTGCCGTCTCCGGTGGTCCCAAGGGCAACGCGCAGAGCATTGCCATGTCGTTTCCGATATGGCAAGACCCATCATTCTCAGGCGGGCTCACCCTTGGCTACAATCACAGTTTCCACACAGGAGAGCATCTTCATCTCCTCGTCGCCGAGGGCGACCTGTCTAAGACGATCGGACACGATTTGTTCCGATCCACCACGAGCCTGCACGCCGAGACTGCCCTGGCCTCCGACGCGTTGTCCGGTCCGTGGACGCCTGGAATATCCCTTGAGCTAGCGAACTCCATTCGCCTTCCAATGTTGAGGGACAGCCGACTCGTAGTCCAGCTGGGGGCAGGATGGACTGGCTCCGACAAGCCTGCAGACAGGCTCTACATAGGTGGACATGAAGGGGAATACCGTGTCAGAGGAGTTGAACACGGGTACGACTCAGGAACGCATGTCCTACTTGGAAGCGCAGAATACGTTGTCAAGCTGGTTCCAATCGAGAGGAGCCCTGGCTCAACCAGCATCTTCATCGACGACCTCCAGGCATCCGTTTTCGTTGATGCCGGTTCAGCCGGACAGCAGTTCACGCTGGCCAGCTCGGTGGCAGGCGTCGGGGTTGAGCTTGGGGTTTCAGTAGTTCCTGGCTATACAGACGCCAGGGCGCTGTTCTCCATCGGACTTGCCAGGCCGATAGCGTGGGGGCAAGAGGCGCCCAGGCCTCAATCGGACTTCACGATCTATCTGAAGCTGTCAGGTAACCCTTTATAGCAGACACAATTGCCAGGGCGCGCCCAGGGCTGGCTGCCTGTCGCGCGCCTTGCCTTCATGACATGCCCATGTGGCGCTGCATAATGGAGACGAGTTTGCTGGCGTACTTCGGGTCTGTCGCATACCCTGCGCGCTGAAGCTCCCAGGCAAACGCAACCGGGTCGTCCCTGACTGCCAGGGCCGAAGCGTAGCGTGGAGCCTCGGTGAGCAGGGATGCATAGTCGGTAAATGATTCCGCGTAGTCGTTGTAGGCTCTGAATTTGGCCTCTACATGAACCGGCTTACCCTTGATGTAGTCAATATCGTTCGCCACAACTGAGCCTGCCGGGCCCTCGCCCTTTATGTTGAAGAGGTTGAATGCTTCCTGCCCCGTGTGCTTGTCGCGGATAGGGCTCCTGAGCCAGCCAGTCTCCAGAGCAGCCTGGGCCAGCATGATCTCTACGGGAATCCCCGTCTCGTCAAAAACCTTCTCAGCATGGGGCCTGAGCAACTCGAAAAACTCCTGGGGCATCACTGCGCCATGCACCTCCCTCAATCTCGTCAAGAATAATCTATGCAGAGATTGCGCCCGCAGTCGACTGCTATAGGCATCTATCCCCAAGAGCACAGGTAAGTGGCACAACCGCCGGCCCATAGGTGCTGTCCAACTATGCGGTTGGCGAAGACAAAATGCCTTCGGCTCCACCGCCGAGCCAAAACCGGCCCCGCATACATAGCTTGACGCCGGAAGGCATTCGCCTCTGTGCGGGCAGGCCCTGGCAGCGGCCAAGCCGATCCAATCGGCCGACGTGATGGCCTGGGCTTCTCTAGGCAACAGGGACAGCTGCGGCATGGAAGTTTCGGATACCAGCCGCAAAATGGGACAGCGCGTATGGGCGCAAGAGGCGCCCTTACTGCCTCAGCACGCCCACAGGGCCTGACTTCTTTATGAATCCTTCCAGAGCAGCCCAGGGCAAGAAGGCTACATAGGTTCCTTCAGCATAGCATCCCATCTCATAGGGGCCAAAGTAGAAGTCGATTCCAGCAGGGCTTACAGTGAACCTGTCCAACAGCTTGGGATCTACCTCAGTAACCTCTCCCTGGATTATCCAAGCCGCCTCCTGCTGCCTCAAATCCGCGATCACTAGCTCCGACACTTTCGTCTCCCAGTTGCTACCCTTCAGGAATATGTCGTCGAGACCAAACCTTGTTGCGCCGGAAGACGACAGCAGCAAGTTGATCGGATCATACCATGTCATGCCATGGGCGCCGCCGGTGTACCCATATGTCTCCTGCATCATGCTGATAACTCTGCTCGAGGCATGTCTGATGCCCACGCGGATTACGCATTCCCAGTATGTACCAGCCGAGCAGAAATCCGGATGTATCTCGGGAAACAGCTCAAAGTCCTCTTCCACCGAAGACCAGAGTTGTTCGTCGACTATCCGTTGCACCGCTGCCATGCTCTTGTTGCCCCTCTCGTAGTGGAAGACCGGGCGTTCAAGCCATACATAGAGAAACCCCCTCCTCATTTCCTGGGTTTGCACCATCTCAGAAACGAGTCGAAGGGAAAACGGATACTCCTTTGTTCCGTCAGCATTAGTCCACGTTCCCTGCCATTCGCTGGCGAACGGGTTGAAGTCGAATACCCATTCTCCTGTAATCTCGCCGTCGGCAGTCATTTCGCGGACGCCAAATGCCCCTCCCCTGTTCACTCCATCAAGCTGAAGCGAAATACCGTATGAGTCATACCAGTACTGGCCCGATACCTTTGAACCCTCAACAATCAGATCCATCTGCACAGGCCATTTCCCGTCGATCTCACCTGCCAAACGGTAGCGGAAGGGCTCGATGGCAGATACGGGTGACGCTGCGGCCAGTATTACCAATCCAATAGCAAGCAGAGTAAGGCTACTCCGTCGGATCTTCATTAGCATCCCTCCAGTATAGTGTTGCAAGCTCATCATATCACTAATGCTACACACAACCGGGACCCGTGGAAACGCAACACGGCAGAGAATTCTCTCTGCCGTGTTGCCTAGCGAAGGTAGGTCTGCACGACGCCACTGACAGGCATTACTGGGCGTCTATCTACCTATAATTACTGTCTCTTATACACATCT
>LSQX01280078.1_pt1 | contig 11490 bp, 5 predicted proteins | sample 654561 | NCBI WGS metagenome assembly LSQX01 (sample SAMN04489861, study PRJNA283612) | anaerobic digester metagenome | isolation source: 4 biogas reactors fed with cattle manure at either 37C or 55C with and... | place: Denmark: Kongens Lyngby | collected 2014 | reverse complement strand
GTTGCATTGGCCTGTCCAAGAAAAGTTGATTTGGACAAGGATGGAAGCAAAAAATAAATATTATATGCCCCAATTCTGTCCTGCTTTCTGGGACTGGCTGCATATGGCAAACAACCAACAAAAAGTTTTCAGTATAGATAAAGTGCGTGAAGAGTTGCAGAAGGGGTCAGACCCATTGGCCAAATGGGCTGAATGTCACAATAAAGAATTTTTTCTTCCTTATAAACCAGAGGTTGAGCTGGCGCTCGTAATGCTAAGTGAATGGGTGAACAGTCCACCACTGGCGTATAAGAGAGAGGCCATCGATGTTTTTTTGCAATCAGCAGATCTGTTTCTCATCGCATACGCCATTACTTACGGACATGTTGTGGTAACCCATGAGCAGCCTTCTGACACAAGAAAAAAAGTGAAGATTCCCAATGTTTGCGAGGCTATGAACGTAGAATGGACGACAACATTTAAGATGCTTCTCAATGAAAAGGCTTGTTTTGTTCTTGAAGATCTGTAATTCTTACCTCCGCCAACAGGCCCTTCACTTCTCGGCCTGAACCTCCAGGATACGGATGCAGGCGTCTTGACTGGCCACAAAGAGGCGGTAGCTCTGAAGAGCAGGGGAGGGGAGAGTATCCAAGTGAGTGATTGCTCCCGTGCCGCGCCTGTCCTCCCACATATAGTCTCCAGCCGCGGAAAAAGCCTGGAGACCACCGTCCGCTGTTCCCGCAATGATTCCGGCTCCCTCAGGCTGGGTCACGAGTGCTGTCAGCCCTGATATCTCCAGCTGCCAGAGGAGTATCGCTGTGCCGTCTTCTTCCGGGCCATAAGCCGCGACGGTATTGCCCGACTGACAGAGCAGTATTTCCTTCTCATGGAGTGTCAGGAAAGAGGACCGCTCAATTTGTTTCATGCCGTCCAATTTGAAAGAGCTGTGTTCACCAGCGTCTTTTCCTGAAAAAACGTGGATGACACCTCTACGGTCGGGCAGGAATATTTCCGGATCATCCGATTCAGCCAGAGCCCGGATAAGCGGTGCTGCTGTGGGTGCATCAGGTATATCCTGCGACCACAGTGATTCCCCTGTCCCGTCCAGACAGGTCAGATGATAAGAAGTCTTGTCTGATTCTTCTGTTTCTGTAATGCAAAGAAGTGTCTCCGGGAAAAGCGGATGGGTTGTGAGATGATGTATCTTTCCGGCTCCTTTTTTTCTCCCGAGAAAGCGCAGGCCCCCCTCATAAAAGATCAGGCTCTCCTCATCCAGCAGCACGGCCAGAATGTCCCCCTGCTTGTCCTGTTCCACCACGGCCAGCTCCGTAATATGACTTCCTTCCGGCAGGAGCAGGGCTTTTTCCATACCAGCCCGGTCCAGCAGGCGTATGCGGTTATGGTCATTGGCGAGCGCGATCAGCCATTCGCTCCGTCGGTTTTTCAGAAGCACCGGAGGCTGACTGTAACTGCCTCGAAAGCGGGACGACCAGAGCGATTCACCCTTCTCCAGCCCGTAAGCCATCAGCCTGCCCCGCCGGTCACACCAGACCAGACTGTTTTCCGGGTTTCCGGCTTGGCCCGGAAGCCAGGCCGGCACTCCTGTCAGAGGTCCATCCACAAAAAGACAGTCCCTCTCCCGAGGAGCTGCAGAAAAGTAAAATTCCCGGGCCACCGGCACTGCATTGGGTCTGTTGAAAGTCATGACAAAGGAGGGGTTGGCTCCCTGAAAAGAAAGGCCCTGCAAATGACGTGTGAACGAAAGGCGCTCGCCCGGATTGATATAAACGGCCACTGCCGAAGAGCCCAGGGCATAACGTGAGCTGGTCGATAAAGTCACCATCCCTTCCAGCGGCGTGGTGAGCATATTGGCAAGACTCACGGTCATCCGCGAACGGGTGACTCCGCTGCTCAGTGGTGGCTCAATTTTCAGATCGAAGGAAGCGGGCAAGGCATATTCTTCCAGTGGTGAGCCTTCAATAAAGACCGGGACAGTCATTGCCGGAAGAGTAACCCTTCCTTCCCGGGGTCCATGATATCTTTTCTCGCCAGACATTGCTTCAGTAACTGTCATGATCCCCGTGTTCAAAGGCCAGCCCATGGATTCAGGGATACCGTCCCGGGCAAAAAGCACTGTTTTTCCCTCATGATGCAGTACCGTACAGGCCATTTCTCCGATAATAAGATCGCCCAGCAGTTGCGCACTCTCGTAAAGCAGGCGGGGCTGAAAAGCATCGAGACTCCGGGGGATGGGCGGCGCAAAACGTACCCGGCCCCGCCCTTTTTGGTACAGCCCGGAAAACTGTTCAGCCACATCGGGAGGGATATGCCACCAGCCGCCTGTGGGTGCATCAATGATTATGTAGTCCAGCCCCTGGAGTGCGGTTTCGTACAAGGCGGGGATATACTGTTCCACAGCCTGGCGCGCCACTGGCATGTCTCCGATCCAGTCCACAGGCTCCAGCGAAAAGACAAGTCCTCCTTTCCGTTGCCAACCCTGCTGCGCCCGACCGGAAAGACGTGCTTCCCAGAGTCTTTCCACTTTTTCCCGGCTCGCCTGATAGTTCTGAGGCCTGTCACTGTCTGTGAGCCCGGAAAAAAGAAGACGGAGGGCGCCACCTCGGGAGCTTTGCAGCCCTTCCAGCAACGCATCAAAAAACACAAACCACAAAGGCCCGCAGCTTTCCGGAGAATCGGCTCGCAGCAGAATAATGCCCTCGGGACAGTGCCGGGTAAAGACCAGTGCCAGCCGTCTCCCGAAACGGCGCGTTTCTTCAGTCAGGGTCTCGGCGCTCATATGGGGTGGCCAGCCATCCCAGCGATAATCATAAAAAAGACTGTCGGAACAGCTGTCCAGAGCAATGCCCCGGAGTCGGGTGTCTCTGCAGAAGCGACTGGCCAGATCAAAGCGGGACTCCGCGATACGCCGCCACAAAGGACTGGTGAACCACGGTGCCTCCGGAGCCAGTTTCATGGCCAGAAAATTCTCCGTGATCCCCTCGGCACGCAAGCGGTTGGACGCCCCGAGAATCTCCTCTTTCAACCCGTCCCAGTCGCCGGGCATCACGGCTTCCCTGAGAATGTCGGGATGCGTCATCGTTTCAATATAGCCCGTATTCTCCTCGTCAAAGGGGATGGCCGCCAGACTCAAAGCCTCCTCTTCAGCGGGGAAGGGTTTCAGGTCATCCAGGATCCCTTCAAAGACAAAGCCACGAAAGCCTTTCTCATACCACGATGTCCCGTGATTGGCAGCCCAGGTCGCATTGATGGGTGCTGCAAGAAGCGGCTTGCCCATTGCCGGAGAATCCCATTGCCCGCCTTCAGAAGCATCGAGAGACAATGCTGGCAGAAGGAGGGTGAAAAGGCTGAATATGAGCAGACGGGAGGCATTCATGGTGAGCGTGTTTCCTGATTACTATGATAGCAGAAGGCCTATGCCCCGTGGCAAAGAAGAGGGTCTGGAGGCTCGCCTGAAAAAACCGCGGCCCGCACCATGGCCGCAAGCGAATTGTTCTTCTTTTTTCATCACAATGGGCACAGAGAAACCAAGTCCTGACCCCGCTTCAATTTGAATGATTTATCCTCTCTGTGGTATTGTATGCCGGCAGTGGGCGATTAGCTCAGCTGGTTAGAGCGCTGTCTTCACACGGCAGAGGCCACTGGTTCGAGTCCAGTATCGCCCACCATTTTCCCCTCCTTCCAACCTCTGCTTTTTGTTCCTTTCCTGTCAAGCCCATTCAATTACAGGGTTTGCAGGCCTATGTCACAGAGATAGGCATAGGTCTCATCATAAAAAGCCGGAAGCCGCGTGGGATCTGAAGTTTCGCCTGTGGGCACATACAGAACCATTCCCTGTCTGGCTCGGGTCAGTAACACTCTGTAAGCATTTTTCTGATAGAGCTGTCTCTGGGCCTTGGCGATACGCTGCCATTTATTTCCCCGGAAAGAAAAATGCTTCCAGGTCTTATCCCTGAAGCGGAAATCCCCATCCCAGGCAACACAGGCCCAGTCCAGTTCCAGCCCCTGCACATGAAATTCTGTGGCCACGTCTTCCAGATAATAGGAGGAGCGGACATCGTCTTTTCCTTCCAGGAACCAGTTTACAGGATCCATGGGACTTTTCACATCAATGGCATAAGGCTTCAGACGTTCCGCCTGAGAAGAGACAACGATACCGTAACGCTCGTTTCCCGAAGCCTGTTCTCTCAGCCAGTTCTTGGCTTTGTCCAGATCCCGTGTCAGTCGGATGGGATAATTCTCATTGATTTCTTCCAGCAGCCGCCCCGCTTCAGCGACTTCAATATCCAGTACTTTCTTCACAAATTCGGAGACCCTTTCCGAGCGGAAAGAACGCATGGATACACTGAGATGCAGTTCTGATTTTTGCTCGCAAATCATGGTGGGATGCTCTGCAATGGCTTTCAGTACATCGCCGGAACCGTATTCACTTTCATGGAGGTGAGGCGAGATATAGAGGTGCCAATGAGGAAAATGTTCCAGAGCCGCGTCCACCCAGGCTGTAATGCCCGCTTCTCCCGTATTGATTTCCTGGCCGCCTCCAACAAGACAGACGATGACAGCCCAGCTGTCTTCATGGCGATCCATAACAGAGATGAGGAACTCCGGCTCAGACTGTGAGAAGTTCTGGATCTTTTTCTTCCGCTTCATGAAAGCGGCTGTCTGGTTCTGGTTCCAGGCGCGTTGAGCTTCGTCAAAAAGAGCAACATGTTCCGCCGGAGCCCGAAGGTCTTTCAGATAATCATCTCGAAAGTGGTGGACATTCTGAATAAAGGCTTTGACTTTGGTACGGGCGTCCCCTTTTTTTATTTTCTTTCCCAGCCGCTTTTCCCGTTCAACCATATCTCTGGCCAGGGCTTCCCGCAACACTTTGACAAGAGGGCCATTACCGGACAGAAAAATACGGGGTACCTTCGCATCGATATGTTGCGTGGCAATATTCAGACCCACCAGTGTTTTGCCTGCTCCCGGCACACCTGTGACAAAACACAGTGCTTTGAAATTCTTCGCCTCCGCTTCCTGGATAATCTGGAAAAGTGTTTCCGAAGTCTCCTGCAGGTTTTGAGCACCTGCATCGCTCCGGGATATTTCCGCTACACCATGGCCGGCGTACAAGGCCCGGGCCGCTTCAATAATCGTGGGCGTAGGATAATAACGGGAGTTTTCCCAGCAGTGAATATCGAAGGGTTCGGAGGAAATATATTCGGGGATTTTGGTGAGACAGTGCCGGAGATTATCACTGTTGGCCAGAACTGTTTCATAGAGTCCGGCCATACGGCCATGACTCACCAGGGCAAAAGGCACCGAAGGGGCGTCAGTGGCCACCAGTACAGGCACTATCGGGAGATTGTGACTTCCCTCGTGAAAGTTTTTCAGATCCAGGGCGTAGTCATAGGCCTGGTCCCGGTCAGCGCGCAGATAGGTCGTGGCACCCGTTTTGAATTCGAGGATATAAATGATCCCGCCAATTACGGCCAGCACATCAATGCGCCGGCCCATGCGGGGGATATCAAATTCAAAATAGAGCTTCCCATGAAAACCGGACAGAGCCTTCCGCAAGATGTCAAAGCTGTCCTGCCAGGCATTGCGTTGGGCGAGCTCGATGGAAAAAGTGCTCTGTGCGGCAATCAATCCGAGGACATACTCATCGGAACTGTTCAGAAATTCCGTAATCGTTGCGCTGTACCAGGCCCGTTTGATGAGTGGATTTGTTGTGCTTGACCCCATGGGTTCACCTGTTGATGTTTTCTCAAGGAACGCTGGTTTCTATTGTAACCTACAGGCCATCGAACAAGGAAATGATGCGGGGGAGAGGGAGGGGACAGCGTGGATCCCGAAGGTCAATCTCCGCCGTCTTTTCCCCTTTTCTCTCCTAAAATCCGGATCAGACAGGAAGTCTCAACAAAGAATAAAAAAATAATCCCGTCAACACTGGTTCCGTTCAGCTGAGATTTGTATAATAGGAATGGAATAGTATTGATGAGCGTAGATTGGAGAATATTCTGGCATGCTTGAATTCAGGACAGCGGTTAGTGAAAGGATTGCTTGAATATGTCTGGTTTTTATTCCGACAAAAGAGGGAAAGATCCAACACGCTTGTGTCATGTATGCCGCATGTCTGTGAGTGCTCTGGCGCAGCGTTGTCGTTTTTGCGGTGCCACGCTGCAGCGTCCCCGTAAAACGGATGAAACGCTTACAGTGGAAGATCTGGGTGGGGAAACCAGCACCTCTTACAGGCCTTCAGCCAATGTGGTTGGTGCTCTGGAAGCATTTGCCGAAGAAGAAAAAGCGCAAAGCCGTTCCTACACTGAAGGGACAGGCAAGGAGCGCAGCCGTAATAAGCAGTCCAGTCAGTCCGATGCCCGTTCGAAAATGGAGCAGGCTCTGGATGAATTGGATCCTTCCAAGATAGATATTTATTCCGTGGATATTCTTTCACGGCGTCCCAGAGAATCGCCACAGCCCACTTCATCTCCCCTGCAATCTCTGGGACCTAAACTGTTGGTGATCGCAGCATTTTTTCTCGGGCTTATCGTTCTTTATTTTGTGGCGGATATAGGCTGGAAATGGTTCCGTTCCGGCCGTGGCACGCAACAGGTTGTCACCACAGTATCACCCAATCGTGCGGAATCCATGCTTGCGGAAGGTCTCCCATTGCTGGAAGTGCACCGCGAGGCCATTCGTGCTCTTCAAGAAGAGAATTCACCGGAAAACCTCCGTATTATCCGTGACATCCGGACAAGATTGACCCGCTACATCGAGGAGGAGGCCTATTGCAATCCCTTTGATATGTTGCGTCTTTCCAATGCCAACAGAGACTGCTCAGCTGCGGCTACGGTGGATTTCGACCAGGGCCTGAACCATCTCGCTGATGAGATACGTAAAGAAGCGGCTCTCTTCAAGTTTATTCTGACCAGCGTTGATGCTGATGAGGGAACGGCCGTCTTCCGTTTGAACAATGCCTATACAGATCTGGAAGAACAGACTGTTCAACAGGGAGACCTGCTTCAGGACCGCTTTATCGTGACCGGCATCTCTTCCCGTGGTGTTGCACTTCAGGACACCCATCCAAAAGCAGAGGGGCGCCGCCTGATTGCGAAAACGCTGTCTACTGTTCTTCCGGACTGACGGGAGAGGAATCAGCCTGAGGAGCCGGAGCAGTACGGGCCTGTCCTTGCACAGCCTCCAGAAGCTGCGGATCCACTTCCTGATTACGGGCCTGCATCTGTTCCACATAGCCGCGCGCCGCTTCAATATCACCCACCATGAGATGGGCCGCCGCCAGATTGTAGAGGCTGTCTCCATGATCGGGTTCCGCAGCAATGGCCTGTTTCCAGCAGGCGATGGCCTCGGGGATTTCCTGGCGCATACCATGCAATACTCCCAGATTGTAGAGAGCAAAAACATAGTCCGGCTTGATGCGTATGCTCTCTTTCCAGGCGGCCATGGCTTCATCAACACGCTGAGCCTCCAGATAGGCCCGAGCCAGATTGGACCAGGCGAGTGCCGGATCGGAATGACCCGGTATGGCCCGGGCCAGTGCCTCCAGCCAGCTGTCCTCATCGCCTGAGTCTTTCATGAGCCCGGCCAGGAATTCAGAGGCTTCCGGCCAGTTCGGGTGAATTTCCAATGCTTTGTGCCCGCGTTTCAGCGCCCGGGCCCGGTTTCCACGGGCCGCGTCCATTCTGGCAAAATTCAGATACAGTTCTCCCGCATCGCCTGCGCGGGTCCGTACCACCGGCGCGAGCAGGTTCTCCACAGGCGCAAAATTGTCCGTCAGCAGGAGTGTCCCGTTTTTCCGGATCAATTCATTGAGGGTCACATTGGGAATGCGCATGCCTGTATAGTCATGAGAAGCGGCCAGCCGACCGGGGATATCATCGAGAGAGAGGGCTTGTTTTGAACAGACGACGACAAAGGTATCCCGCACGAAGGAAGGGCGGCCTGTATTGAAGACAGCCACTTCTTCGAAAACCTGACGGCAGGTGTGCACCACGGCCGAGAGGAACGCACCTGAATCCAGCAGATCGATCATGTTGAAGAGATACATGCCGTCTTCTTTCAACAGCCGGTGGAGACGCTGATTGAATTCCAAAGTGGTGAGATGATAAGGAACCGTGTAATCATTGATGGAGTCACCGAAAATATAGTCGAAATCTCCATGAACATCATCACGGCCCTGTTGAGCCAGCAGATCATCAATCACATTGCGTGCGTCCATGTCGCGGATATCAATGGTCGTGTCCCGGGGCAATCCCAGCTGTGCATGGGCTGCTTCGGTAACAGCCGGATCAATTTCAGATACCAGAATCCTGCTGCCCGGTCGCAGCAGTTCCAGATGATGGGGATAGGCATAGCCGCCGCCACCGATGACAAGGGCATGCAGCTGCGCAGGACGGGGATGCCGTTTTTCCAGCACACTGTCATAGACCCATTCATATTCATAAAGCAGCCGTGTGGGATCGCGCAGATCTATACAGGAATGAACAAGCTGATCCAGCAGCATCTCCCGTACTTCCGGCTCTTCCCGATCCTGTAAAATGGCAATGTATGAATACTGACTTTCCTCTTCATAGACCGTACGGTCACTGTAAGCGGAAGGGATTCGGATAAGTGCATATACAGAGGAAAGCGGAGCCACGGTGGGAAAGAGAGCCGCTGCAAGAAAGACGCAAGTGAGCAATACCACTCCCACGGAGAGGATCCGGCGGGGCTTGTACAGCAACCCGGCCAGTGCAAGAGAAAAAGCCACGGCCAGAATCATGGGCAAAGCGCCCATCCACTGGATGAGCCAGTAGCCGGAGAGGAAAGTCCCGAAAATACCGCCCAGAGAACCCCAGGCGTAAATCATGCCTACAGAAGCTCCGGCACCCCGGCCGCTTTCCAGACTGCGGCGTACCAGCAGCGGGCTGATCATGCCGATGAAGAAGCAGGGGACAAGACAGAGCACGGCCAGCTGCAACGCGATCTGCATGGGCCAGGAAAGGAGGGCGAGAAAAAGGATTTCGCCCCGTTTCATACTGGTCAGGCCGTTCCAGACTGGCGAGAGCATGACAGCAAGAGCGGAGAGGGATAAAACCGCCGCAATGCATCTGTTGCTGAAGCTCCGGTCGGCCAGCCGCCCCCCCAGATAATTTCCGAAGGTGATCCCGCCCAGAACCAGCCCGATAACCATGGTCCAGGTATAGAGGGAGCTTCCGAATTCCCGTGCGATGAGCCGTGATACACCAAGTTCATAAGCCATGAAAGCCGTGTTGGAAAGAAATACGGTTGCCGCAGCCGGAGCCCATTCTCTAAGGCCCGGGGTATTCGTCCGGTCCGGCGCCGATTCCGATTCCTTTGCAACAGCGGTCTCTTTTTTTACAGACCGGGAAAAGCTGTGCAGACTGTATGCCAGCCCCAGCAGCCCGAGTCCGCCCCCCGAGACAAAGAGGATGGTGGAAGCATTCCAGACCATCACAAGATAATAGCCTGTGAGAAAGGTGCCCAGCAGACTGCCCGCCACGCCCCAGGCGAAAATACTGCCCACAGTGCGCCCGGCCTTACGCTTGAGACCCAGAGCCATTTTCACCACCACGGGCGGAATCATGCCCAGAAGCAGAGCCGGGATCAGAAAGACCAGGGATACATGCAGAAAAATGCGCAGAGGCCAGAGGCGGCCACCCAGAAAGCTGAGCAGGCTTCCCAGACGATTGAGAGGAAGAATCATGAAACAGGCCAGGGCCGCCAGAAGAAAAAGAACAGCCAGCGACCGCTCCGGTATGCGCCGGTCAGCCAGCCGTCCGCCCAGATGATTGCCCAGAGCCATGCCCAGCATGATCACGCCGATGACTGCTGTCCAGGTATAGAGCGAAACCCCGATATACCGGGCGATAATTCTCCCGGCCACCAGTTCCAGAATCATGATGCAGGCGCTGGAGATAAAGACGGTGCCGCAGGCGGTCAGCCAGGGGATCAGCGGTGGAGAAGAACTGTTGTCACGGTGCATGGCGAACTTTCATCCAGAATAAAAAGGGATATTCAAGAGATTGACACAAAAGGCAGCCGGAGAACAGAAGTTTTCCGGCTGCGTGAAACATATCATAATCGAAAAGAGAAAAATGTTTACAGGGCCATCTTCTGACGAATGACCGCTTCCAGGCCGGTCAGGGTATAGCTGCCTAAAATGGCTTTTTCCGCTTCATTCCACTGAAGGTCACCGCTCAGGGTCAGGTCCATTTCATTTTTCAAGTATTGCGTAACCCAGGGCAGGGCCAGACCGGATAGCAGAAACTGCAGTCCGGGTCCGCCCGTTTCATCGGCTTCAATACGCAGAATGAAGGTGGCTGTATTCGGGTCGTTCAGATCAGCAGCCAGCCTGGCCGTCTGGATGGTCTGAACCACGCCCATGGCCATCTCCGCTTCCTGGCTTTTTCGGAAAGCTTCCCAGTCCTGGCCGCCGGAGCTGACGCCTGCTGCAATGAGTGCCAGCAGATCACCATTGTTATTGTCCAGTACCAGTTCAAGATGGTGGTTGCCCTCGATAGCAGCGGGAGCTGCTTTGCTTTGTACAGGCCACAGTTCGAAAAGCTCTTCTTCCACGGCTTCAGGAATGGCGAGAGTGCCTTGCACGAAAAGGTTGCCCCGTTCCGGCAGTTCAAAACCGTCAGAAGTCCAGTTGATCTGTTTCACTTTGGCCAGAAGATTCTGTCCGTTCAACTCCTTTGCAAACAAGCGGCCCAGACGCTGTTCATTGGCGAAAACAGTCAGCTGCGCTTTATGGGTGTTCATGTCCGTCTTGATCAGAACCGCCAGTTCCCGGGGCAGCACATGGGGAAGCAGTGTTTTTATCTGATCCGCATTCAAGGGGAGGTCCAGTTTTTCAGGCAGATAATCGACCAGATAGGGAACCAGCAAGAGAGGATTGGCTATGAGTCGCAGGCGTGCGCCGGGATCACACACGGTCTGATGCTGCAACACGGGTGAAGCTGAAAGTCCCAGTTCTCCATCGAATTTATTCCAGGCGATGGCACCGCCCGCAATGATGGCGATGAGCAGCACACCCAGCACGATAAGAATAACAAGAAGTACTTTTTTCATCTGTTTTTCCTTATGCTTCCAACTGATGCCTTTCTCCGCCGGAAGGATACAGCAGAAGCTTTTTGTCTGTTAAAACCGGAGAGCATGATCACACTTCAGTATACTGGAAGGAGAAAGAGTGAATCCAGAAAGTGACGAGAGAAGCTCAGGGGACGGCATCAGTCATTCTTCCTCTTTTTCCTGGTGCTGATTCGGCAAGATTCAACACTGAAAAGGGTAGGTTATGCTTCTCTTGGTCTTCCCAATCTGGATCCCGGTCATTTTTTGCGTTGTTGTGGCTGAACGCTTTGACCTGCGTACCGGGTCGCAAAAAAACCGGGATGACGGCGGGGGTTGTAGTAGGGGCGAGGACCGAGGGATGAGGGGCGTATTATAGGTGACAGGTGATTGGGGATAGGTAATAGGGCTGACGAC
>LSQX01246759.1_pt1 | contig 11490 bp, 3 predicted proteins | sample 654561 | NCBI WGS metagenome assembly LSQX01 (sample SAMN04489861, study PRJNA283612) | anaerobic digester metagenome | isolation source: 4 biogas reactors fed with cattle manure at either 37C or 55C with and... | place: Denmark: Kongens Lyngby | collected 2014 | reverse complement strand
GTATAAGAGACAGGTCCAGAAGGCTATGGCCTTACCCGCGGCCTTGGGTCAATGGTTGGGAATACAATAAGTTCAATACCTTCTAAATCTGGTGGCGTTAGTATGGGGGCAAGCATAGGTGGTGGAGCTGTTTCGGGAGCCGCTATGGGAAGCGCAATAGGTCCAATAGGTACAGTGATAGGAGGAGTAGTTGGTGCCGCTTCTGGACTCATAAAAGGACTCGTTGGCAAAAAATCAGAATCAAGAGCAATTGCTAAAGCGAATCATGAAGCGGAAGTAGCTAGAGGTCAAGCTCGACTGAAGCTCTATGAACAAAATAAAGGTCCAGAGCTAGCTACCATATATAAGTGTGGCGGCAAACTTAAACATGCTAATGGCGGGAGGATTATGATACAGACTCCTTATGAGAATGGTATAATCAGAGGCCACGAGAATGGCGGCATGATACCACAAGAGCAGGCTGCTACTATTAATATGAAAGGTATGTCTGATATTAGAGCAGGTGGAACTCATCAAGAAAATCCTTTAGGTGGTGTTCCTATTGATAATAAGAATAACTTTGTAGAGCAAGGTGAGTTTAAATATGGTAAATATGTATTCTCTAATAGATTTTAATTATGGCTAAAAAGAAAAAACAACATAAGACTTTTGCTGATAGAGCAAGAGAGTTAGTAAAAAAATATCCAAGAGCCTCATTTGATCCAATTGAAAAACGAGAATTAGATGAAGCTCTTGCCGCTTTACAAGAAGAGCAAGATGCGTTTAAGGCAAAGCATGGTATAAGGAGTCAAGCTCCCAATGAACCAGAGGGCGCTCCAACGATGTTGCAGAATGGTACCGATCCTGAATATATGACACCTATAAATACCGAGTTGTGGCCATCAATGAAATATGATGCAAGAGCTCTAGCTAGTAATCTACCATTCGCTGACAGATATTCGAAGCAGCCGAGTACTGGTCCTGGAGAATATAATGGTGAGATTACACCAATAAATACCAAGTTGTGGCCATCAATTGCTTCTGGGGCAACATCCTTAGCCGGCAATCTATTGTTAGCTAATAGGTCTTTGAATCAGTCGAGAAGGGATTTGGTTAAACCGAGAACGATGGTAGCCCCTACTGTTGATTTATCTAGAGCAAGAGCTGAGCTAGCATCACAATCCGCATTAGCTAGAACTACAGCTATGAGGAATTTAAGAAATGCTTCTACTTCCAGAGGTCAATTACTAGCAGGGACGGCAGCGACATCTATTGGTTTGAATAGAGCACTATCTGGAGCAATGGCTGATTCTTATAACAGAGAGGCTGAGCTTAATTTCAATGCTCAAACAAGAGCCGCAGAAATGAACGCTCAATTAGCCGCAGAAGCTGATAGGATTAATGCTCAGAACAGAATGCTTGGTATAGATAAATCGAATGAGTATCTAGCTGGAGCATTTGAGATCCCAGGTCAAGTCACTAGAGATATAAATCAAATTAAAGAACAAGATAGGACATTCTCTGCCATGGGGGGGAGGTACAAGTGGGTTGACTATAGAAATCCCAAGACCGGCAGGAAGGAAAGACGTATGGTTTTTTTAAATGAGGATGGGGAAATGGTGTTAGTAAATGGGGGACAGTAATATGGCAGTAAGATATATACCGCAATTCATAGAAACAGATCTTGGATTTTATAAAGATATTCTAGACAGAAGGGAAGCTGAGTATGAACAAGCTTTTGCTATGCCTCTAGAGATGGAAGATATGTATGCTAATGTCCCTACTGTCATAGATGATATCGAGACCAAGAACGAAGTGTTAAATGATTTTAAAAGTAGGGTAGAAGATATTGTGTATAAAAAGTATAGTGGAGATTACGCTGCTGCAAGAAGGGATATAGCTAGAGAAGTTATGAAAGAAAAACAAAATCCATTCTTCAAGATAGCTCCAGAAAGATATAGGTTAGCAGAAGAAGAGCGTAAGATTAGAGAGAAGCTTGGTATCAACTACATTCCTGGTAGAAGCGTTATGGATGTTCCAATACGTGATGAGAATGGTAATTGGATTACTCAGGATCAACTTCAGCATAAGTATTGTGATAGAGGACAATTAGTTAATAATCTACAAACTCAGTTTAGTAGAATGGCCAGTATGATTCGTGATGGCAAGTGGTCTATCAGTAAAGACATTGATGGCCTTATAGAGAAGGCTAGAACAAGAGGGATTACTAACAGCGAAGTTGAACCGTTGGCTGAAATTATGGCTCAAACATTAACGAACTCAGATCCTGAACTTGATCCAGCAATAGCTTATGAAATAGCTCTTAACGAGGCTCGTACATATGTCCAAGGATATACCAAGGAAGAGCGTCAAGATCCTAGATACAAACCAGGTGGTGGTGGTGATGATGACGACGACCTATATAACTTTCAAAGATATGAAGGCATTTTTAAACGCTCCGAGAAAAAGCAAAGAGCTACTAAAGGCATTAAGGCTGCAGAAGACATCGTACAGATGAATAAGGTTGGTATGCCTCTTAGGGCGATTGCTCAAGAAACAGGGGTCATCGGTAAATACGAACCAGTGGGATATGTAGAACCTCCTGAATTTGAACAATCAATACGTTACTTCAAATTGCAAGTTGAAAACGGAACAGCTGGATGGAATGATCTGGTTAATCAGATAGGAATTGGTGTGTCAAAAGTATTTGGCCAAATGGCGGCATCATTTACAAATTATGTTGAAGGAGTAGAGGCTGTCAATTACAATGACGTGAAGAAAAGACTTGATATTATATTTGGACAGGATACAGATAACAGTTTCAATGATCCTGTAGGTAAATACAAAAATAATCCAGAAATTATAAGTAGATTTCTTGAAGAAATCCCAGATGACAAGAAAGTTGAATTTGGTATAGAAAGAGGTGCAAACGGCCTCCTCGGTTTTGTTGGTAAAGAGGATATGGCATGGGACGTATATGGATTTAAACAAAATAGATATATATCAAATAACATTAAAGAAGCAGTTAAATACTTAACCGAAGAAATCACAAAAGGAGGTGCAGATATAGGCAAATATTATGATGAAAAAGCTAAGGAAGTAAATTCTTATCTTAAAGCAAATCCATATGCAGCAATACTAGCAGGAGACATGCTTGCCAACGATCCAGAATTGAGCGGTATGAAAGCTATTTCTCAAGCTATGAATATGGTCGAAAATGCTAAGATTAACTACGGCGAGAGCTTTAATGAAGAATATAGTATTTTCACCCAAGATGAGGATACCGAAGAATTTGTCAGGAAGGTTTCTGGTTCTATTGCAGACTTAGAGATATATAAATTGATAGAAAAAGATGATGGTTGGTTTAGTAAAAGCAAGATTGAATCAAAAGAAGAAAAAGGAAGAGCATCTAAAGATTATATTGCTAAAATTGAAAAAAAGGATTGGAGATCACTTAGATTTGACCCAGTCGATGGATCATTTAGGGCAACCTTCCTTGATGATGATAATCAACGAACTAACATAGTAATCCCAATTACTGGGAAGAATGCTAGCAAGATTTTACCAATAGCTTATGTTCCGGCCATTCAAAAAGTAGCTAACTTCCTGAATCCAGATTCGTTCTTTAAAGGTGAAGACTTAAAGCCAGATGGTACAAGAACTATTAACTTTATGGGAGTTAATTATGTTATGGAAGTAGTTCCATATAAAGACTCTTTAATAATAGAGATAAATGGATTTGATTCGGATGGGAATCATTATACAGAAGAAGACCTATATGAGGATTATGTTGCCTTTGTACATAGGGCTTTAGCAGCAAAATCAAAAAGCTATTCAGATAAATAAATAAAAACAGCATGGCAGATTACACATTTGATATAGATCCAATTAAAGAAAATGAAAACCTTGGTGTAGATGATTCGTCTGCACCAGGGATTTCTAATTTAGACAATCGTCCACGAAGGACCAAAGAGGAGTACGAGCATTTACTAGAATTAGAGCTAAATAAAGATAGAGGCCATAAAACACGTGTCCCCGTAGGTTTAACTATGGAGAAATACAAACACCCTATTAGAGGTCTAAAGAATCTAGAGGGTATAACTTTGAGCGAATTTTCAAAGCCATATGGGGCAGAACAATATATGGCGGAGAATCAACTTCTAATACAAAAGGCCGCCAATGCTGTAGCGGGCGCTCAGACTATGGCCGCAACTTCATTTCTGGATTCAACAGTTGGTGTTCTTGTTGGATTGGGCAGTGCAGCATCAGGAGGTTCTTTCGTCAATAATAAATTTTCTCAATGGATGCATAAGATCCAAGGATATGTTACTGAAGACCTAGCTCCTTTATATAGGGAAGCCTGGGAACTGGATGCCCCTTGGTACAAAAAACTGCATACAGCAAATTTCTGGGGTGACGCTCTTGTTAATATGGGTTACTCTGCTGGTCAAGCTGCGTCAATAGCTGCCACTGGTGGAACTTTTAATGCGCTGAAAGGTGCTGGGACTGCAAGCAAATTCATTAATACTGGCAGTAAACTTATGAGCAGAAGTTCAAAGCTTGCTAGCAATGCTTCTAGTGCATATAAAACAGCAAAGGGATTGGCGGTAGCTGCAGAAGGCAACACTATCCCAAGCCTTGGAACTATGGCTTATAAAGCAGACGACTTCCTAGCAGCATTACAGTCCTCATCTAAAAAGATAATGGGTACTGACAAGGCAATACAAAGAGCATCATCATTGATTGGCTCAATGGGTTACGCTAGAGCAGAAGCATTAGGCAGTGGAGAAGAGTTGTATAATGACCTTATGCAAGAAATGAAGATCAGAAGGACACTGCAGCTAGAGAGATATCTAGAAGACAATGTTCCTGTGATGCTTGCAGAAAACCCTGGGATGACAGAAGCTACAGCTAAAAGATTAGCTACAGAGAAGTTCGATGAAGATATGTATCAAGAAATTGCAGCTATTGAGAAATTGGTTCATGCAAATAACAACACTGTGTTTGCACTTAACCTAGCATATATGGCTGCAGCTGGCGATATTATGTTTGGTCGATTAGCCACTAGGGATCTTACTATAAGAGAGAAGCTCGCTAAACATGCTTTGGCTCCAAAGGTTGGATTTGAGGCTCTTGAAAAAAATCCTCAATTACTTAGAGAAGGACTTAAGCCAGTTACTAAATCTGTCAAGGAGAAATATATTGGTGGTATTGGTAAACACTTCTTAAAAAATCCATCTACAGAGTTTGTAGAAGAAATGTTTAACGAGATTAACTCTAGCTCTTCTATTGAATTTCACAAGGCTAAATATGACCCAGAAGTACAGTATGAACATAATTCATTTCTAGAGGGTTACTTAGCAAAGGTTGCTAATAACTTCTCAGATATTGATGAATGGGAATCTGGTGTAATGGGATTCATTGGTGGCGGTATGGGTGTATTGGGTCCAACTAGAAAAGCTGGTGGCAAGATGAAGGTTGGCATGCAAGGTGGCGTATGGGATTATTTTCGTGGATTACAAGAGTCATCTGCCGGTGCTGTTACGCACGATGTTATTGATAAGATTAATCAGAGATTAAGTTCTGGCGATAATCTTAAGCTATATCAAGCTGCCATAAGAAGAACTAAATATATGAATGAGTCTGCTAATGCAGCTGCACTTGGCGATGAATTTGTATCAGAAAACGCTGATATAAGCGCATTTGTTAATGACCTGATACTATTTGATGAACTGGGTCTTATTGACGAGTATATGGCCATGATTAAGGCTCCTGTCAATATGACAGCCCAAGAAGCTCGTGAAGTATATGCAGCTAAGGCAAATCCAAATCAATCAGTAGAATCAGAGGACCCTAATGCTAGCCCAGAATTAATAGATATATTTGAAGGCATGTCAGATGAAGAAGTTGTTAGAACTTTGGAAGAGTCTAACAGATATTATTCTGACTTTGCTGATTACGTTATCAAAACAAGAAAGTCTATTGAACCTATTATCGCCACGCTGGATCTTCCGCCAATGGCTCAAAATAGACTACTAGATATATTAACAGATACTTATGCGTCAATAAGGAACTCACATGATCGTATCAATAAAGCTACAGAGATACTTACCCCTGCACTTATTGAACTATCTGATCATATAGTACACTCTGTAACAGACGGAAGAGCTGGTGTTAAATCAGATTCATATGATGGTCTTTCAGTGAAAGAATTGGATGCCGCACTTAATAGAGAAATTAAAAATGCTCTTGGCAACGAGTCGTTTAAATTGAAGGACGTTCAAATGGCTTTGAAGAATTATCAGAGCTTATCAATCAGATTGGCTGAACTTGCGAGTATAGAAGAGTTTATAACTAGCCCTAAAAAGATGAAGGCTCTTTCTGATCTCATGGAAGAAGATATTTCAGATCGTCTTTATGATGCAAGTAAAAAGGCTAGTACTCGTGAAGAGCTTGAGAATCTTAGGAGAATGGCTGAGGCAGAGCTTGGCAGCGCTGATATTGTAGATAAGGGGGCTAATGAAACAGCCGAAATAGCAGAACAAGACTTCACTCAGCAGTCCAATATGATGGATCCAAATATGGCTCCAGAAATTAGCTTAAAAGATCAAATAGAGGGCCTCAATAGAGAAGCTGAGTATGCTAAGTCTAACATAACAGAATCTATTACAAGTAGTGGTAATCCAATATATAGAACTCGATTATTCGAAAATGAAAATTTCTCTTCACGTGAAGTAGCTGAGAATGCTATAGACGACTATTATGCTAGGAAAATTAATGCTATTAATAATTCCGGCAAAGAGAACGTCAAATATTCTGGGCCTCTATATGATGCTATGAAGAAGAGCCCTGCATTCGCAAGAAAAGTTGCAGATAAGTTACAAGAAGCATTAATAGAAAAGGCCAAGAAGGATAATGATTTTGCTAAATGGATTGATAAATCTCTCAAAGATTATCACGATAAGGATAGTAATATCACATCAGATCCAGACCAGTTCTTTGATATGATAGATTATGCTAGGTCTACTAGTAGTGGACATGGAGTTACATTAATTAACACTATTGTAGAAGTAGCTAAAGCTATTCAAGAAGAAGTAGAATCTAACAACCAAAAGAGAGAAGCGTTAGAACCTGGTTCAGGTGTGATTAAATCAAGCCCCAATAATGCCATTAAAGGCTTTAAAACAGCAGAAGAAGCTCTTAATAGCCCTGGCGTATTTGATGAGATTAAACTGGCTATAAATGCGCATAATTTTAGCAATAAGGGATATTATCCAATACTGTTTAACGGCAAGTTGGAATTTGCGTATTTAACCAATGATAATAAAGTAGCTCTTTCCAAGGGCGCTACGGTTGATCCAAAGAATAAAGTACATTCTATTTATGCTAGTTACAGAAAGCATAATATAACCAACATTGACACATTTGACTTAAACTCAATGTCAGTAGTTAATGTAGAGTTAGCTGAACAGAGAGTTTACTTCATGCCTAACAGGATCGAATCTAAGCCTTTGCAGTTAGCGAGTGAAGGCATTGAGAGTGATTTGTTTTTTAAAGGTGCATACAAGATAGGAGACCAAGTAACTCTTCGTCTAGATAAAGATACTGGCTCTTCTGATAATGCAATCATTCATGTTAAGGTTGGGGGTAATATCATTGGTAAAATTCCAATGTACGATCCACAAGGCGGTCCAATAAATAGCAGTCAGGATTTAGCAGCGTTTAGAAGAAGCGCTTATGCATCACTGAAAATTGGTAATACTGTTACAACTAAGATAGCAGGATTATCATATAGGGATAGCTATGGCCATGCCTCACCAAGCGTAGTATCTGAAGTTAATTTCAAACCTAAGGTAGGTGATAATAACGTCAGGATGGGAGCCAATCTAAATGCTTCTGTCAATTTAGATATGTTTGGCGGTTTTATACTAGGAATATCAAAGAAGACTGCTGGTGGAGATACAGTTGTTAGTACTGGCGCATACGAAAACCTTCAAGGTTATTTCGGAAGAAGATCTTCATCTAATGGTAGCATACTAGTTGGATTTAAGAATCCAGTTACTGGCGTATTATCAACACGTATAGGATTTCCTATTAGTTTATCTAGCGTAAATTCTGAATACAGAAAAGTGATTGTAAATCTTCTTGAGAAGTCTATATCTAATATGTCTTCTAAGGAGAAGTTTACTGAGTCTGATGCTAAGTACTGGGATGTAGTAATGGGTGATATATTTGGCGGTAAGGCATTCTTAAATTCAAATGGCACTATCACACTATTATCAGCAAGAGGAGATAGATTTTATCTTAAGCCAATGGATCAAGATGCTTTAAACCCCAAAGGAGAATTATTTAAATTCTTCAATAATAATATTATATCAATTGGGACAGATGCAATAAATCAGACCAATCCAGCATCATCAAGCAATTTGCTTATTAAAGCATTCTTTAATGAAGGAATGCTCAATGACATGACCGTTAACCAACTTCTTGGTAATTTCATAAATATTAATGTTCCCAAAGATGGTCCATCATTTGAATCTGTAGTTCCAATTATTGATACTGGTATAGATGTTAAGTCTGAGACTCCTGTTCCTGCAGCTGAGACTAGTGTTACACAAGCAAAAGCAGAGGGATCTCCAAAAGTATCAAGTGATACTCAAGGTATGCCTAGCGTTCCTAAGGAGGCTTTAGTTCCTACAACAGTTGTTAAGCCCGTAACTAAGAAGCTACTTAGTGATATTAAGTTTGCCAATAAAGTTGTCAGCAAGAAATATGCTGGTAAGATTGTCTATGCTTCTACCGGTTCTGGTAAAACCTCTATTGTCAAAAACTTTGATAATGTTGTCGATGGCGACGTTATCCAAATTGATTTGATTAGAGATTTCCTTAATAAACAGTTGATCAATGGCCCTCATGTCGTTGTAGACCAGAGTCAAGCTAAAATTCTTAAAGACAGGATGGATAAGGCTCTTGCCTCTAATAATCCTAAGGATAGAGATGATGCTATTAAAAGCCTTATATATGACTTCACGGTTCTAATGAATCAGTCTCATACTACAAGTATGGCTGAGTTCAGAAGGGATGTTATTACTCCTGCATTTAAAGATGCTGCTAGACAAGGCAAAACTGTTTTAACCGGATCTAATTTTGCTAAAGAAATAGCTGATTTTGTATTTTTACAAAGGAATAGGTTAATCTCTTCTGTTGCTATGGCTGATATGGCTCCGACTAAGGGCAGCGCTGTAGTTGCTGAGATAGATGATTTCTTATCAGAATATATACTAGAAGACGTCGATTCACCAGCTAATGCGCCAAAGCAAGCCAATATAATAGATACAGTTAAAAAGCCAAAAGAGACCATAGCCAAAGAAGGAGTATCAGAACTATTGGAATCTAATCCTGAATTGGCTAATGCTGTATATGAAGCTTTAGGGTTTAAAACAAATATAACTCAAGATGATAAAAGTTATTACAGAGGACAAATAGAGAAACCTATTATTGATAAAGATGGAAATCTTATCTTATATGCAAAAGAAGATGAACTTTATAAAAGAGCAGGATTAAAAAGTAAAGGTATATCAATGACAGATGATTTACAATCTGCCATTGAATATGGTAATGGACAACTTGAGGTTTCTAAAAATCTTGCTAGTGAAGAAAATATAGGTGTTGATTTAGAAAGAGAGTTAGACAGATTAGATGAAAATGGATATTATCTTATACAAATACCTAAAAATATTTCTAATGAGATAGTAAAAGAAGCTGGGGAAGTTAAAGTTATTGGGGATAAAATTGTTATTCCAAAAGGACAATATAAAATTGAACAAGTTATAGATGGTGTAGGTACTGAAATAACCCCAGAACAAAAACAACAAGCTCAACAACTATACTCTGAATATCTTGATAGTTTAAATACTATAGAATTACACTCTAAATTAGGCAATAAAACTGAATCAGGTAATGTAACAGTTGTAAAAAACATATTTACCAATAAAAATGATAAAGATGTAATTACAGCTTTTAGAGTAGATAAAAAATTAGGTTTATTAGAATCGTTTAGAAAATATAACGCAATAGGTAATCCTATTAATTGGCAGGGATTTAAACCTAGATTTGAAGGTGATAATGCTACTATCGCTTTTATGGATTGGTTTTTAGGTAAAGATTACACAGATGTAGAACAAGAATATAGACAAGAAATTTTAAATAACTTAGATAATCTTAAAGGTAAAACTATTGAGTATTATAAAGAATTGGGAAGACCTTCTCCTGCGACAGCTTTAGACTATTTAATAAATCAATTAGGTTCTAAACAAGACATAGAAGGATTTAAAGAGTTTATTAAATCTGTAAAACAAATTCCTACAAGTGTAGAAAGTAATACAGCTAAGGAAAAACTTGTCTCTTTGAAAGAAAAGTTTTTAAACGAAGGAAAAACTAGTGCAGAAAACACACAGCTCACAGAACAACAAGTGGACACAGTTATAGAGGTACTTGAAAAAAGAGATTCTGAAACTACTGGAGAGTCTGCAACAGAACAAATACAAACTGTTGAAGAAAACATGTCTCCTCTTCCTGATGGAGGATTCAGCGATACTGTAGTGGATGCGATACTAAAAAATAATGATACTATTGAAGGGCTGAGCTTATTTGAAGAGTATCAAACAGTGCAACACATGGCTGCAATAGTAAACAGTCTTGTGCCTATTGGAGAGACTAGATTAACTAGGGAAGTCTTTGAAGAGGTAAGAAAGCAGATGGCAACTTATCTCTTCAATAGAAAAAAAGCAAACAATACGGCAATAGAAAATTTAAAAATCAGATTAGATTCTGAAAATGAAGTTGTAAGTAACATTATCAAGAGTCTTGAAAAAGAAAATGAAAAAATAGATACAGTTCTTCAAGAAGACAATTGGCAAAGTTTAGAAAAGAAAACTAGAATGAAAATTCTAGGAGACACTGGTATTTCAGAAATTGGTGTAGAAAATATTTTTGATGAAACAAATCAAAGTGAGCAAAACTTTGACAGCAACTCTTTAGAAGAAAATGGTAAGAAGCAAGGGTCTTACCTCTTGAAGAAATTTTATAATGGTATTAAAGAACAGTCTACAGATGGAAAGACTGTATCTCATTTTTTAGGATTGCCAAGTTACTTGAATTATGACACTATAGATAATGTTATAAAAACTATTCTAACTTCTCCTAATGAAGCACCTTCAGACTATACTTCTATGGTGAAAATTTTAGAAGAATATCGGGGAGCATACCCCTTCTTAGGGCAGATAATCAACAAACTTGAAGCAGCTTCTCAACAGTTGAGAAATACTTTTGTAAGTGAAAATACAAAGAACAATGCAAGATTCAAGTTTGTAATGTTTTCTAAAGAAAGAAATTCAGAGAGCATTAGACTACAAGTGTATGATTCTAATGCCAATGATTTAGAGAGAGTCATCATACAAAAATGGAATAAACAATTTTTATCAGATAATAATATCATTACTTTTGATGAGA
>LSQX01331225.1_pt2 | contig 11492 bp, 9 predicted proteins | sample 654561 | NCBI WGS metagenome assembly LSQX01 (sample SAMN04489861, study PRJNA283612) | anaerobic digester metagenome | isolation source: 4 biogas reactors fed with cattle manure at either 37C or 55C with and... | place: Denmark: Kongens Lyngby | collected 2014 | reverse complement strand
GCATATCAGCGGAAAAGGTATTAAGTTTTTCTAACTATATACGAAATGTTATAGATCCAAATGAGGTTTTATATCCAGATGAAGGCATAACTAAAGAAGAGTTAAAGGGAATAGTTGGGTTATGGGCGTTTTTTTGTGATGAAGGCGACCCTTATACAAACGATGAAGGAGTTGTAGTGGTACCATTAATTTTTAATCCCTCCGCCCATATCTTAAAATTATTCAATTATAAATTGTATGCCAGTGTGTTTGATGAGTTAGTAAGTAACACGATGCTGACCATTGATGAGATTGCAAAGGTTTTATACGAGATTATCTACTTAGGTAATAATAATTCAAGTGACATTATAACTCGAAAAGATTTTGTAACGATTTTTAGGTCTTCTTCATATCTTGTTTCAATGTTGTATGATTTTAGAGAAAAAGGTGGGACTTTACCGCAAGCGAGACTTTTAGGAGAATTGGTTTATCAAACAGGCAGTGAACTGAATGATATGCTTAACAAAAACGGTATAGATTACATACTAAATATGTTTGGTTTTTCTTCACCGCTTCCGTCTCTTGCAGAAGACCCTCGTTATGCTGGTAAAATCACAGACACTAATATTTTAGAAGCACTTTCGAGATTAAATGATATTAGAGATTTGATAACATCAAACAGAGAATTAATGAAATTTGTTGTGATTACGGCTGTTGAAAGTATGCTGAAAATAGAAAATGCAAGTTTTGAAGGAATTGCAAGGGTGAAAACTCCGGGCAACATTGATCCGGAACATCATAAATATGCTAGTATGATTTCATTTTCAAGATCACTTAATCTGGGAATTCAAAAGGGATATTCGATAAGTGAAATTAATAATAACGAATTGTTAACACAAAAACTAACATCGATAATGACCGTGTCTCAAGGTATTGATACGCCGTTTACAGATGAGAGTGAGAAAATAAAATTTGAACAATCACTCTCAACAGAAATTGCTAATAACCTAGCTGCAATAGAGGGAGTAAATGAAAGGTTCTCACATATTATGAACGCGGCGGAGATAGCCAGTTTAACAGAAGCAGAACTTACGATATTGGGTGAATATTACGAAATCTTAACAGATTATACAGGCACAGTATTAGGAGTGTATGAAAACTTACTGAGCACAATATTTGTGAATTCGGTATTAAATTTATACTTGCAGGCTCAAGACTTATTTTATAACTCAGAGGCTGATTCAAATGGCGCTTAATATAAAGTAAGGTAAATGTTTTAAAGAAGAGTTGCACGGAAATAGCTCGTTAAAAGACATATAAAACAGATTCTGGAGAAACTTATGAGTATATTAGAATTAAAAAATGTAACAAAAAGCTTTGTTGACGGAATAAACGTCCTAGACAATGTCTCTCTAGCAGTAGAAAAAGGGGATTTTTTGTCTATAGAAGGAGCTTCAGGTTCGGGAAAATCAACATTATTAACCATTATGGGCGGGATAGATATGCCGACAGAAGGTCAGGTTCTGTTAAATGGTGTTGACATCACTGAGATGAAGGAAAGAGAGCTTGCAATCTTAAGGAGGAGGGAAATAGGGTTTGTTTTCCAGTTTTTTAACCTAGCACCATATCTCACTGTAAAAGAAAATATTTTGCTTCCCATTATTTTAGACGGAAAGAAAACTTCAGATTATGAAGATAGCGTTAAAGAAATTATGGAAAAGTTAGGCGTATTACAGTATGCAAAAAGACTTCCATCTACTATTTCAGGCGGAGAACAGCAAAGAGTAGCTATAGCTCGTGGAATGATTTTTTCTCCTAGTATCTTATTGTTAGATGAACCTACGGGGAACTTAGATAGTAAAAACAGCGTTGCTATTATGGAATTATTGAAAGAAATTAACGAACAAACGGGCACCACTATTGTACAAGTTACGCACAGCGTAGAGAACGCACTATACGGAAACAGAAGAGTTTTAATAAAAGACGGGATAGTCAAAAATGTAAAAATATAAACTTAAATAATGCATGTAAAACAAAATTAAAGACCCAAATTGAATTGATTAGTTAATTAATAAAGGATAGAGGAAACAGTTGAATATATTGATTAAAAACACTTTTAGAAGTGTAGAAAGCAACAAAGGGCAAGTGCTAGTAATAGTTGTAACAATCATGGTCGTCACAGCTATGGTTTTTGTTGCTCTATCTATGTTCGATGTTTTTTATAACATAAATATGGCGGAGGCTAACAGGGTTGCTCAGGATTCTCATATGTTGCTAGGCAGAAACCACGCAAGCGATGAGTTTTTTAGCGAAGCAAGGGTTAGGAGTTTTGTTGATGAAAAGGATATATCCACATCGTTTTATTTTGCGAAATTTAATACGATATTAAAAACGGAAACAGAGTCCATAACAGTGCTTTTGGAGGCTACGGATCAAGAATACTATTTTTCAAAAAGGCCACTTAATTATGTAGACGTTTTTAATGGGGACACCGAGGATGCAGACCTAAATTATCAGTTTATAGGCGGGTATAGCACTATAATTATAGGGGAAAGTTTTGCTAAAAAGCACAATATATCTGCAGGAGCCCTAGTGGAAATATATATACCAACGTATAATCGCTATACGAAAATGGTTGTGGAATACATAGCAAAGAATGAAGGTATTTTTAGTTCACCTGCTGACAAAAATATTTTGACTGATTTTAACTCTATAGGCAATAACGGTCAGGTAAATGCCGTTTATTTTGACTTTAATAATCCAGATTTGTTTGAAAAATATGAAACTATTTTCGAAGAAAATTTTCCTGCAGTTAACGTTAGGGAAGGTAATAATAAAGAGCATGTGTTACAGATCGTTAGAAATAACACCACGTTATTGACAGTCGGTCTAGTTTTTTTAGTGGCCACATTAATGCTAATTCTTTCTACATCATACATGATTATTGCTAGAAACAGGGCAGCAGAAATGATAATATTCAAAGCTGCAGGGGCGACACCGTTCCAAACCTCAATTATCATGTTGCTGGAAGTGTTCTTTTACGGCACTATAGGAGGTGGAGTAGGGCTGTTGCTTGGGAGGGCTGCTATGGGCCTAGCCGCTAAGATGCTAATACCCCTTGTTCATACAGCACTAAATTATGCTTGGTGGAAATATGTCTTATCATTTTTAATCTCTATAATTGTAAGTGTTTTATCTACTATTGTACCCATACTATCAACGAGTAAAAAAACAATTAGAGAACTTACATCCCAATCTGAAAAGGTTGTCAATAAGTCAAAGATTACGTGGGTGATTGTTTTAAGCTTGCTTTTAGTTGCATTAGGAATAACATATTCGTTTTTGAGAGGGACTGCTTTGCTTATAATCGCACCAATATTAATCATAGTAATGATATTATGGGTTTATGTTGTTCTTCCCTATGCGATACAGTTGTTTTCAAGTCTAATTGGAAAAGTTTCACGATCGGGAAGCGGTCATCTTGCAAGTATTAGTTTGATTAGAAATAAAGCAGTTAATACAGTTGCTATGCTTGTATCAATTGTTACGGTATTTTCATTTCTGGTTTTTCAAGTTGTATCATTAGTAAATACTGCCGTTATCCCATTCCGTACGAGATATAATGCCGACTTTGTAATTAGTTCAGCATCAGAAAGTACAGAGACGCCTTATTTAGAAGTGAGAGATCAAATATCAAGTATTGATAAATTAGAGTTTGTAGGTTATTTCAACAACGTTAATTTTGTTGTCCCTGGCACTGAAGATAAGGAATGGACTTTATATGGCGTGGATACATTTGAAACACTAGAGCACTGTACAAGCGGATTGGAAAAAGTAACTGCGACCACATGGGATTCAATAGAAAATGGGATTGTTCTATCAAGAGATATGTATATTAGGTTAGGTGTGCAAATAGGTGATGATATAGAAATTAGTCCTATAGCCCCAGACTTTTCAGAGGAAGTTTTTATTGCCAAGGTCGTTGGTATCGACAATACTGTTACGGAGTATGATAGGATTGGATATTGCAAGGTTTCGTATATTGAAAACATGACTTCGGGAGCCACATTCTTAATTACTGCGAAGCCAGGGGTTGATAAGCAAATGGCATTTATTGAACTTAGAAGAGTTGTTGAGGAATTTGAGAACAAAGAATTTTACGCTCTCACTTATAAAGAATGGGCGACTGGCAGTACTGATAATTTGGCAGGAATTGGTACGCTTTTGAAAATATTACAAGTGGCGGTTTATATAGTGGGGATTATGGGTGTTTTGAACATCTCAATTGTTACCGCAATTGACAGAAGAGATGAAATGAAGCTGTATAAAGTTGCTGGTATGTCAAATGCAGATTATATGAAATTCTCCTTATTCGAAGGGTTCAATGTAGCTGTTGCAGGCGGGCTTATAGGCTTTATAATGAGTTGGTTTGTTAATCTAATTATGCCGACATTTAGTTCTTTAATTGACCGATTTACCTCTATTAAATATTTCCCGCTTTCTTTACCCATTATATTCATTTCTAGCCTGTTGTTATTTACTTTGGTTTGGCTACTTATAGCTAGGGCAAGTAGGGGGAAAATTCATATGACATTTAACGAAAGAATTTTACTATAGAGTTGTAAGCAATAAGTAGTAATTCAGCTTCTTTAAGTGGTATTTCATTGATTATATGCACGTATTATGTTAAAATTTTGGAAATTAATTTATTAATTAAACAAACTTTAATGAGGTTTTGCTACTTTAATGAGTTTATAGCAAATGAGGAGATGTTGATGAAAACTAATGTGATGGACGTCTTAAAAGATAGAGGTTTTATAAAGCAACTTGTATATGAGAACGAACTTTATGAGCGGCTAGGAAAAGAAAGCGTGTCTTTTTATGTCGGGTTTGATCCTACTGCAGACAGTTTACATATAGGACATTTTGTTGCGCTTATGGGGATGCGACATATGCAGCAAGCAGGACATAAGCCCATTATCTTATTGGGAGGTGGGACTGCTATGGTGGGAGATCCATCGGGAAGGACTGACATGCGTAGCATGATGACAAAAGAAACGATAGAAAGAAACATTAAATGTTTCCAAAAACAGATGTCGCGATTTCTTGATTTTACTGGCGAAAACGCTGCTATTATGGTTAATAATGCCGATTGGCTACTAAATCTCAATTATGTAGAATTTATAAGAGATATTGGCGCACATTTTTCCGTTAATAGGATGCTAACAGCGGAATGTTTTAAGTCTCGCTTAGAAAAAGGACTATCATTTCTAGAATTTAATTATATGCTCATGCAGGCATACGATTTTTTAGTACTATTTCAAAAGTATGGATGTAGATTACAGTGTGGTGGAGATGACCAATGGTCGAATATTTTAGCTGGTGCAGACTTAATTAGGAGAAAAGAGCAAGAAGCCGCATATGCCATGACCTTCCAGCTTCTATTGACATCAGAGGGAGTAAAAATGGGTAAGACTGTGAAAGGTGCGCTATGGTTAGATGAAACCAAGACGTCCCCATATGAGTTTTATCAATATTTTAGGAACATAGATGACAATGATGTGGAAACGTGTATGAGGTTGTTAACCTTTTTACCATTAGATGAAATTGAGAATTTAACTTCATGTTATGTAGAAAAAGATGGCGTTAGACATTATGATAAGGCCATTAATATAGCAAAAGAAAAGTTGGCATTTGAGGTAACAAAAATTGTTCATGGAGAAGAAAGTGCCAAAGAAGCGGAAACATTATCAAAAGGCGCTTTTGGCGATGGCGATGAAATGCCTTCGCAGACTATACCAGCAGGCATGAATAGTTTGGTAGATATCATGCTAGAAATCAACGTCGCAAAAAGCAAAGGAGAGGCAAGGAGACTTATAAACGGTGCTGGTGTAAAAATTGATAACATCACGGTAACGGATTCTGACATTGAAATATCCGATGAAGATTTGGAAAAAGGTGTTGTAATTTCAAAGGGGAAAAAGACGCACATAAGAGTAACCATATAGAGAGGTGCGCTTATACTAGTAGTCCAATAAGGGCTGATGGTAATAAAAATGAGAGATTATCGAACTGTAAAAGCTGAAATAGAGGCAACTCTTGAATTAAAAAGAAGTAAGTTTATTTGCAGCATTTTACCAGTTAATGATGTTGTAGAAGGATTGGAATACCTGAAAACAATAAAAAAGAGATATCCTGGCGCAACACATTATTGTTATGCAATTATAGGTAAGCCTGGAAGTAATGAGGAAAAAGTATCAGATGATGGAGAACCATCTGGTACAGCTGGCGCCCCAATTAAGAGTGTTTTGAATACACTAAGTCTAGAAGGAATTGCATGTATAGTAACTAGGTATTTTGGGGGTATAAAATTAGGTGCTCCAGGATTAATATCAGCATATTCAAACGCGGTTTCAAATTGCTTAAATGAGGCGGAATTTGTTAACGTAATATGGGCGAGAACATATGAGATAAAAATTGGATATTCTGAACTAGATGCGATAACGAGAAGGTTTGCTAGTGAAGGAATTGCGCTAGAAGATATACAGTACGGCGAAAATATAACACTTATTGCAGGCGTTCCGGTAGAATTGGAAGAAAATCTTTATTCGATTGTTAATAACTATACGATGGGAAGAGGACTGCTTAAACCATTAGTACACAAATACACAATTATAAATGAAGGAGAAAAAAATGAAAATAACTAAAACAACAATGCCGAAATCAAAACCACCAGTAGATAAATTAGGTTTTGGAAAGTATTTTACGGATCACATGTTAATTATGGATTTTGAAGATGGGAAATGGAAGGAGCCAGAGATTGTACCATATGCGCCTTTCGCGATGGATCCCTCAACAAGTATACTACACTACGGCCAAGGCATTTTTGAAGGGCTAAAAGCGTACAAAAATAAAGAAGGAAAAATTACACTCTTTCGCGCCTTAGACAATTTTAAGAGGATGAACAATGGTTGTGCGAGAATGTGCATGCCGAAATTAGATATAGATGTAGTATACAACGCATTGGTAGAATTGATTCTATTAGAGAAAGATTGGATTCCTACAGATCCTGGTACTTCGCTATATATCAGACCAACATTAATAGCAACAGACACTCAATTAGGAGTTAGTTCTGGGACTAAATATAGATTCTTTATAATTCTTTCGCCTGTGGGTTCTTACTATAGCACTGGTTTAAAACCAACTAGGATATTAATTGAAGATAAGTACGTAAGGGCTCCGCTTGGGGGTACTGGCGAGGTTAAATGCATGGGGAATTACGCAGCTTCATTGCTCTCAGGAGATATAGCAAAAAAGAAAGGATATTCACAGGTTTTGTGGATGGATTCAAACGAACATAAATATGTTGAAGAGGTTGGGGCTATGAATATGTTTTTTGTTTTTGATGGCGTTGTAAAAACGCCAGCGCTAGTAGGCTCCATACTTCCAGGCATAACAAGAGACAGTGTGATAAAAATATTAAAATCAGAGAATATACCTATTGAAGAAACTAGAATTTCCATAGATGATATTAAAAAAGGTTTTGAAAATGGAACTCTAAATGAAGCATTTGGAACTGGTACAGCAGCCGTGGTTTCTCCTGTAGGGGTACTAGGCTTTAATGGTAAAGATTTTGAAATAAATAGTGGTAAAATGGGGAAAATAACGGAATATTTGTATGACAGACTAACTGGGATACAAGTAGGCAGATATCCCGATCCGTTTGGATGGGTCATCCCAATAAACTAAAAGACAAAAATGAAGTCGCAACCAGCTAAAGGTTGCGATTATCATATAGGACAACAGAATTTATGGAATTAAGCCAAATTAGCGTAAAAAAAATTAAATACTTGAAAAATCTTGCCGAAATAACAACGGCAGATCAGCAGGTTTATAAAAATATAAACATTGAGGCTTTGCATAAATTTTCCATTAAAGAAGGAGATGTAGAAAAGAAACATTTTGATGAATTTTTGCTTGAAAACGAAAAGCTGAACGCAAAAATCTTCTTGATAAGATCTCTTAGTAGGTCTCCAAAAACAGAAAAGATGGCCAGACAAAAACTTCATGAAAAAGGCTTTCGCAAAAAAGCTATTGATTATGCTATTTCGTTCGCTCTTGAATATGGTTTTATAAATGATGAGAAATATGCTAATGAATATAGCTCGGTATCCACATCAAATAAGGGTGAATACAGAATCAGATTTGAGATGATGCAAAAAGGTTTAAGCGAAGAGGAGATTGAAAACGCATTAAAAAAGATAGATGAGCAAGAATATATCGATGCTGCCGAACGGCTTGCAATTAAATATATGAAAGGAAAGGAAGTTAATAAGAAAAATTACGAAAGGCTTTGTAGGTATTTAATATCTAGAGGTTATAGTTTCGACTTAGTTAAAAAAATTGCGGAACCTTTCTTTTCCAGTACATAAAGATTTGTTTGGGCATATTGAATTAAAAGCAGTTCATAATGGCGAGGGTTTTCGCCATTATGATTTTATGTATTTTTGCGTAGCTATGGATACTAAATTTTGTAAATAAATGATTTAAAACCGAAATGACTAAAATTAGAGCCCACTGTGATAAATTCTATTCCTAGTTTTTAGTTCTACAAATACGGTCAATCTATACTAGGTTTTTTATATTAAATGAAGAATGTTAGCATAACGGTCGTTATTGCTTAGTATTAAATACATTTAGTTTACATGTTTTAATAATATGTGTTATTCTTATGTTTAATGCGATAATGATATGTGTGAGGCGAAAATGAAAGACAAAAAGTACTATGTTACGACACCAATTTACTACAGTAGTGGAAGTTTTCACTTGGGTCACTGTTATACGACAGTTATATGTGACGCTTTATGTCGGTTTAAAAGACTTGAGGGTTACGACGTGTTTTATCTTACTGGGACTGATGAACATGGACAAAAGGTTGCAGAAAGGGCGATGCAAGCTGGTAAGACCCCACAAGAATTTGTAGATGTTTTATATGATCAAATTACCAAATTATGGGATCTTTTGGGAATTAAGTATGATAAATTTATTCGTACTACTGATGCCTATCACGTAAAAGCGGTTCAAGAAATTTTCAAAAAATTGTATGCAAAAGGCGATCTTTATAAGAGTGAATATGAGGGATTATATTGCACTCCATGTGAAAGTTTTTGGACGGAAGCACAGCTAGTTAATGGTAAGTGCCCTGACTGTGGAAGAGATGTTTCTATGTCTAAGGAAGAAAGCTATTTCTTTAGACTCAGTAACTATCAAGACCGGTTAATAGAACATATCAAGTCCAATCCTGATTTTTTGTTGCCTCAAAGTCGTGCAAATGAGATGATTAACAATTTCTTGAAGCCCGGACTTAAAGACTTATGTGTTAGCAGAACGAGTCTAAAATGGGGAGTCCCTGTGACATTTGATCCTAATCACGTGGTTTATGTTTGGATAGATGCACTTTCCAACTATATTACAGCTCTAGGATATTTGAGTGACGATACAAGTCTATTTGATAGATATTGGCCAGCAGATATTCATATGGTGGGAAAAGAGATTGTTAGGTTCCATTCAATTATTTGGCCAGCGATTCTAATGGCACTCGATTTGCCTTTACCCAAACAAGTTTATGGTCACGGTTGGCTTTTATTTGAAGGCGACAAAATGAGCAAATCTAAGGGCAATATTACTGACCCATTCGATCTTTGTGCTCATTATGGCGTGGATGCATTAAGATATTTTTTACTTCGAGATGTGCCGTTTGGCTCGGATGGTGTATATACAAACAGGTCGTATTTAACGAGATATAATAGTGATTTGGTTAATGATTTAGGTAATCTTGTTAGTAGAACGACAGCGATGCTCATACAAAACTTTGATGGTATTTTACCCGCAAACGATACTCCAGCGGAATTAGATAACGAGCTTATCCAAATGACAAATGATTTATATGTTTCAGTAGTCAAAGATATGAACGAACTTAAAGTTCAAAATGCGTTAATAAGTATTTTTCAAGTTGTGCAAAGAGCAAATAAATACATAGATGAGACAAAACCGTGGGTTCTTGCCAAAGAGTCTGAAAATAAAGGACGTCTTGGAACTGTTTTATATAACCTAGCTGAAACGATAAGGATAGTGGCGGTATATTTATCAGCATTTTTAGTGGAGGCACCAGAACAAATTTTAAAATGTTTTGGGGAAGGGTTACCGAAGTTGTTTGAAAATGAAGTTGTTTTCGGTAAACTTAAGCCTGGAATTCATGTAAGCAGAACTGAGAAACAATTATTTCCAAGGGTTAATATCGAAAAGGAGTTAATTGCTATGGAGGATAGATTGCTTTCATTACAAAAAGAGCCTAAGCATGAACAACTAGAAACAACAACTGAAGTGAAGGAAGAAATTAATATTGAAACTTTTGCAAAAGTTGAGTTAAAAACAGGGAAAATATTAGATTGCGAAAAGCTTCAAAATAGCAATAAATTATTGAAATCCACAGTGCAAATTGGAAACGAAACTAGAACCATAGTGAGTGGTATTGCCAAGTATTATTCACCAGAAGAAATGAAAGGTAAGGACGTGGTCGTGGTAACAAATTTAAAACCTGCTAAATTGGGTGGTGTAGTTAGCGAAGGTATGTTGCTTTGTGCTGAGGATACTAGTGGTAATGTAGTGCTTCTCAGCCCTGAAAAGGCCATTGACAGTGGAAGTAAGATTTCGTAGGAATGCAATGATAATAGATACTCATGCCCACTTAAATGATGATAGACTAATCGATAGTGTGGAAAACATAATTAAAGACATGCATAGTGATGGATTAGAAGCCATTATCAATGTTGGGTATGATTTAAAATCATCGGAAGTGGCTTTCACTCAAGCTAACATTTATGAGAATCTATATGCAACTATAGGAATTCATCCTCATGATAGTGCCAGAAAAGGGAAAAATGATTATGAAAAATTTACTGAAATGGCAAAGAGCAACAAGGTGGTTGCTTTTGGAGAAATTGGACTAGATTTCTATTACGATAGAAGTGAAAGAAGTATACAAGAAAAAGTGTTTAAAGAACAGCTAGAATTAGCAGATTATTTAAAACTACCAGTTGTCTTACATATAAGAGATGCATATCAATTAGCTTATGATATCCTTAAGGAAGCATCTAAATGGCTTAATAATGGAGTTGTTCTTCATTGTTACAGCGGAAGTGCGGAGATGGCAAAAAGGTTTGCTGACTTTGATGCATATTTTAGTTTTGGTGGAGCGATAACATTTAAGAATTCTAATAAGGAAGAAGTTGTAAATGTTATAAACAAGGATAGGTTATTACTTGAAACAGACTGTCCATATATGACTCCACACCCATTTAGGGGAAAAACTAATTACCCAAAATACATAAAGCTTGTAGCACAGAAAATGCAAGAATGGTTTCCAAATATAAATATACCTGCCTTAACAACAAATAATGCTAAAAGAGTTTTTAGGATATAGTGATGAACAATACATATACGTACAAAATAGG
>LSQX01235274.1_pt1 | contig 11492 bp, 9 predicted proteins | sample 654561 | NCBI WGS metagenome assembly LSQX01 (sample SAMN04489861, study PRJNA283612) | anaerobic digester metagenome | isolation source: 4 biogas reactors fed with cattle manure at either 37C or 55C with and... | place: Denmark: Kongens Lyngby | collected 2014 | reverse complement strand
GCTACTTCCCCGACCCGGACCTCCCCCCTCTTACAATAAGCGAAGATATGATAGAGAAAGTCAGGAAAACCTTACCCGAAATGCCGGAAGAAAAAAAGAAACGCTACATAGAAGAGCTGGGTCTCCCTGAATATGACACGGGTATCATAACCGATTCTGTCCATCTGGTTAGGGTCTTTGAAGAAACGGCCAAGGTTTGCGCCGACCCCAAAGAAGCGGCAAATTGGATAATGGGCGAATTGCTCATGCTTTTAAAAGACAGCCAAACCCTACCCGAAAACATAGATTTTGACCCATCTTATTTGGGCAAAATAATAAACATGCTCAAAGAGGGCAAGATAAACCGCGGGACGGCCAAAAAGGTTTTTGCGGAAGTGTTTGCCAAGAACATGGAGCCGGAAGCCTATATAAAGGAAAACAATTTAGAGCTTCTAACTGACAACACAGCCATAAAAGCCGCTGTTGAAAAAGTAGTGGCCGAAAACGAAAAATCCGTAAACGAGTACAAGAGCGGTAAGAAAAAAGCCTTCCAATTCCTCATGGGGCAGAGTATGAAAGCCTTAAGAGGTCAGGCCCCCGCACAGGAAGTCAGTAAATTGTTAAAGGAATTACTGGATTAAAAAGCCGAAGCACGAAGCCGTAAAAGTTTCGTGCTCTTTTTTCAAAAATACTTTGACAGATAGAGTAAAGTGTGCTATTATTACTTTATCAGATAGAGTATTTCCCTTTTAAAGGCTATGGAGGCTGACTTGATGATAAGTAGCGACCTTATCCGCGGGCATCTTGATGCCATTATTTTAAAACTTTTGAGCGAGAAGGATCGCTATGGATACGAGATTTCTAAAGAGATTTTTGCCCGCTCCCAAGAACAATTTCAGATAAAAGAGGCCACCCTTTATGCCGTCTTTCAGCGTTTGGAAAAAAAGGAGCTTATAGAGTCCTATTCCGGTAATGTATCGCATGGCGGTAAGAGGCGTTATTACCGTATAACAAAATTGGGCCGCGCCTATCTGTTGCAGGGCATTGAGGAATGGAAGCTTACAAAACGGGTTATTGATATCTTTATAGCTGAAGCATAATCCGTTTGGCATATGTCTGACAGATATAAAAATATAAGCATGGAAAGGACCTGTAAAATGGGAAGAATTGAAGATCATGTTAAAAATAGTTTTAAAACCATACCCGACAGCCCCGATAAAGAAGATCTGATGCACGAAATAATATTAAACCTAAATGAGAAGGTGGCCGACCTGATGGAGCTTGGTAAAAACCAAGAAGATGCCGAAAATAAGGCCATAGTCGATTTTGGTGATATTGATGACTTAAAGGCTGTTCTTGCGGTTCATGAAGAGATTATAAGCAAGGAAGAAGAAAGCAGGAGGAGGCTGGCCGGTTTTGGCTTTGCCCTTTTTGGCAGTTTTATAATCATAGCCCTTCTGTTCTTTGCCGATTTGCTTTTGCTTTCAAAATTTATTGATATAGATTTCCCATGGTACATATTCCCTTCTTTGGGGGTTTTGTTTTGGCCTTTAGCCAAGTTTTTCTCTTGGCTAAAACATAGAAAGTAGGCGAAAAATAATGAAAATGCCGCAAGTAAGAGTTAAGCTGGTCCACTACACCAAGCTTGAAGATATCTTGAATTCCATAACCCACTTTTTAGGGGTGCCCGTCGGCATAGCAGCCCTTGTGCTTTGCATAAGAAAATCCTTGCAATTAAATTCCAAGCCCGCCTTGGCCGCTTCAATAATTTATGGTCTTTCCATAATATTGCTTTATGCTGCCTCGGGTATTTACCATGGCGTCAAGCCCGGTAAGCTTAAGCTTATTTTACGGGTTATAGACCACAGCAACATATTTTTACTTATAGCAGGCTCGGCTACCCCCTATTCCTTGATAGCCTTCTTGCCCACTCATCCTCTTTTAGGTTGGGCATCTGTTATTTTTGTTTGGACTTGCGCCATTGTGGGCATAACACTCACGGTAATTAACATGGAAAAATTCAAAGTGGTGCAAATGGTCATGTATATTGCAATCGGCTGGACCTTGCTCTTGTTTGTCAAGCCCATGATTACAATTTTTTCCGGCAGTTTGAGGCCGGGCTTAACCTTGTTGGTTGTCGGTGGCGTTATCTATACCTTAGGTGCCATAATTTACGGCTTCGGCCGCAAGTACCGTTATTTTCATACTATCTTTCACGGTTTTGTTTTGGCCGGTACCTTGACCCACTTCTATTCAATTTACAATTATGTTTTTGCGGTTTAACCTTTTAATTTTGAATTTTATATGTAAGGGCAGGCGGCTTTTGACCGACCTGCCCGTTTTTTACTTGACAGCCAAAGAAAGGCTACCTATACTTTATTTGTCAATTGTTCGTCAAATACTGTTTTAAAGGAGTAATATGATGAAGTTTTTTAAGGTTTTAAAATCCTGCTTGGTCCTTTCCCTTTGCATCGGTCTGCTCTTGCCCTTGGCCCTCGTCCCCGCCGCCGCTTCAAGCAAAACTTACCGAATTGTAAACCCCTATGAAAGTGTGGACTGGGACTCTTGGGGCCATTACAAGGCCAATTTGCACACTCATTCCACCGTCAGTGACGGCAATGATGACTTTGTAGATGTAATAGAAGAATATTATGCCCGCGACTATGACATTTTAGCCATGACCGACCATGGTGTTGTTAACAGGGGTTGGAATGTTACCCCCTCACCCCTGCCCATTTTAGGTTTCCACATGATCTTCAGAAGACCTGTTCCCCTCACTCAAGAAAGATATGAAGAAATAACCACGGGGGCCGACAGGGGTGGGCGCGGTATGACAGATGTCCCCTTGGGCATTGAACTCAATGCCGGCGTTCTTAAGAAAAACCATATCAACGGCTTTTTCGTTGATTACGGCCACGGCGATTGGGGCAAGGAAAATGACTTTGAAGGTCCCATAGCCGCGGTTGATAAATTGGGTGGATTAACCCACATTAACCATCCCGGCGACTGGCTGGGTTCCGCCAAGGATATTGAAATAGCCCGTGACCCCAAGAATGTAAAGTTTTTTGCCGATATAATAAAAAAATACCCTTCCTGCCTTGGTATCGAAATAATAAACAGCCATGACTCCCCCACCCGCCATGACCGTGTTTTGTGGGACGGCTTACTTGAAAGCGTCATACCTACGGGCCGCAATGTCTGGGGCTTTGCCAACAGTGACTCACATAAAATGACCGAAATAGATACCGGCTTTGAAATCTTTATGATGCCCGAAAACACGGTCGAAAATGTCCGCACGGCCATGGAAAACGGAACCTTCTTTGCCCACGGCAGAATTGCCAGACCCGAACTTGGCGACAGTTTTCGCGGCCAAGGCCAATACCCGGTGGTTAATCGCATAAGTGTTGACCATGAAAATGCCATAATTTCACTTGAAGCCCTGCACTATGACAGCATTGAATGGGTGGCCAAAGGCGAAATTATCGCCACGGGCAGCACAATAAACTTGCATGACCATGAAGATCAAATAGGCCGCTATGTCCGTGCCCAACTAAAGGGGCCGGGCGGCATCTGCTTCACACAAGCCTTTATCACCGACGACGGGTCCCCCGCACCCGAAGAAGAAGTCGAAAATCCCCTGGTTAAGATGTGGGAAGACCTAATCTTTAAGCTGAAAAGCTTGCGTATTTATGTGATTGTTGAATTAATTGTCAAGGAGATCAAGAAGAAATTATAAAAGCGGTCCGGTTTATTTGTTTCTGGAAAATCTTATCCGTAAAGTCCTAAAGCTTTACACTCCCACTTTTGCCTTTTAACCCTCTTTGTTTGACCCTTTTTGTGTTTTTTGTTAAAATAATAGGGAAGATTCTTACTAAAACAGATGGAAGGGGTGGTTTGCCTTGGCCGAAAGCAAAAAAGAAGAAAAACATAAAAATACCCATATTGAAGCCGATTCAACACCGGCCCCATCTTCCGGCAGCACTTCGTCCTCATCCGGCAAGTCCTCTTCAAGGCGGTCTTCATCGGGACGGTCAAGATCTTCTTCTTCGTCTTCAGGCAGCCGCAGTTCAAGCAGGTCTTCTCGCTCGGGCAGGTCTTCCGGTTCTTCCTCAAGTCGTTCGAGGTCATCTTCCTCGGGTAGGTCTTCTTCAAGCCGTCGCAGGTCAAGCTCATCTTCATCTCGCTCCGGCAGTCGGCGGAAAAAACGCGGCTTTGCTGCCAAATACCGTGACTTTAAACATTCCTTGAGCTCAAAGCTTTATAAATACAAGCCCAAGTACCTCTACCGTAAATATAAATACCGCTTCAAGAAAGCCAATTGGCAGAAGAAAACCGGCTACATACTCTTGGTTGTGGGCTTTTTTGTTTTTGTGGGCCTGGGCTTGAAACTTGCCTTGGACAAGGATCTTTTTAACGAAGACAGGGCAAATTTCGGTAACTTCGGTTTTGACAGAGAAGTCACAACCAGGGTCCCCGTTAAAAAGAAAACCCCTCAAGTGGGAACACTTTTCGAACTCAATGAAACCGTGGCGGGTGCAGGTTTTACAGCAGGGTTTTCTATCAAGTTACCTGAACTTTTGGCCGACAGTAAGGCAGCAAAAGATATGAATGCCGCAATGGAAGCCCTGCGCGACGATTTGAAAGAAAAATATAAACATGCCGGTAACTTGAGCCTTTACCCCTATCTTTACGATGTTTCCTACCACGCTTTCAATTCTAAAGAGTATGTTTTTATATCGGTCTATGATTACTTCGAGTCAAAAGACGGGGAGCAAAAGGTTAAAAACACCTATTACCTCTACGATTATATCAATGAGGTTATGGTGGACGACTATCACTTACCCGACCTTTACAGATATAGCGAAGTTCAGATGTTGGAAGTTGTAAATGCCAAGCTTGAGGCTGTTGGTGCCCCCTTTGCCAACAGTGCCGAGGGCTTTGAATTCTTTGTTGACCGGGCAGGCAAGCTTTGTGCCACACTTACCATTGTAAGTGATTCTGGTGTCGAAAAAGAGATAACCGTTACTTTGGATTAAGAAAAACTAAAAACCGCTCCGAGAGTTTTTACACTTTCGGAGCGGTTTTCTTTTTTATAGGGAGTTGGTTTTACAAAAGGGATACAACCAAGTCACCCATTTCGTTTGTGCCAATCTTTTTGAAGCCTTCTTCATAAATGTCGGGCGTGCGGGCAAGACCAGGGGGCTTAATACTTTCGAAGTTCCGTGTTCGATTTCATGGATTATTTTTTTTCTTGTATACCCTATCGCTTGTTCTGCCCTCGCTTACGATGATGCCGAGCTTTTCAGCCTTGTTCAGAAGTCTACGTGCTGTGCGCTGCTCGATATTTAGTAGCTTAGCTACTGTTGCGCTGTTTATCTCACCTTGCTCGTCAAACTTTCCCCAAATCTCTGTGAATCTTGAATTCTCCAGTTCGGTCATTCCTTTGGCCATATCTTCGACCATATCTTCGGTCATGAGTGACCGAACATTTGGACTTTCCGTAAGTTTTGGCGTAGCAAACTTCAAAAGGATGTCCTCGTTATGAATCGAGTATTCCGGCAAGGCAATACCGTTTTCTTTACAGGATCTGCAAATCTTTTCAATGCCGCGTCCCCAAATTTCGACAAGACCGGCGCGAAAAAAGACATTGGCAATGTCGGGGTTGTGTGGGCGCGAATTATGCTTTTGCATCAGCGTCTCAACTGTCCATCCGGCAGGGAAAACGCAACTGTTGCCGATATACATTTTGTCCGCGTAAACGCTTATCTGAATTGGCACACAGGCAGAATAATCGCAATGGATAATCGCATTGTATACAGCTTCACGAACCGCCTCTTTTGGCACAGGATAGGTTTCGACGCGGGTCACGTTATCATAAGAGATTTCTGCTTTCATATATTTCAGATATATAAGCTCGATAACTCGGTCAGCTTGAATGAGCAGGGAACCGTGAATCTCATCCTGATAACGGAGATCGGCGTCGGTCTCAAAGTATCCGACTTTAATATATGCGCCGGAAAACCATTTTTCTTGATTGCGGTGGAACAGCATCACGGCGGCGCGCTTGAGCTTGCCGTTCGTAATAAGCCCGAGATTATCTAGGAGCTGCACGTCTGTGATGTTTAAATCGTCCTCGGTCATTCGTCGGTTGCGCAGCGCTTCGCGGCGAAAAATATCAAAGCTCTCTTTATCGAGGCTATCGGCAGTCACGCCTTCGACTGGAACGGCGTCCCATTTGAGACCGGTTCTGGATAAGAGAAACTCCGTAAGCGCCGCACCGGTCAAAAGTTGCTTGGTGCTTCCACTGCGAAAATGATATTCTCCTTTGAAATTGACGGGGTATCCGCTGGGCATCACGACAATTTCAAGATATTCCTTGCCGTTTTCGGTTAAAAGGTTTACATCGACCAATATCCCGAGAATGTCGCGCACCTTGTTCGGAATATCCTCCAGCAGTTTCTTGCTGTTGGGAATACCGACAACTGCGCCACTGTCATTCTTGCCTATATATATTTTGCCGCCCTGTGCGTTGGCAAAGCCGCATATCCATTTCAGATATTCATCTCGCCACAATTCTTTCCATTCTATATTCTGATTTTCTGCCATCAACCTCACTCCACTTCATCGACAAATCGGCTTATTCATTTGATGTATCTTCGGCAACAAATTCCAAAATATCATCCACTCCGCAGTCGAGGGCCGTGCAAATTTTTTCAATGCTTACAAGTGAGATGTACTCATAATTACTGAGTCGAGCCATGACATTTGCGCTCACTCTTGTCGCACTTTTCTCAAATCAGCCCTTTTTCATCTTCATATCTATCATCAATTTCCAGAGCTGATTGTACTGTACAGCCATAGTGTGCCCTCTTGCGTGGTTTTAATCAAATAATGAAGTCATTATATCACAAATCGTGATGAAGGCTATAGTCTTTGACAACAGAAACCGCGCCAAGCACCCTATTAAAGTGTTTGGCGCGGTTTTTTATTAATAATCTATGACCCTACAAAAGCGACACGACCAAGTCGCCCATTTCGTTTGTGCCAATCTTTTTGAAGCCTTCTTCATAAATGTCGGGCGTGCGGGCAGTTTTCATGGCTTCATTGACGGCCCTTTCAATGGCTATGGCGGCTTCTTCTTGCTCAAATGAATACCTTAACATCATGGCAATAGAAAGTATGGTGGCCAAGGGGTTGGCCAAATCCTGCCCGGCTATATCCGGCGCAGAGCCATGGATGGGTTCATAAAGGCCGAAAGTGCCTTCTGCCAAGCTGGCGGATGCCAGCATGCCGATGGAGCCGCTGAGCATGGAGGCTTCGTCCGATAAAATGTCACCAAAAATATTTGAAGTTACGATAACATCAAATTGTGAGGGGTGGCGAATGAGTTGCATGGCGCAATTGTCCACATACATGTGGGTCAGTTCAACATCCGGATAGTCCTTTGAAAGTTCAATGACCGTTTCGCGCCAGAGCCTGGAAGATTCCAAAACATTGGCCTTGTCAACCGAACAGAGCTTCTTATCACGCTTTCTTGCCATTTCAAAACCTACCCGGGCTATGCGCTCAATTTCGGGCACGGTGTACATTTCCGTGTCAAAGGCAGCGGGATGGCCGTCTTTTTCACAGCGGCCGCGTTCACCGAAATAAATGCCGCCTGTCAGCTCGCGCACGACCATGATGTCCAAACTGTCACCTATAACTTCTGCCTTGATGGGTGAGGCGTCTTTGAGGGCTTCAAAAATTTGTGCCGGGCGCAAGTTGGCAAAAAGCCCAAGGGCCGACCTCATCCCCAAGAGACCGGCTTCGGGGCGAAGGTGGCCGGGTAAGGTGTCCCACTTTTCACCGCCTACGGCTCCCAAGAGAACACAGTCGGCCTCTTTGCAAACATTTACCGTGCCCGGAGGCAGTGGTTGGCCCGTTTCATCTATGGCGCAGCCGCCCATTTGCGTGTATTGGTATTGGCAGGTGAAGCCGAATTTTTCCCCAGCCTTATCAAGTACTTTGAGTGCTTGGTCAACAATTTCAGGCCCGATGCCGTCGCCCTTAATAACAGCTATTTTATAATTTTTCATTCAATTTCTCCTTACAATTTATTGGAAGACCAACAAAATTTTAACACAGCCCCTGCTTCTTTTCAATCACATTTAGGCCTTAAGTGAGCGGTTTATGGCGCTCAAGATACCGCGCATGGGGGCATAATTTATATTGTGTGACCTGCCCACACCGAAAACCGTCTTGCCCTTGGGTGTTTTAAGTTCAATGTAAGAAACAGCCTTGGCATCGGAACCCACAGAAATAGCATGTTCGGAATAATTGACAAATTCATAACCTGTGATATCTACTTGTGACAGTGCCTGGAAAAATGCATCTATGGGCCCGTTGCCTGTTCCGGAAATTTCTACCGGCTCTTGGCCGTTGTGCTTAATTTCACCCTCAAAGTGAACCTTTTGCGACTCGTCATAAATTCCGCTTTCTTCATAAAACTTATGCCTGACAAGCTTATAAGGTGCATCGACATTTATATATTCTTGGGCAAAAAGGTCAAAAACTTCATTTGCCAAAACCTCACGGCCGGCCGCGTCGCAATAGTCTTGAACAATCTTACCAAAACCCGGGTGCATGGCCTTGGGCAGATTATAGCCATAGGCCGTGCTCATAACAAAAGCCACACCACCCTTGCCCGATTGGCTGTTGATGCGAATAATGGGTTCATATTCACGGCCCAAGTCCGCCGGGTCAATGGGCAGGTAGGGCACTTCCCAATACTCACTTTTACTGTCTCTCATATAGGTTTCGCCTTTGTTGATGGCATCTTGATGGGAACCCGAAAAGGCCGTAAAGACAAGCTCGCCCGCATAGGGGTGGCGCTCATGAACCTGCATGCGGGTTGTGCGTTCATAAACTTCTTTTATCTTATTGATATTGCTGAAATCAAGCCCCGGGTCTATGGCCTGGGTGTACATATTAAGGGCCAAGGTAATAAGGTCTGCATTGCCCGTACGCTCCCCGTTGCCGAAAAGTGTGCCTTCAACCCTGTCGGCACCGGCCAAGAGCCCCAGCTCTGCCGTGGCAACACCCGTTCCCCTGTCATTATGGGGGTGCATGCTGATAATGGCTGCTTCCCTCATGGGCAGGTTTTTGCAAAAATATTCAACCAAGTCGGCAAAGGCATTGGGTGTTGTGTTTTCAACGGTCGAGGGTAGGTTGAGTATTATTTTATTCTTTTCGTCTGCCCCCATAACCTTCATAACTTCATGGCAGATGGCTACGGCAAATTCCGGCTCGGTACCCATAAAACTTTCTGGTGAATATTCATAGCGAATATTGCAGCCGGTTTGGGCAGCGGCTTCATCACCCAACTTTTTAATGAGCTTTGCGCCTTCCAGGGCTATTTCCGTAATACCCGCCATGTCTTTTTTAAAAACCACCTTACGCTGCAAGGTTGAAGTGGAATTATAAAAATGCACTATTACATTTTTAGCCCCGTGTATGGCTTCAAAGGTTTTTTTGATCAGGTGTTCACGCGCCTGCACCAGGACTTGGATTGTTACATCATCGGGAATATGCCCGCCTTCAATGAGCTCACGCAATATTTCATACTCTGTTTCGGAAGCGGACGGGAAGCCGACTTCAATTTCCTTAACCCCAATATCGCAAAGCAAGTGGAACATCTCAAGTTTTTCTTCAAGATTCATAGGGTCAATAAGCGCTTGGTTACCGTCGCGCAAGTCAACACTGCACCAAATGGGGTGCTTTTCAATACGCTTTGACGGCCAAGTACGCTCTTCAAAGGTTATAGGCTCAAAGGGTATATACTTTTCAAAACCTTTCTTCATTAATAAATCCTCCTTAAATTAAAAGGCCCCTACACGAAAACATCTTTCGTATAGGGGCGCAAAATTACAATGCACGGTACCACCCTACTTTGGCGGCCAAGGCCACCCTTGCACAGGCCTCTGACAAGGCCCTGACCTTTAACGCAGTCTTGCGGCCTACCCTATGCTTTCAGGCAGGCAACTCCAGAATGAGTTATACATGTTTTTCACGGCACCGGCTTACAGCTGACCCGGCTCTCTGCAGCTCGTGAGGAAGCTTGCTTCCAAACATCTTGTTTCCTTCACAGTTTTTCTGTGGTCAATATTTTTATGTGCAATAATTATAAATAGGCGGCCTAATTTTGTCAAGTCGCACAATCCCTTTTTAACATTTTGGCCAAATTACAAGGCTCTCCTTCCTTTTGTTTTGATAGATTTGCTGTAATATCTTGTATTTTAAGGGCTGATTTGTTATAATTTTCCAAACTAATATATTGTCTTGTTTTATAAATATTTTGTTTTTAGGAGGGTTTTACAGACTTGAAAGACGACCGACTTCCGGCCTACCTTTTTCACCAAGGTAACAATTTTAAGGCCTATGAATATATGGGCGCACACCGTAGGGATGATAATACGGTTGTCTTTCGCGTTTGGGCACCCAATGCCAAGCAGGTCAGTGTCGTCGGTGATTTTAATTCATGGAATAGCCGGGCAAATCCCTTAAGCAAGATTAATGAACAAGGTCTCTGGCAGGCCTGTCTTGAAGGGCCGCAAGAATATGATGCTTATAAATACCACATTGTCAGCCAAAAAGGAGCCCAACTCTTAAAAAGCGACCCCTATTGCTTTCATGCCGAAACAAGGCCGGGGACCGCTTCAAAGTTTTATGACTATTCCGATTACAAGTGGGGTGACAGCGCCTGGCGGGAGCAAAAAAAGCATATTACCGTCTATGAAAGCCCCATGAATATTTATGAAGTGCATTTGGGGTCTTGGCGCTTGCACGATGACGGCAACCCTTTATCTTACAGGGATTTGGCCCAAAGCCTGGTCCCCTATCTTCTTGAAATGGGCTACACTCATGTTGAACTCATGCCCTTGGGTGAATTCCCCTTTGACGGTTCTTGGGGCTACCAAGCAACGGGCTTTTTCGCACCTACCTCCCGCTTTGGCACCCCCAAAGACTTTATGCACTTTGTTGATGTTTGCCACCAAAATAATATAGGTGTTATTTTGGATTGGGTACCCGCCCACTTTGTTAAAGATGAGCACGGTTTAGCCGAATTTGACGGTTCTGCCTGCTACGAATATGCCGACCCCATAAAGGGTGAACACCTGCAATGGGGTACTAAAATCTTCGACTTTGGGCGGCCCGAGGTCCAAAGCTTCCTTATTTCAAGCGCCCTTCATTGGTTTGATGTCTACCACATAGACGGGCTGCGGGTTGACGCTGTTGCTTCCATGCTCTACCTCGATTACGGCCGCAAGCCGGGCCAATGGCGGCCCAATAAGCAAGGTGGCAATGAAAACCTTGAAGCTGTGGATTTTATAAAAAAACTCAACCAAGCTGTTTTTGAGTTTTTCCCTCACGCACTCATGATAGCCGAAGAAAGCACGGCCTGGCCCCTGGTTTCTAAACCCGTCTATTCCGGCGGTTTGGGTTTTAATTTTAAGTGGAATATGGGTTGGATGAAT
>LSQX01222749.1_pt2 | contig 11492 bp, 14 predicted proteins | sample 654561 | NCBI WGS metagenome assembly LSQX01 (sample SAMN04489861, study PRJNA283612) | anaerobic digester metagenome | isolation source: 4 biogas reactors fed with cattle manure at either 37C or 55C with and... | place: Denmark: Kongens Lyngby | collected 2014 | reverse complement strand
AGGTGCGGCCGGTGCCGCGGGGGCGGGGGGCGCAGCAGTGGTCTCTTCCTGCTTGCCGTAGCGCTTGGAGAGGTCGTTGAAGGTCTCCAGCTCTTCCGGGGTCATCTTGGTGGTATCGAACTGCATTTCAGTTGCTCCTTTCGTTACAGGGGGCGTCTGTGCGCCCGGCTCGGGGATATCCGCCGGCGCTGGGGGCGGATCGGGTTGCTGGGGCTGGGTCTCTGCCTGCAGGTGGTCGAGGATGTTGCGCTTGACCGCGAGGATGACGGCGACGTCGGTCTTGAGCTCTGCGCTTTTTCCTTGCGCCCATTGATCGGTCGCCGCATCAAAGGCTGCGGCGAACTCGGTCACGCTTTGCTGCATCTTCTCTTTCTTCGCGGCGGTGTCCGCCTCGTCGTCGTAGAGGATGCTGCGAATGCTGTCCATGAACAGGTAGGTGGTGTTCATGGCCTCGCTGGCGACCTTCTCCCATTTCTGCGCATCCTGCGCCTCGGAGAAGGTTTGCGCATCGGCCTTGTTGACGTCCACGCCGAACGCTTTCGCGATGGCGTCGATCAGGCGCTTGCCGATGCTGCGGTCGTCCTGGCCCTCTGGCTGGGCCGGTTCCTGGGCAGCTTGATGATCTTCTTTGCGCTTTGCGAAGCGGATGTGAGCGTCGGGGTTCGCGCCCTCGTCCACGAGCGCCACGCGCTTGATCCTCAAGCCCTTAAGCTTGGTGGCCATTGGTGGGTTACCTCCCTTCGTTTACTTGAGCGCGGATAGCAGCTCCTTCGATCGAGAACATGGTGTAGGTGCCGTCTTTGACCTTCTCCCACACGTCGTCGTCGATGACGCGGAAGCCCACCCACCAGCCGTGGGGAAGGTCGCCTTCCTTGAGGCCGAGGGCTGTGATCTTCTCCGGGGTGAAGACGATGCTCTCCACCAGCACGGCGATGTCCAGGCCGCCGCGCTCGTGCATGTCGCTGCCTTCGCGGAAGAACTGCACGAAGTCGTAGGCCGCGCTCTCCAGCTCTCCGATCTCTACGATGTCTTCCTGGTGGTCGACGATGGTCTCGCCGTCCGCCCTGTCTGCGACACTCGCCCAGCCAAAGACCAGGCGTTCCTCGCTGTCGGTGGCCTTGCGGATGTCAAAGTTGCAGGTGAGTAGGCCGTCGTCTCCGGCCGGGTGCTCCGCCTGGGGCTCTGCCCTGGGCTGCGGAATGAGGTATTGCTTGAACGTCTTCATGTGGCGCCCTCCCTGGCATCAAAAGACCGCCCGGAGGCGGCTCGTCATTTGTGGTATTGCCTTTTCTGTTCTGGCGTCAGGTATTGCTCTTCGAGGTACTGCACCTTGCATTGGCAGTTGGGGTGCGCCGGCGGCAGGGCTTTCCCGATGCTGAATACTCCGTCCATGGGCACGATCTCGCCATGGATGGTGCCGCACACGCGGCAGACGCGCTCGTTGCGGGCAGTGAGCCAGCGCTTGACCATGGTGGGCAGCAGGCCCTCGGCTGTGTATTCCCGGACGGTAGCGTCCATGCCGTGGTTGTATGCGTAGGCGGTTTCCGTCTGGGCGATGGTGCCGGCGCGGCGCCTGTGCATCTTGGCGGCGTAGGTTGCCTGGCGTTCCAGGGCTTTCTGGTGCGATAGCCCTGCCTCCCGCATTTTCTCGTAGTAGCGGAAGGTGGTTTGTGTCTGCCTGGTGGTTAATCCGACGGTGGGCCGGATGGCGCGGGCCAGTTGGTCGATGCTCATGGTCTCGGTGAGTGTCGCCTGCCTGACCAGGGTGTTGACCGCCGTATACTGGTTGACGCTGACCTCGCGGATCAGCTGTCCGCCTCGGTTGGTGATGAAGCGGGCGATCTGCTGCGCCTCTGCGTCCCTGACGGTCATGCCGTATCGCCGGACGATGTCGTTGGCTGCTTCCTGCACCATGGCCTGCATCAGCGGTTCGTATGCGGTGGCCACGAAGCGGCTGTAGTCCTGCTGCCATTGGAAGAAGTAGTTGATGCTTAATTCTCCGCTTAGGATCGCCTCACGCAGCTCTTTGTAGGTGATGGCCGCCGCCTGGTTCGCCCATGTGTGGTTAAGGATTTCTGCCAGCTGCGGGCTGTTTTCGTCGATGAGCGCCTCGAGCCTGTCCTGCATCCGTGTCATGGGCTATCGCGTCCCAGCGCCTTTTTTGCCTGCCTTGCGATATCGTCATCTTCGGGGGCGATGTCTTCGGTGTCCAGGTCGCTGGGCGGCGTTCCTCTGCGCCTGCGCTGGTCTTCCCGAAGGCGACGACGCGTTGCCTGATCTTCGTTCTGAGGTGTGGGCTGGCCTTCATCGAACTGTTGCGTCTCGGTGCGCTCTGGCAGGTGCGCCACCTCGCGCAGGTAGTCCTCGAGGCTCTCGTCCGGGGTGATGGCTCCGCTGATGGTGAGCTCCCGGATGAAGGTGCTCAGGTCTTTCAGGTCTGGGCTTTCGACGTCGCCATGCACCAGGCGCGGGTAGTCGGTGATGCCCTTGAAGTGTTCGGCGTTCATGCCGATGAGACGCGGGATGCCCTGGATGTTAAACACCTCGCAGATGATGTCGAGGTATGTGCCCAGGGCCATGCTAAACAGCTCCGTCTTGTCGCTGCTTAGGGCGAAGCTGCCCACCTTCTGGTGCCCGAGCAACAAGAAGTCGCTCATGGTGCTCATGGCGATTCTGGTGTCGTAGCGCTCGATGACCTGGTTGGTGTCAAACTGGCGGCGGCTGCCGCTGTTGATTAGCTGGAGCTCCCAGCCTCTGGGAAAGACCAGGCCCTCGGTGGCATCTCGCCGGACGTTGCGGACGATGGTCTCTGCGCGCTTGAGCGCGTCTACCATCTCCGGGTCGCCGGTGTCCCAAACGTTCATGCCCTCCGGGGCGTACAGCACCGGGAAGCCTGCCAGGTCGCGCTCGATTCCCATGCCTTCGATCTCTTGGATGCGGCGCTTGAAGTACCACGGCCTGTATGCGCTTCTCAGGATGCTCCTGCCCTCGGGGTTGCCCTTGCGGCTCTTCGTGCGGAAATGGAGCGCCTTCTCGATGGGGATGGTCACCTGCTGATACCTGGGCGGCGCGATCTGGGTCATGCCCTTGATGTTGTCGCGGTCGTCGTACTCCCAGGCGAACAGGGTTTCCTGTGCCCGGATGGGGAGCTTCGCCCAGCCGATGAGGCCGTCGGTGTACTTGCTCTGTGTGCGCGGGTCGTTGGTGTTGCCCATGCGCCGCTTGTAGACGATTTCGTGGAAGCTCCAGCCAAAGGTTAGGAAGGACAAGATCTCGCTGATGACGTCTGTCCATGTGTCCTGCATGTCCTCCATGCAGCTCTCCACGAACTCCGCGGCTTCCTGATCCTTGTCGCTGTCTCCGGCGGGTTGGACGCGCCAGGGGCTTTGCCGGATCAGGGTTTCGATGGCGTAGAGGATGGCGCCGCAGACGTCGTCGTTTTCGGCCATTTCTCTGTAGGTTTCTATGCCCTTGGTGCCTTGCAGCTCCTTGAGGAACTCTTCGGAAAAAACTCCTGAATAGCGACGCTGTCCGATGGCTCCTATCTCATTCATTAGTCTGGACAATTGTGTATCTCACCTACCCTCTCCAGTAGCTCTGTTTGTCTGCGCCGTAATCGGCGGGCGGTACGCTGTGTGCCTGCTTGTCTGCAAGCTGAATGATCGCCTGGGACATGGCGTCCACGTCGTCATCGTGCGCTCCGTTTGGGAAGTTGGCGCATTCCTCGATGAAGTCGTGCACCCAGGGGGCGATGCTGGGGTCTGGCAGATAGACATTGCCCGCCTCGATGTATGGCGATACTGCCTGCGCCCTGACGATCTTGCCGCCCTCGGGGCGAACGGGGATCAGGCCGGGCACCTTCTTCTTGAGCAGCTCGATGACGGCAGGGCCGTTTGCGGCGTCTTCCACATACTTTGCCCTGGCCTTGGGGTGCTTTGCCGACAGGGTCCTGATGGCCTGCATGGTCTCCGTGATGCCCATGCGCCCGTGGACACGATCGAGCAGGAAGAAGTCTGCTCCTTGCTTGCCCCAGACGTGGCCGGCAACGAAGTCGTTGTTGTCTCCGTCCTTGAAGGTGCAGTCCCAGGATTGCGCCTGGGTGCCGATGGTGCTGGGCGGCTGCTTGTAGAACTTGAACCAGCTGCGCCGGATGATGCCGCCCTCTGCCGGGGATGGCCGTTGCTGGTACAGGCCGGCGTAGGCGTAGCTGCCGACGGCAGCTTTCTGCTGCGCCAGCCATTCGCTGGTGAAGCCGCCCTCTGGCCACAGGGAGTCTCCCTCTGCGCGCCCGAGCAGGTCATCCACCTCCGCTTCTGCGGGCAGTCGGATGATCTCCCAGTCGTCGGGCTCGCCGTATTCCGGGTTGAGCAGGCGGCCGCAGAGGTCGTCCTCGTGCCAGCGGGTCATGACGATGATGATGGCGCCGCCTGGCCTGACGCGCGTCTTGAAGGTGCTGCGGTATTCCTCGTGCACCTTGTCGCGCATGGTTTTGCTGTTTGCTTCTTCGCGGTTCTTGATGGGGTCGTCGATGATGAGCAGGTGAGCGCCTTCTCCTGTGGCTGCGCCTCCGATGCCGACGCTGATCATGCCGCCGGCGTGGCCTGCAATGTCCCAGGATGCCGCGCTGTTCTTTTCCTTGGAGAGGCTGATGCCGAATATTTCTTCGCCAAACTCCGCGATCTTGTCTCGGTTCTTCCGGCCGAACTTTTGCGCGAAGTTGTCGTTGTAGCTGCCGATCATGGCGCGGCTGTCTGGATTCTTGCCCAGGTAGTAGCTGGGGAAGGTCTCCGTGATCATCATGGACTTGCCGTGCTGGGGCGGCATCCAGATCATTAGCCTCTTGATCTTTCCGCACGCGACGTCATCGAGCTTGGAGGTGACCAGCTCGTGCGGTACGCCTGCTGACCATAGGCCACGGTGCACCAGGGTGCAGTAGCGGATGTAGCTGCGCCGTGCCCAGATCCGCGCGAAGTCGTCCTTGCCCAGGATCGGGAAGGAGCCGAGGCGCTGCGCCTGCGCCGTGTTGTCCGCTGCCGGACTATTGGACGGTGCCTTCGCCATCTCGAACCTCTATCGGCTCTGGCTCTGCGGGATAATCCGCGACCGCCCTTTCTGCTTCCTCTGCTTCGACCTCGCTGTACAGGGCGCATATTTCCTCAAACACGCGAAGCTGTTCGTCGGTCATCCTGTCCATGGTCTTTTGTACGAGGTGGCTGTTGTCCTGGGCCTCGCCTTCGCCGATAAAGGTGTTAATGTTGAGCGTCGGCTCCTTCTCCACCTCTCCGGCCAGCTCCAGGAGGAACTTGTAGGCGTCCTTGTCGCCCTTCATGCCCTTCTGCGCGATCGCCATCGTGGACAGGATGCGCATGTTCGGCTTTTTCGTCCTCTTGCTCAGGCCCATCTTGTAAAGGGTGTTTAGGTATTCCTTCGGCAGGTTCGGCATGAGGTCGAGGGCCATTTTGGCCACCTCACGGGCTTGCGCTTCCTCCCGCCGTTTTGCTTGTGTTGCTCTGCCGCCTTTTCGTCCATTCAGCGCGGCTTGCTCACGGCTTTGCTGGCTCGTGAACTGGTGCGGCACGAGGTTGGTCGTGTTGGCCACGCTGCTCCCTCCCTCCGTCGTTCATCCTGTACTTTTTTGTTTATTGTGCTTAGAAGGGGAGGTCGTCGGCGGGGATGACGTAGCCCTTGCTGTCCACCTTCACTTTGCTTGATTTGGGCTTGCTGGATCGTCTTCGGGAAGCTCCTGTGCTTCCTCGGATGCGGCTGCCGCCTTTTTTAGACTTGCCTGAACCTGTGGCCATGATCTTCCCCTTCCTGCGATGGTTCCCTTTCCGAGAGCCTTCGCCGCTTCGATATTCTGGTTGATTGTTTTGTAGTGGTCGTGAATGGTGTTGATGTAAGCCATGTTGAAGTCGTAAAAGGCCGGGTCTTCAACGATGGCGAATTGCTCCGTGTTGGCACTGCTTCGTAGGTTCGCGCTGCCGTGGATGGTGAACTTCAATCCTTCGAAGGTCTCAAAGCATGCGATCTTGCAGTGGCTGCCTGCTACGGATAGTTGGAACCTTCCGCCTCGGTCGAGCTCCCGGTAGATGTACGGGATGAGGCCGCGCCTCTCGTGGCTGTAGAAGTAGTGGCTGACGATCAGGCTCAAGCGCAGGCAGAATCCGCTGTCAATGATGGTGCGCAGGCTGTCGACGTTGTCCTGGCTTACGGACAGGGTGGCTATGTCCATGTTCTTGATGTGCTGCTGGCCGTCCACGATCAGCGCCTCGAGCAGGTCTCCGAAGATAAACTGCCCGCTGACGATGCCGTAGTAGTGGGCGCCGGGCTCGAGCTTTATTTCTTCTGCCATGCGCCGCGCGAACTTGAAGGATATGGGAACGGGCGCCTTTATGCGCGGCTGCATGATGCGGGTCTCGACGCCGTCCGCCTCCATGATGTCTGGGCTGAACCCTTCCAGGTCGTCGATGTCGAACGCCTCGAATAGGTCGAGGCTTTCTTCTTCGTCGTCGAACAGGAATTCGAAGCCAATCTCTTCTTCAAACACGAACTCTCTCCGCCTTCCCGCCGGTGACGGCTTCCCATCGCCTGATGATGACGTCGCAGTATTCCGGGGCGAGCTCCATGGTGTAGCAGGTGCGCTTTTGTTCCTCGCATGCCAGCAGGGTGGAGCCGCTGCCGCCGAAGGGATCAAGGACGACGTCGCCGCGCTTGGATGAATTCCGCAGGAGCTTTACGATCAGGCCGATGGGCTTCATGGTGGGGTGGTCGTCATTTCGGGTCGGGCGCTCGTGATAGATGACGGTGTTGGTGTCTTCGATCTCGTATTCCTTCGCCCGGATGCTGACGGTGGTGAAGCCGTCGGTGAATGTGATCAGGTCGCCCTTCTTCGTCTGCTTGACGGTGACGCCTGGGCATTCCTCGAGGATGGCTGTGTCCTTCTTGCGGCCGCCGTACCACGGGTGGGCTTCGCCCTCCTTCCATCCGTACAGGATGGGCTCGTGTCTCCAGTGGTAGTCCTGGCGGCCAAGGACGAAGGCGCTCTTTACCCATATCAGGCATTGGCTCAGCTTGAGCCCTGCAGCCTTGAAGGCCTCCCGGAAGTTGATGCCCTCCGTTTCCGCGTGAAAGACGTATATCGGGGCGCCTGGTACCATGGCTTCGTTGGCCCTGGTGAATGCGTCGGTGAGGAACTGGCGGAACTCCTGGTCGCCCATGTTGTCGTTCAGGATTTTGGATGTGATTCTGTGGCCTTTGCCGTCCAGATATTCTTCGAGCATCTCCGCCTTGTCGCCGTAGTTTACGTTGTACGGCGGGTCGGTGATGACGAGGGCTGCCTTGGTGTCGGCCATGAGCTTTTCGAAGTCCTCTGGCTTGGTGCTGTCTCCGCACATCAGGCGATGGGCGCCGAGCGCCCAGACTTCGCCGGGGTTGACCATGGTCACCATGGCTGCCAGCTCTTCGTCGCTGGGTTCGCGTTCGTCGCGGGGGTCATCCTCGTCGATGAAGTCCTCCAGGAAGAAGCCGGTCAGGTCTGTATCAAATCCCATCTCGGCCAGGGCCTGGAGCTCGTTTTTCAGGATGAGCTCGTCCCATCCTGCGTCCTCTGCCAGGCGGTTGTCGGCAATAATGTAGGCTTTGCGCTGTGCGTCGTTCAGGTGCTCCACGAAGACGCAGGGGATTTCGGTCATGCCCTCGCGGCGGGCCGCCTCGATGCGTCCGTGCCCTGCAATGACGTTATGGTTTCCGTCGATCATCACGGGGTTTAGAAATCCGAATTCGCGGATGCTGGACTGTATCTTCTTGATCTGCTCTTCCGAGTGCTTCCTGGCGTTGTTGATGTATGGGATGAGAAGGCCGATGTCGACGTGCGCCATCTTGGTTGGTGTTTTCTGCATGTTCCCTCCCTTGGTTGATTGGTTCCTCGATTTGCTTATTTGTGATGCCCAAAGAAAAGAGGCGGCATCCTCTTGCCACCTCTGCTGATAATATCTTAATCCGACATATCGGATTTGTCAACAGTGCGGATTTGGGGCGGTTTTGGTGCATATTTGATGCATTTCCGGGTTTTGGGGTTTTCTGGCCCTTTCCGCGCGGTCGGTGGTCATTGCGCCATTTCGTAGATTTTTTCCATGGCCGTTCTCTTCATGCGTTTGAGGGTGTCCAGCGTGGCGTGGCGACCAAATGCGACGCCGTAGTGGTAGGTGACCTCTTTCCAGCTGACGCAGTCGATGGCCTGATTCTCGATGAGCCAGCGTTCCTTCTCGGTGAGGCCCAGGAGCCATGCCTCCACAAACTGCACCGTGATCCTGAACTTGTCCATGGTGAGTGTGGTCTCGTGGATGCGTTTCTTGAGGGCGATGGCTTCGGTCGACGGGGGCAGGTTGCAGAGGCGCAGGCCTTTAGCTTCGGTGGGCTGGCCCACGTCGCTGCCGTGCGGCATGGATGAGAATCCCTGCCCGGTTAGGTCTGCTGCCTCTTCCCTGTCTGCGTCGACGGTGCGCTGGAGCTCTGCTTGTAGGCGACCAAGCTCGACCTCCAGGTGCGCGGTGCGGCCCTTGGCCGTGCGGTAGCCCTTTAGCATTTCGTCCACCTGTGTCGGTAGCATCCGTCAGTCTCCTTTGTGAGGATTCCGTTCGGTCGGTTGGGTTGGTGCCGGGTTTAGAACGGCATGTCTTCTTCGTCCACCTGGACAAATCCTGCCGGGTAATTATCCGCCGATGGCGCGGGTTGGGCGGCGTCGGCTTCGTCCTGGTTGTGCTTCTTGGTGCGGCCGATGAATTCGACACTTTCGGCGACGATCTCGAAGCTGGTTCGTTTCTCTCCGGCTTCGTTCTCGTAGCGGTTGGTGGCCAGGCGGCCTGTGACGGCGACCTTGCTGCCCTTCTGCAGATATTCCATGCAGACCTCGGCGAGCTTGTTCCAGGTGCTGATGGGGATGAAGTCTGCGACGCGCGTGTCGTCTGCCTGGGCCCGCTGCCGGTTGACGGCGATGGTGAAGCGGCATTTCTTTGAGTTGGTGAAGGTATGCATCTCCGGGTCGAATGTGAGGTTTCCTGTGAATGAGCAGTTGTTCATTGGCGATCTCCTTGCCTTGTTTGGTGCTTGTCAGCTTGTGCGTATGCAATCCGATATATCGTATTATAGCATTAAATTAAAAGGTAGTTGATGATGGCTTCCCTGGCTTCCTCCCAGCCCTTGCACACCAGGCAACAGTGGCCTTGCTGTGCCAGGGCCTTGTGCCATTCCTTTTGTTCTGGGCTGACGGTGCCGCCCTTGCGGCGCTTCATCTCGATGTACAGGGAGTGATAGCCGCCTCTGGCCACGGGCAGGTGGATGTCGGGGACGCCGGGCTTGACGCCGGTTCGCCGCAGGGTGATGGCTGTTTTGATGTGGCGCTTCCCGCCGTTGGGGATGGCGTACATCAGCGCCAGCTCTGGGTGCCTGCCTGTTGCGTAGTTGGCCCAATCAAACAGGGCAGCCTGCTCGCTGTCTTCGGTGGGAAGGATCGCATATGCCGTGGTCATGTCACTCTTCCTCCAGGAGCTCGGCGGCTGCGCTGTCGATGGTTGGGATGCGGGCTATCTCTCCCCAGTCTTCGTCGAACTCCGGCTGCGCCGGCTCGGGTTTTTCGTATGGGTAGGGGTTTGTCTCCATCAGAAACTTGACCAGGATGCCGGTTGCGCCAGACGCTGCGATGGCGAAGTTGCGGTTGATGGGGATAGATCGGTCGAGGATGCGCTTGATGTACTCCTTGCTGTAGCCGCTGTGCTTCGCCAGGCGCTTGATGCTGATGCGGTTTAGGTCGAGCCAGCGTTGCAGGATGGAGACGCCGTCCATGGGGAGGTTCCTGCGGGCGCCCTCCGCTTGGGCCTGGCCCTGGTTGCCTTGGGCGGTGTTCTGCTGTGTGGTCATGGCTGCTGTTCCTTTCTGGTGATGTACTCGGTGCCGAAGTGGCACTTGGCTTCGCAGGTGGTACACGCTCTTCCGTCGCTGCGCTCGCCGGGCTCGCATAGGAGCTCTTTGAGCTTGTGCATGGGTCTGTCGGCATTTGCGACGTGGTTCTTTGCGAGGTGCTCCGTCGTAGTGGGCTTGTCGTCGCCGAAGTATCGGGTCGATCTGTTGTCGCGGTAGGACTTCCGGGTGGTTCTGGAGCTGCTCATGGGTCATGCTCCTGGCCTGAGGACGGGGCTGTCGGCGTAGGCGCTGGCCGGGATGTCTGCCGTGGTCATGCCCTTCTTGAGGCCGATCATCCACCAGGGCGGGAGCTCGTGCCGGTGGCCTTGCTTTTTCCAAAGGTGCAGGCAGTAGGGGTGCTGGTTGATGTATTCGTCTTCCTCCGGGTGGAACTGGACGACGGTCTCGTCCGCCCGGAAGAACATATCTTTGATCTCGCACATCTCGTCCCAGGTCGGGGTACGCCGTCGGAAGCTGACGCTGACGTGATCCCAGCCGCCTCCCCATGAGAAAATGATGTGCGCCCTGTCCGGTTTGATGGTCGCTTTGAGCTCTGCCCACGCTGCGCCTCCGTCCGGGCCTTCCTGCGTGATGCAAAGCCTGGGCTGAATTCTGATTTGCTCGATGGTCTTCATGATGCCTTCTCCCTGTTCTGCTTCAGCTCGTCGGTGTACGTGGCCAGCAGGCGCTGGTACGGCTCGTAGTCACCCAGCAGCTTGTCTGCGGCCGATAGGGCGTCTTCCTCAAAGTGGAAGGGGGCGCCGGTGGACTTGTGCAGGTAGGCGAAGCGGATGCGCCACATGATGTTCTTGTGCCAGTCGGCCTGCATCTTCAGGTCTTTCTCGATCTTGTGCTTTTCGTCCCACAGCTTGGCGTAGCTGAAAGCGTAGTAAAGGCCGGAGGCCAGCGCCAACAGGACGATGATGCCTGACTGTGTCATGGCTTTGCCTCGCTTTCTTGTGGGTCTCCCTCTATGAAGCTGATCAGGCCGTGCTCCCTGAGGGCGCGTTTGACGTCTTCCGGCTGCGGGATGTTCCGGCTCTTGATGAGCTCGCAGTCCTCGAGCTTCGCCAGGCTGGGGAACGGATAGCCACACGGGATCAGGTCTTTGCCGTTTGTGCCCGCGACCACCCATTCTTCGCCGGTGGGCTTGTGCAGGACGAAGTCGCTTGCCCGGATGGCCGGGGCGCCATGGGGGTCTTCCTGGTCGTCTACGCTGTGCTTGACGCGGTCGTGTTCTTCTGCCTGCTTGGCATTGTTAAAGCGGTCGGTGGATGCTCGCACACTGTCATTTCCCGGAGGTGTGTCCACGTGCTCGCTTGCTCTGGCTTTGAGTTCCTCATACAGCACCGCATCAATTTTCAATACCTTGCCCTTACGCAGTCCGATTCTGTGCCCCTCGGCAAAGCCCTCGCGGTATATCTCGTTTTCCCGCTCCGTCTGACGTGGTACAGATACAATGCTAATCATCAGGATGCCGAGTGCCGAGCCGACGTACATGCCAATGATTCCCGCTAACCAACTGCTCATGATTC
>LSQX01248236.1_pt2 | contig 11493 bp, 10 predicted proteins | sample 654561 | NCBI WGS metagenome assembly LSQX01 (sample SAMN04489861, study PRJNA283612) | anaerobic digester metagenome | isolation source: 4 biogas reactors fed with cattle manure at either 37C or 55C with and... | place: Denmark: Kongens Lyngby | collected 2014 | reverse complement strand
AAGTGAGCCAGTTCAAGTATGAGCCTTTCGGTATCGTGCCATCCCAGACAGGGGTCTGTTATGGATTTGCCGTAAATGCCTTCGTCGGGACCCTGCGCGCCCTCCTCAATGTAGGACTCGATCATAAGTCCTCTCACTATCCGTTTAATTGATCTGTCCGAACTTATGCTGTGCAGGACTTCCTTGGCTATACGTATCTGCTCCTTGAATTTCTTGCCTGAATTGGAGTGGTTGCAGTCCACAATGACAGCAGGGTTATGCAGAGTAGGGGATTCATCGTAAAGGTCAACCAGCCGTTTCAGATCCTCGTAATGGTAGTTGGGGTGGCTTGTGCCGTGGTTGTCAACATATCCCCGCAGTATGGCATGGGTAAAGGGGTTTCCCTTGCTCTCTACCTCCCAGTCGCGGTAGATGAAGGTGTGGCCGCTCTGTGCGGCACGTATGGAGTTCATCATAACCGACATATCGCCGCTGGTGGGGTTCTTCATACCAACCGGAATGTCAAGGCCGCTGGCCGTGAGACGGTGCTGCTGGTCCTCGACGCTTCGGGCGCCTACCGCCACGTACGATAGCAGGTCCGAGAGGAACTGGTGGTTTTCGGGATAGAGCATCTCATCGGCACATGAGAATCCGGTCTCAGTCAGCGCTTTTAGGTGCAGCTTGCGAATGGCTATAAGACCTTTCAGAATATCGGGGCTTGCCAGCGGATTGGGTTGATGGAGCATTCCCTTGTAACCGGCTCCGGTGGTTCGCGGCTTGTTGGTATATATGCGGGGTATTATGATTATCTTCTCCTCAACCTTCTCCTGGAGAGGTCTGAGACGGCTTATATAATCAACCACAGAATCCTCGCGATCAGCCGAACAGGGACCAATTACCAGGATCAGTTTGTCCGATTTGCCGCTGAACGCCTCTTTGATGTTGCGGTCATTCTTTTTCTTTGCGTCAATGCCCTGTGAGGTAGCAGGATACATCTCCTTAACCTCCTGAGGATTGAAAAGCTGACGCTTAAATGTCATATTCATGATTATTCACTTTTTTTGTCAAAACATATTCTTCTTTCGGTAGATTTGCGCATCATCTGCCGTAAAACCTCTTCGTCGCCGTTTTGGACAGCATCCCTTATCTTTTCGAATTGCCCGATAAAGAGGTTCATCTCGCCGAGCAGGGCATCTTTGTTCATAAGGAACAGTTCGCTCCACATGCTGTCGTTGATGCGGGCTATACGGGTCAGGTCGCGGAATGAGTCACCGGTATATTCTGCCAGATGTTCTGTCTCATGGCAATTCATAAGAGTTATGGCTATGCAGTGAGTGAGCTGGCTCAGGAAGCCTATGATCTTATCATGTTTTTCGGGAGTCAGACGGGAGATTTTGGCAAATCCCAGAATTTTACCTATCGATTCGCAAATCCCGATGGCTTCGGGACTGTTTGCGGGGGTGGGAGTCACTATGTAGTTGGCTCCAACCAGTATATCGGCATTCGCATTTTTGACTCCGTAAACCTCGCGTCCTGCCATGGGATGTGCTCCGATAAACTCGATATCCTTTCGGAGCATCTTTTGGATATCATATACAACCGAACATTTGACTCCGGTAACATCGGTCAGCAGGGCGCCGGATTTTATATTGTGCTGATGCTCTTCTATCCATGCAAGCATCGTCTTAGGATAGAGGGAGAATATTATCAAATCAAACTGTGATATATAATCCTTTGTCACGCGGGTTGTGCCGCTCTCTATAAAACCGTTTTTAAGCGCGTAATCAATCGATTCCTGCGACCTTGTTATGGCTCCGACATAAAATCCTGTCCTGCGGAACCCCTGCGCATAGCTGCCGCCTATGAGTCCCAATCCGACAATCAGTATTTTTTTATCCTTGTCAAGCATAATTTTCGACTTTTATTCCCGTCTCTTCAAGTTTTTCAAAGAATGAGGGGAAACTTTTATTTACTGCCTCAGAGCCCTCAATACTGCCGCCGAAAGCCGTCAGCAGAACGGCGAGTGACATTACTATTCTGTGGTCATTATGGCCGTGCAGCGGCTCTGCAGGCTTGTGCAGCCGGCATTTTTCTATTTCCACATGGTTTTCGCCGACCTGTGACTCAACCCCGAACTTGGAGAGTTCAAAGAGCATATCCTTTACCCGGTCGCTCTCTTTGATTGCAAGCCTGCGTGTGCCTGTTATGGCGGCACCGTTAAGATAGGCTGCCATGGCGAACAATATGGGACCTAGGTCTATCTGGTCCGATATGTCTATTTGCGGTGTTCCCTCCTTCAATTTCCTAAAGAACTCTATGTAACGGCGGTCACCCTGAATTGATTCATCGGAAAGGCCTTCAATTGTTACATTTCCCCCCATAAGGTTCAGGGCGGCAAAGAATGCGGCGTTGGAGTAGTCGCCCTCGACGCGTGAATCGACGGCCATATATTTTTGCTTACCCCGTATGGCAATGGAGTTCTCCGTGTAGTCCGATAAGCAGATACCGTACTGTTTCAGCGTCCGGAGCGTCATCTCAATGTACATACGGCTTTCGGTCCTGCCTTCCAACTTTATGTAACTCCGGCCCTCAATCAGGGGCATGGCATAGAGAAGGCCTGAAATGAACTGGCTACTTACCGTGGCATCGACATGGAATGTGCCGGATTTGAGTTTTCCGCTTATCCCGATTGAGTCGGTGCCGTAATTGAAAATGACTCCCTGTTCCCTGAACAGATTTTCGTAAATTTTTATGCCGCGCTCTATAAGTCTGGGAGTTCCTTCAAACAGAAAGCTCCCTCCCAATGCAAGCGCTATGGGGATAAAGAAGCGCAGCGTGGTGCCGCTCTCCCTGCAGGGCATCACGATTTCACCTGCTCTGCCGGCGTTCGTTGTGACGGGGTTGCCGGGTTCGAATGTTATTGTGCCGTTAGAGAGCCGGAAACGACGACCCAGAGCCTTCAGACACTCCAGGGTTGCCGTTATGTCATCGGACAGTTCCAAATTGCTTACCTGACACTCTTCGCCCGACAGAGCAGCCGCTATAAGCTGTCTGTGAGCAAAGCTCTTAGAGGGCGGGGCGGTTATAACCCCGTGCGCCGTTCCTTTATGGATGGTGGTTATCATCTGAACTCTTATGTGCTGTGCCGGTTATTTTAACTCTCTATCCGGCATTAACCGGTCGGTTCCGTATCTTAATGCCAGCATGTCACACATAACGATGGCGGTAAGACTGCTTACCACAATACAGATCCTCCTTATTATGGCAGGGTCATGACGGCCTTTTAGTTCCATAATTTCATTTTCGCCTGTTGTCAAATTGACGGTACGCTGGCTCTGCGATATGGATGGTGTGGGTTTGACGGCCAGATTGAACAATATGGGCATACCGTTTGACAGTCCGCCGTTTATGCCGCCGTTGTTGTTGCTCAATGTCTTTATGATACCGTTTTCGGAATGGAGCTGGTCATTGACCTGTGAGCCGTATGCTGCTCCGAAGCCGAACCCTTTCCCGAATTCGATTCCTTTTACTCCGCCTATGGCAAACATGGCTTTTGACAGGACTCCCTCAAGAGAGTCGAACCATGGCTCGCCTATGCCGCACATGAGGCCTGTGACGGCGGTCTGTACTATGCCGCCTACGGAATCGTTTTTTGAACGGGCTTCGAGAATGACATCGGTCATGGCTTGCTCAACATCGGCTATCACGGGAAAATCCCTAGAGTTTACAATATCAAGTTCTGTGGAAAAATTGCTGAAATCACGGTCTCTGACATGACCGCACTGTAATATGTGGGTCGCAATTTTTATCCCTTTGCTCTCCAGTATCTGCAACGCTATGGCTCCGGCGGCGACAATGCCGGCCGTGACGCGTCCGCTGAAGTGGCCGCCTCCGCGGTAGTCCTCGAAACCGTGATATCTTATATGGGCCGCATAATCGGCATGTGAAGGTCTGGCAAGACCGGCCGTCTTTTCGTAATCGGAACTGCGGACATTTTCGTTTGGAATGAGAATACATAACGGAGCGCCGGTTGTGTAACCGTTGAACACTCCGCTTGCAATGGTGAATTTGTCCTCTTCCACCCTTGCTGTGTCAGTCTTTCCCTGCGGTCTCCGTTTTGTAAGCTGAGCGGCTATGAATGACTCGTCAACCTTAATTCCGGGCGGAAGTCCGTCAAGCAGCGCTCCTATCATGGGGCCGTGTGATTCCCCGAATAGGGTCAGGATTAGGCTTGTTCCTATACTGTTCTTCATAATTCTTTGTTTTTAAGGCAGTTACCCAGTTCATGCAGATTCATTTTTCTAAAACTGCAGCTTCCTATCTTTTCGACATGGACTGTGGTAACGGTGCTCTCCTCTCTCTTTTTGTCATGTCTGATAAGCGAAAGCAGAGCATCGGTATCCATGTTGCATGTGGTGGGTAAACCGTATTTTGTCAGTACCCGGCGTATCCTTTCACGGGCTTCGCCATCGGACATATAGATCATCCCTATGGCTACACATTCTCCGTGCAGGAGCTCTCCGCCCGATAACGATTCTATTGCATGGCCTATGGTATGACCGAAGTTAAGTAGTTTTCTGATGCCTTTCTCATCGGGGTCCTCCTCTACGACTTTTTTCTTGATATTGACAGCCCGTGCAATGATGGTGTCTATGTTACCCCGCAGATCATCGGCCGATTCTATCAGCTCAAAAAGCCCGCTGTCGCTTGTGGCAGCCATCTTTATGGCCTCGGCCAGTCCCTCATGCAGCAGCCGGTGGTCAAGAGTCTCCAGCGTATCGGGATCGATAATGACCGCTTTTGGATGGTGGAATGTGCCTATGGAGTTCTTTATTCCGCCAAAGTCTATTCCGGTCTTTCCGCCGACCGATGAATCCACCTGTGCAAGCAGGGTGGTGGGTATATTGTAGAAATCTATGCCGCGCATGTAGCACGATGCGGCAAATCCCGCCATGTCGCCTGTCACACCGCCTCCAAGCGCAATGACTGCATCTTTTCGGGTGAATCCGTGCTCAAGCAGTTTTTCAAGAATAGCCTTGAAATTGTCTATATTCTTGTTTTTCTCCCCCTGTGGGAATGTAAAAAGCCTGCTATGCGGACACTGGGCAATAAGCCGCCGGATATAGTCCGCAGGAATACCGTCATCGGCCACGACCATAATATTCCTGTCAACATTGAGCCACTTGCCTATGCAGCCTAATGCTCCACGCCTTATTACAATGTCGTAATCGATTGTTCCTGAATGAAAATGCTCTATCATAAGCGGCCTCTGTCCGGATCAGTAAGTACCCAGTAATTTGAGCTTGTCACATACGGTCCCAAGCTGCCGGAGAAGGTCATCGCCCTCTTCGGACTTGATATTTCCCTCAAGCTCAATATAGAAGTAGTAGTTCCACAGCAACCCCTTCAAAGGACGGCTGTGGAGGCTGCTCATATTGAATCCGAGTGAACCTATTATATTCAGTGTCTTTGCAAGCGCGCCGGCTTCGTTTGGAACCGTGAACATAAGCACAAAGTGCTCATACTTGCGTCCCTTGCGTATGGAGTCGTTTCTCGTTCTGGAGAAGGTTGCAAAACGGGTCGTGTTGTTGTCCGAAGAGTTGATATGTTTCTCCAGAATCTCAAGTCCATACAGTCGCGCCGTCTCTTCCGATGCTATGGCGCCTATGCTCATGTCACGGCTCTCGGCCACATATTTGGCGGCCATGGCAGTGTTGGCGGTCTGTTTCTGCTCAAATCCGCAGCTCTGAATATATTTCGAGCATTGTGCAAGGGCATTGGGATGGCTTGCCACAGTTTTGATGTTCTTTTTCTCGGCGCCCTTCGAACCCAGCAGATTCTGGGTGACACTCAGGTCGGTCATCATGTTGATATAGAGACTGCCCGAGAATGCCAGATCCATCACATTGTCTATGTCGCCGGCAAAACTGTTCTCAATTGGAAGTATCACCGCATCGACAAACCCCTCTTCGCATGCCCGGTAGGCGGTCTCAAAGTCAGGGTAGGAGATCAGTTCGGCAGTAGGATAGGCTTTTTTGGCGGCCAGGTAAGCAAAAGCTCCCGGCACGCCGTTATAGCCTATTTTCATACCCTTAAGAAGCCTGTTCTGATAGTCTTTAGACAGGTCCATGACCTTTTTTATAAAGGGAATGTAGTAGTCCTGCATGGCAGGGTCATCCACCAGTTGCCGCTTCCTCTCTATAATATCCGATTCGGCTGCTTCATCATGTACCTGCAATCCGTTATTCTTTTTGTATTGGGCAATGATCTCGGCCTGTCTCATTCTTTCGGTGAACAGTTTCGCCATATCAGTGTCAATGGCACTGATCCTCTCTCTTGCCTGGTCCAAATCATTCATATTTTTACGATTTCAAGGTAGTTTATAAAACGTAATATGGTATTCCAATACAAAAGTATATATTTTCGGTTGATTAACTCCTTTCAGTTGCCTACTTGATGCTGATTTCCGCTACGGTATTCTCGGGCAGCAAAAGAGGTTTGACCGCCCATTTGGCTGCCTTGCCCTTGAATTGTGCCGTTGCACGTACATCGGTGGCGCTTGCGGCAAATTTCACCGTATAGCTGCCGGCTGCCGTTTGCCACTCGGAAGCAGTTTCGTTGAAGCTGGCCAGCGTGTAGGCATCAACCGTGAAGGTAAGAGTCTCGCTTTCACCGGGTTGCAACAGACGTGTCTTACCGAATGCTTTTAGCTCTGATTCGGGTTTTACCAGACCGCCCTCGGGAGCTGAAACGTAAATCTGAACGGCCTCTTTGCCTGCAACACTGCCGGTGTTTTTGACCGTTATTGAGGCTTCAAATCCACCGTTTTTGGCCTTTACCGATGGTTTGCTGTAAGCGAATGTGGTGTAGCTCAGTCCGTAACCGAAGGGGTAGGAGACTTCGACTCCTGCCGTATTGAAATAGCGATAACCTACCCATATTCCTTCGGCATAGTTGGTGTAGTCAATGTTTCTGGCACCCCCCGCAGCTGCTCCCGCCGCATTCCTGCCGCCGAATCCTGCGGTCTGACGCGCCTGCTGCCCGGTGTAGGGGAAGTTGGCCGATGAGGGGATATCAAGATATGACAAGGGGAATGTCATTGATAACTTGCCTGACGGATTTGATTTGCCGACAATGACATCGGCGACCGAATTACCCACCTCCTGTCCGGGAGTCCAAGCCAGCAGTATTGCATCGGGCTGAGCCTTCCATGAGGCAGTCTCAATAACGCCGCCTATGTTGAGTACCACAGCAACCTTTTTGCCTGCCTCGTGGAATGTGTTGCAGACATCGCGAAGCAACGCCCGCTCAATATCGGTAAGGTCAAAATCGTTATCCATACGGCGGTCGTCGCCCTCGCCGGCGTTGCGACCTATGACCACTATTGCAACGTCATTGCGCTGTGCACATGCCTGTATGGCAGCATGACTTACAGCGACCTCGGGTAACACAGCCTCACCCAGAAGTATGTTGCGCGACTGTCCGGCGCCAAGGGCGTTGACGCTGGCTGCATATTCACGGTGTTTTGCATAGAAATCGGCCAGTCTCTCATCGAGTGTGAAACCGGCTCCCTGCAGACCTTCGCTTATGTTCCTGATGTATGCCTTGTTTACGTTACCCGAACCTGTACCGCCCGCTATGGACTTATAGGCAGTGAGTCCGAACAGAGCTACAGTGCCTTTGCCCTCTATGGGGAGCATGTTGTTGTTCTTAAGCAACACCATACCCTCGGCTGCCGCAGTGCGCACCAATTCGGCATGACCTGCCAGATTGGGCTTGTTGGAGATTTTGTACCCTTTGAACTTGGGGGTCTTCACGATATATTCAAGCATACGCTTCACGTTGCGGTCCAAATCGGCAATATCGAGAGATCCGTCGTTTACGGCATTGATAACACGTTCCGTTTCGGAAGTGCTGCCAGGCTCCATCAGGTCGTTACCGGCCTTTACGGCATTGACCGTGCCGGCCTTGTTGCCCCAGTCGGTCATAACGATACCGTCAAAACCCCATTCGTCACGCAGAATTCCGGTCAGCAGATCATGGCTTTGCTGCGCGTAAGTGCCGTTAATCTTGTTATATGATGACATTACCGTCCATGGTTTTGCCTCCCGGACAGCAATCTCAAAATTCTTCAGATAGAGCTCCCGCAGCGCCCGCGGATTGAGACGCGAATCGTTCTCACTGCGATTTATCTCCTGGTTGTTTGCGGCATAATGTTTCAATGAAACGCCAACGTCGTTTTTCTGTATGCCTTTTACGTATGCAGCCGCTATCTTACCGCTCAGGAGCGGATCTTCACTGAAATATTCAAAGTTACGGCCGCACAACGGATTCCTATGCAGGTTCATGCCCGGCGCAAGCAGCACGTCAACGCCGTACTCGCGAACCTCTTCGCCCATTGTTGTCATGAGTTCTTCAATAAGGGCAGTGTTCCAGGTACAGGCAAGCACCGTACCTACGGGATAACCTGTGCAGTAGTAGGTCTGCTCATCACCCCTGCGGATAGGCTCAATGCGAAGTCCGGCAGGACCGTCGGCCAAAACCGTTCTGGGTATTCCCAGTCTGGCGATAGCCTGTGTGGTACCTGCGGCTCCGGGTACGGTAGTAACATCCGATGCCGTCATTGAGCCGGCATTCATGCTTCCCCATCCGCCGCCGGTGATAAGTGTCGCTTTCTCTTCAAGTGTCATAGCCTTGAGAACTTCGTCTATATTGTCAGTCCCTAGTCTGGGCTGAGCCAAGACGGTTACCGCTCCGATAACCGCCAGAATAAATATGGATAATCTCTTCATTTGGATAATATTTAAATATTTGATTACTAATAATGCAAATTTAACGTTCTTTACCAAACAATCATAAAAACCGGTGAAAATTATTCTTCGGCTTTCAATATCGGGAATCTGTTGTAACTTTGTTCCGAACATATTGTAACTGTAAATGATAAAAACGATTGTATTTGATTTCGGTAATGTGCTGATTGATTGGAGTCCCTATTATCTCTATTCACCCTATTTCCGCAATGAAGAGACCTGCCGTTACTTTGTAGAGAATGTTATAGACCGGAAGTGGTTCACTCAAATTGACAAGGGGAGGCCGATGGATGTGTGTACGGCCGAACTTACAGATGCTTATCCTGAGTATGCTCAGCCCATTAGCTTTTTCCGCGACCGCTGGTTTGAGATGTGCCGTGGCCAGATTGAAGGGATGCAGGAGCTTGTAGAAGAGCTGAAAGGGAGAGGGTATGGAATTTACGGCCTTAGCAACTGGCCTGCCGAAACTTTTCCCGGAGCTCTGGAACGTTTCCCCGTACTGGGACTCATGGAAGGATACGTAGTTTCCAGTTATGTCAATCTTGTAAAACCCGATATAGCCATCTATAAGCTGCTTATTGAAAGGTTCGGACTTAATCCTTCCGAGTCTCTTTTCATAGATGACCGCGAAGAAAATGTGGAAGGTGCGCGGAAGGCGGGCATGAAGAGCCTGAGGTTCGATGGTGTCGAGGCTCTCAAAGACTCACTCCAAACCATTTTAGAATTAGGTATAAATAGACCCGAACTGTCCTGAATCCCTCCAATATAGCTTTCAAAAGGTTTCAAACGGTCTGATAATGGCTCGAAAGACGGTCGATAAACAGTTTGGGAATTTGACTGATAATGAATAGGATTGAGAATTAGCCCGTACGATTAACAGAATTCGTTTATACTTAAACCTTAACCGTTTTGTTCAGTCAAATAGTAGAGTATGAAAAAAAGTGCGACTGTAAGTCTATTGCTGACCCTTTTATTAATGGTTTGCGTTAATATTAAGGCGCAGGATTCCGATTTTTTTAGCGTAGAATCATCGGGATATCAAGACCTGGACGTTGGACTGCCGGCATATAATGAAAGAACCATAGGTCAACCGGGAGCTGCTATAAACATTGGAATGCCGGAATCGGATTACGGTTCGCTCTATTTGGAATCGGACCCTCCCGGAGCCAATGTCTTTATTGATGATATTCTGCAAGGAGTCACCCCGTTGCTCATAACCGATGTACTTGACGGCGTATATAGCATCCGTTTCGAAAAGGAGGGCTATCTGAACCACTATAACACTGTCGAGGTAGCCGCAAAACTTACGGCAAAAGTCACTGCAAATATGCTGCCCCGCGAAAAGACATGGTTCATGCCCGACGAACTCTACACCACACTCATATACGAATACAGCGCTATAAACAACAACAATTGGGCTGTAGGCAACTCATGGGGCGTATTTTTTAAGAATTTTAATCTGGAACAGACCATCACTGTCCATATCGGCATGCGAAATTCAATCGGATTCGAAGGCGCTTTCGGCTACGGCTTCATAATTGCCGACCGTTTCAGACTTACTCCGCAGATAGCTTATTCCGGTATCAACATCAACGATATCAGGAACGACAAGGACTATTGGATCGGCTATCTCAGGGGCGCCCTGAATCTTAAGGCAGCCATAACGGAGCAGTATGCCCTCTACGGTTCCATCATATATGACAAAAGCGGCCCCGGATTCAGGATCGGAGCCCTTTTCTATGTCAATTGATCCTACTGTTTGCTCTCTTTTAACTGCTAACTAACTTTAATAGTCAGCTTCATTTCGGTTACTAATTTTCGGTTATTACTATTTGGTAACCACGTTACGGTAACAGTATTTCAATTATCACATATCAATCTCTGCTTATATAGTGCAGATAGGCCAGCAGCGCCATTTTGCCGCGCATTGTTTCGCGGGGCGTAAATTCACTGTTCACCCACAAGTAACGCTGGTTGAAGAACGACTCCTGATGCGGCCATCCGCCGTTGTTCCAGTCCGGATAACAGCGGGCAAGCAGGATGCGGGCATCGCCTCCGTCGCCGCGTGACCAAGTTTCGGTGCCGTTGAACGGGGTCTGTCCGGGATGTGAGCCGGGAACGCCATCATTCCGTCCGGTGGTGTAGCAGTCCACGATATGCCGCTCTCCAAGTCCTGTCATCTCGACAGTATTGGAGGGGTTGCGGCCAAGTCCCCAATCGGCTTCAATATGCATGGCACGTTCCAACTGCTGTCTGCGCGGAGCATCGGTTGCAATGTAATGGGCCATCATCACCAGTTGCAGATTTTGCGATACCTGCCAGCGGCTGTCATTGGCGCTGCGGCGTGAAGGGCGCGTCTCTATCAGATTGACATTGTTTGCATCGGCCTGGGCATTGACGGCAGCCTTGATGTTGGCGTAGAGTTCCGGATAGTGACGTTCGTGCGGACATACCAGATAGGCGGCTGTACCCCATATCTGATAGTAGCGGGCGGCTCCTTTGTCGAATATCTTCGATGTAGGCTCCGTGACACGGCTTTCGGCAGCCATTATATCCTCCCAACTGCGTTCTCCCGTAATGTTATAGAGGTATGCGGCAGCCAGATGGCGGAAATCGCGGCCGCGCATGCTTGCGCTGCCTATATCCTGAGTGTCGTCAAGCTGCCGGTTCTCCTGCTTCTCTGCAAAACGGAACGCCTTGACGG
>LSQX01379559.1_pt1 | contig 11494 bp, 6 predicted proteins | sample 654561 | NCBI WGS metagenome assembly LSQX01 (sample SAMN04489861, study PRJNA283612) | anaerobic digester metagenome | isolation source: 4 biogas reactors fed with cattle manure at either 37C or 55C with and... | place: Denmark: Kongens Lyngby | collected 2014 | reverse complement strand
AGGGGTGGGAGACCCACGTTTTGGGAGAGGGGAGACTCTTCCCCAACGCCCATGAGGCGATAGTCACCTTACGTAAAGAGAGTGGCGCTATCGACCAAGACCTCCCCCCATTTGTGATTGCCGATGATGGGAAGCCTGTGGGAACCATCGAAGATGACGACAGTGTGATCCTCTTCAACTTCCGTGGAGACCGTGCCCTTGAGCTCTCCAAAGCTTTTGAGGCGGAGACCCTGGAAGAGTTTGACCGTAAGCGCCACCCCAAAGTGGAGTTTGCCGGAATGATGGAGTACGATGGCGATCTCCATGTCCCCAAGCAATACTTGGTTGATCCCCCCTCTATTGACCGCACTATGGCTGAGTTCTTGGTTGCCAACAACGTAAGGCAATACTCGATTAGTGAGACGCAGAAGTTTGGTCACGTCACCTACTTCTTTAACGGTAACCGCACCGGAAAGTTTAGCGAAGAGTTGGAGACCTATGTTGAGGTCCACTCCGATATCGTCCCCTTTGAGCAGCGCCCTTGGATGAAGTGTGCTGAAATTACCGATAAGGTGATTGAGGCGATTGAGGGGGGTGAGTACGACTTTATCAAGCTCAACTACCCCAATGGGGATATGGTGGGACACACCGGAATCTATCAAGCAGTCCTCTGCTCCATGGAGGCAATGGACCTCCAGTTGGCTCGCCTCAAGAAGGCAATCGACAAGGTGGGCGGGGTCTTAATCCTTACAGCCGACCATGGCAACAGCGACGACATGTATGAGCACGACAAGAGTGGAGCTGTAAAACTGAAAGAGGATGGCTCTCCCCAATCTAAAACGAGCCACTCCCTCAACCCGGTCCCCTTTATCATCTACGACCCCACTTACAAAGGGGAGTACTCCTTAGAGCTGAAGAAGGGGTTGGGAATTAGTTCGATTGCTGCGACCTGTATGGAGTTCTTAGGTTTGGAACCCCCAGCCGATTACGATGAGAGTATTATAGAGCTCAACTAGAGCTGAGCAAAACGTCCTCGGGGGATTCGCATTAGAACCCCGAGGGGGTAGAGGGCGAGCCCGACTAGGGCTCCGCTCTTTCCATAAGCCACAAAACAGAGATAATTCCCCGCGACAATAAAGATCAGACTCAAATAGCCGAGGAGGGAGTTTAGGGTAAGCTCCCTGAAAAAGAGGACCACAAAACTAAATATTGCCAACACTGCCAAGATTAATGTGATGTAGAAGAAGAGGGACCCTTTTATCCAGAGGGCAGGATTGTGGGGGGCAATGGCTGGAGCTGTCGGAATTAAGAGGGCCAAGAAGGCGACCAAGATGAAGGCGACTACGGTGTAGAGGGGGATCCTCGAGGTGTTGATTCCAAAGTGGAAAAGGCTCAAGAAGAAGGAGACCACCAAGAAGAAGAGCTGGGCAAAGGTGAAGAGCTGGGCAAAGGGGAGGAGAGTGGTAAGCATAAGCTCTCCCGTTAGGGCATATTCGACAATTGCCGGTACGTTGGCCAAGGGGATAACTAAAAAGAGGAGTGGTAAAAGGAGGCTCTCAACTTTGTTACGCAGTGAATAGGGGAAGAAGAGGACCAGGAACATCCCAACTACCGAGAAAATTAGGTGGATAAAGGTCACCAGAGTGCGACTTACCCATAGGAGGGCAAAAGAGAGGAGAAGATAAAGGAGAAAAAGGAGGATCTTCTTTACAAGAGTTCTCCCCATACCTTACATCTTCTCGGCAGGTATCACCCCAATATCGCTTGCTCGGGCGGTAAGGCGTGAACTGAAAGCAGCCCCAAATGCAATTACAAAAGCATCAAGTGACAACCCAAGGATCTGCAAGAGTGGTAGCAAGATAAGGAGTTGCCCCTCAACGATTGAGTAGGCTGGTGCGCTAATCGCCCTGAAGAGCATAAAGATGATAAAGATGAGCTCTGCTCCGGGGGAGAAAGAGGCTCCCAAGGAGAAGAGGGCCGAACCAAGGGCAATCAAGACCATCAACTGGATGGGGGGGAGGGCTCCCTGAAGTGTTGTTACAAACCCTATAGTGACCAGAGTGGCAATCAAGGCACTCCCAGCACGTGAGATCACAGTGAGGAGGGGGACCGAGATTCCCAAGGCTCGTTTACGGGAGCCTATATTTTGTTGGGTCAGTGCAATGAGGGGGATAGTCCCAAAAAGAATCGAGTTTGAAAAACCTGATGCGAAAACAGCTGGGAAGGCCCCACTAATAATCCGGTAAGGGTTACCCCCTTTAAAGCCGGTTAAAATTCCAAAGAGGAGGGGGAGAAGAATTACCAAAGTAGCTACTACCGCTATAGCCAATCCAATAAGGAGCCAGAAGTCGTTAATCTGCAAGAAATCGGCAATGGTGTAATTTAAGAACCATTCGGCACTAATGACTAAGAGGAAAAGGGCTCCCCACACCGTCATTATGCGGGCGAGACGAACCATCACCTCTCCAAAAGAGTTGACCACTACATAGGCGGGGCGAATAGCCTCTTTGTCGGGGCGCAAGGCGTAGCCAATAAAGAGGGCCACCACCAGTATTGGTAAGAGGGTGATGCTACTCAAGGTGAACTGGTGGAATGCGTTGTCGCTGATGAAGTAGCGCCCTATGTTTGAGAAATCGAAGAAAACAGGCGCTGCTGCACTACTGCCCATCGATGTTAACGTGAGCGAGAAGGGCTTAATAAGGAAAATACCCATACCGGCAAAGCTAAGTAGCAACGCTGCGAGGAGAGCCCACATTATGGTCGCCGCAAAGACCAGAAGGGTGTCTTTGTGACGTCGTAGAGAGGCAATAGCGGAGAGGGCTAAAACAAAAATCAGCGGGAATAGGATAAAGATTCCCAGCGATTTAACAATAGGTGAGAGGGTTGCCAGAATCAGATGATAAGGGGCCCAGTTCTTTAAGAGGAGGCTTGCAACAAATCCTAACACCAAGGCAATTGGGTAAGTAATCCTTGTTTTCATAATAGCAAGATTATCCCATCAGTATAATTAAGTCAATTATTTAACCGTTCCAGAGCCCCTAAAGAGGCTAAAAGGGGCTCTACTTGGTATTCTGCATGAAATTCTTTGCTCATCCACAGGCGTACCATTTTTTCAGCCCTCTCTTGAGCCTCAACCCCCTCTTGGAGACAAGCCCCTAAAGCGAGGTAGTAAAAACTCTCCTGAAGAGACTCTTTGTGGTACCATTTTATCCCTTCATGCTCATTGTACCTCACAGCAGCTCTAAAGAGGGGCTCGTTAAAAAGCTCTTCTAAGGAGCGCTTGGCATCAATTGTCTCTGTGGCAAACTTGAGGGGAGGCGCTAAGATGAAGAGGGCTTTAGAGACCACTCCAGCCCACTCTTCGGGGGGCGCTAGCGGGGAGAGGAGCTCCTCAAAGAAAGCTTCAAGGTGGAGCCTCTCCACTAAAGCTCCCAGCTCTTCCATGCCCACCTCAGGGGGGGCAAAGGGTTTAATGAGGAGGGCAGCTACTACCACCAAGGGGAGTTCATCAATCACTCTACCACCTCGGGCTAATAGAGAATCTTGCTTTGCAAAGACCCCAATCAAGTTTTGGAGAAGCTCTAAAAGGGCTTTGGGTTGCACCTCATACCCCTTGAAGGGGAACTCTTCAGCCTCAAGGAGGATTGAGAGGCGGGCATAAGCTTCACCAGCCAATAGGGCAAAGGAGCGGATCTCTTTAGAGGCGACTGAGCCTCCGGTGACAATCTTACCAATTGTCTCGAGCATCCCCTTCGACCTAAAGTTGTCGAGGGCTTGGAAGATTGGTTGTAACCTAATGATTGCCAAGTCACGTTCGAAGGTGGCACTGCCCCTCCCTTTAAGTTGGCGGCAGAGCTGCTCATAGGAGCCATCGAGATCTTCCACCTCACGCACATTGAGCCACACCTCACTCTGGTATCCATCGAGCGAGACCCACAACCCCTCTTCATAAATAGTTGTCGAGGGGACGATATAGGTGAGTCCTTCGGGGAACTTTTCGTAGAGCATGTAGTGGCGCACTTTGTCTGAGAGTCCTAAACTCTCACCCAAAGAGCGACTGCGGTTGTGGCGTCCACCACCATCGCGTACCATCTTTTGGACCGAATTGCGCATTCTTCCTTGAGCCTGCTGATAGCGGTTGTTGTAGAGGACTAAACTCTTATGGTTATCGGTGCCATTGGTATAGGCGAAGATCGAGTCGACAACGTGGTGGTTGTCGTAGAGGTCAAAGAGCTCAAAGTGGTCAACTCCGCTAAAGAGGTAGCGCAACTTTAAGAGGGGGAAAATACGTCGTTCGTGCTCTCTAATCAAGTGCTCATCGGGATACTCGTTCCAATAGGAGCGGCTATACTCCATCCCGTACTTCTCTTTGAACCCCTCAATTTGGCCGTGACCAAACATCGGTAACCCCGGCATTGTAGCTAAGAGGGTGGTGACTCCAAAATATTTGTCACCGTTACCAAACTGGGCGTAGGCGGTCTCCTCATCGGGGTTGTTCATGAAGTTGACAAAGCGCTTGAGAATCTCGGGGTCAAAGGAGAGGGTGTTCTTCATCGTCTCACGGTACTTGTGGTTCTCCTCATCCTTCAACATGTTCATGAAGGCGCTGTTGTAGACCCGGTGCATCCCCAAGGTGCGGACAAAGTACCCCTCCATCATCCAGAAAGCCTCAGCCAAGAGGAGGGTATCGGGGACCTCCTTGGCGATGCGGTCGACCACCTCTCGCCAAAACTCTTGGGGTATTTTGCGATCAAACTCTTCGGCAGAAAGGGAGGCGCTGGCCCTACCGGGGATGTCGCCCCCCTCTCCTAAGAGGGGGTACCAGAGGCGCTGAATGTGGCGCTTGGCAAGGGTCATGGCGGCATCAAACCTGATAACCTGGAAGTTACGGGCAACGTGGAGGATCTGCTGAATCACAGCCTCTCTCGCAATTGGATTAAGAAAATCTATCTGGGCAGTGTCGTTCCAGGGCATCGATGTCCCATCGTTACCGTGGAAGATATAGGTTGTCTCCCCCGTCTCCCGGTCGTGGCGACGGAAGGTGACGGCAGCATCACTGCGGTCCCAGTAGTGGTCTTCAAGCTTTATCTCAATCCGGGGATTATCGGATAGGTCTTCGCCGTTGTAGGTGTAAGCGGGGAAGGGGGGGTAGGGGGTTTGGATAAAGTAGTCACTGTGGTTAATTATCCAATCGCTATCTAAGCCGGTGTGGTTAGGGACCATGTCGCTGGCCAACCTGATCCCCCGCTGCTTACAGCGGTGATCGAGATCTTTGAGAGCTTCCCAGCCACCAAGGCTAGCTGCGATTTCATACCCCTGCAGCGAGTAGGCTGAAGCCTCAGCTTCGGGGTTCCCCGTCATAATCTTTATCTTCTTAGAGGCCCTGCTCCGCTCCCACAGCCCAATTAACCAGAGGCTGGAGAAACCGCGCCGGGCAATTAAGTCGAGCTCGTAATCGGGAATCTCATCGAGGCGCTCAATGGGGTAGTTGTAAGTTTTGGAGAGTTGGTGGAGCCACACTAAAGTGCTCTTGGCCAACATCACCACATTGGGCATCCAGTTTTTATCATCACTATAAGCTTCAGCTTCGTAGTCAGTCGGGGTGTAGGTGTAGACTGCGGGGGCACCGCCGCCCCCGTCGCCAATCCTCACCTTCCCCTCCTCCCGTAAGAGGTCGAGGGCCCTTAAGAGTTGGAACTTGAGCTGATCGGGGAGGAGTCCTTTCCAGTAGTAGAGGATGTAGTTGATCTGATCGATGAGGGAGTTGGGATGGACCCTTCCCGGTTGAGACAAGAAGGTGAAAAGGTCAAACCCCTCCTCACCAATGGCACTGTTCTCCTCCACATAGGAGTTCATCTCCTCTAAAAGGGTGGAGAAGGGGGGCGGGAAGACGAGCCCTTTGGGGCGTAGCAGTGGCGTAGCTGCTTTTAAGAGGGCCTTGTTATCAACCATTACGTTGTAGATAAAGAGGGCCCGACTCCCCTCTTCCATAAGGAAGGGGGCTGTTGGATTCTTAGCATTGAGGAGGGGGGAGGGGAATTCCCGAGAGAAGAAGAGGAGAGCCTCTTTCTTCTCCTTATCGCGGGTAATGGTTTTTGTCAGTTTTTGAAAGATGGGGAGGTTCTCCCCTTTGACAAAACTGGTGACCACCCCCTGGTAGAGGTGGTGGAGAATGGCTGTCGCGTAGAGCTTGGCTGCCGATAACATCTCGTCACCCCCCCGCTCCTTCTCCTTCTCATTGAAACGGTGGGCAAAAAGTTGGGCCTCTTCGTAAAGGGCAGAGAGTTTCATCTCACGTACAAAGAGGGGATCGTGGTAATCGATTGCTTCACGGGCGCGTAGTGCTACTCTTAAATCTCTTATTTCCATCCTTTTCTCCTCACTCTTAGTATCCCTGTCGTCAGCCCCTTAAGTCAACCAAAATTGCCCAAATGCTCCTCCAAGAGGGCGCGTCCCCTTTGGCAAAGGGTGGGCAGAAGGGCCTCTTCAAGGGGGGTGAAGCGGGAGAGGACATGGGAAGAGACCTCTCCCCTTGGGGGGCGCCCAATACCGAGGCGTAGGCGATAGAATTGGTCATTTCCCAAGTGTTGCTTCATAGAGCGAAGTCCCTTGTGTCCCGCCAAGCCTCCCCCTTGTTGTAGTTTAATCTCTTCGAACTCAAGTTCAATGTCGTCGTGGACAACCAGGATCTCTCCGCTCTTTAGGGAGAAGTAGTGGCTCATCGCTTGGACACTACGCCCACTCTCGTTCATAAAGAGGAGGGGCTTTAAAAGGTAGCAACTTCTCCCCCCAATTAAAGTAGAGGACCACTCCCCGTGAAACTTCTTTTGCCATTGGAGAGGGGGGAGATCCTTCAAGAGGGAATAGAGGAAAATCCACCCCAGATTGTGGCGGGTTTTTGCATATTTTTGCCCTTTGTTGCCAAGGAAGACGATGAGCTTTATCATGATAGCTAATCATAGTTGGTTAGAGCCGTTACGGCAAGGAGAGGCACTATGTTCCTGATAATTTTCTATGTTCCAGTCCCCGAAGCGGAGTTGGTTAAGAGGGCCCTTTTTGAAGCAGGGGCGGGGAGAATTGGTGACTACCAAGAGTGCTCTTGGGAGGTGTTGGGGGAGGGGCAGTTTCGCCCAATGGAGGGGAGTGCCTCCTTCCTGGGTAAAGAGGGAGAAGTTGAGCGAGTGGCTGAACTACGCGTTGAGATGGTAGTGGAAGAGCCCTTTATCGATGAAGTTGTTAAAGCCCTCCTCGAAGCTCACCCCTACGAAGAGCCAGCCTACCATGTTTTGAAAACAGATAACTATTGAGCCAACATAAACTACCTGTTAAGATTCGCACCATGGAGAGCTCCCGACACCTAGAAAAACTTTCTCAAGAATCACTTATTATCCTCGACGGGGCGATGGGGACCCTCTTACAAAACCTTGAGCTCAGTGATGCTGAGGTAACCCTCAATGGCTCGGGACCCCACCATGGGTGTAACGAGCTCCTCTCCCTAACCAGGGGCGATTTAATCTACGAGATCCACTGTGACTACCTCGATGCAGGGGCCCATATAATTGAGACCAACACCTTTGGGGCCAACCGTTTTTCCTTAAGTGAGTACCACCTTGAAGAGTATGTCTATGACCTCAATTTAGCAGCCGCCGAGATTGCCCGCGCCGCCGTTGAGAGTATGGAAGGGGGGCAGATGGCCTTCGTTGCCGGAGTGGTGGGACCCACCGGCAAGATGGCCTCTTTCTCTCCCCGTGTCGATGACTTAACCTATCGTGAAGTTACCTTTGACGATTTTGTAGAGGTCTACAAAGAGCAAATAGAGCCTTTAATCGACGGTGGTGTCGATATTTTATTGATTGAAACCGTCTTTGACACCCTTGTTGCCAAAGCTGCCCTCTTTGCTGCTTATGAAGTTATGGAGGAGCGTGGGGTTGAGATTCCGGTAATGGTCTCGGTCACTATCAGCGACAAGAGTCGACGTACCCTCTCTGGGCAAACCCTCTCTGCCTTCGTTGATACCCTCGCAGCTTACCCCCTCTTCTCGCTGGGGCTGAACTGCTCAACCGGAGCTGAGGAGATGCTCCCCTTGATCGAGGAGCTGGCCCGCCTCTCCCCCTTTCGTATCTCAGCCCACCCCAATGCCGGCTTCCCCGACCACAGCGGTCTCTACCGACAAACACCGGCTGAGTTTGCCACCCTCTTGGCCCCTATCTTAGAGAGAGGGCTCCTCAATATTGTGGGGGGGTGCTGTGGCACTACCCCCGACCACATTGCTGCCCTTAAAGCGGTGGCTCAAAAGGGGAGAGTCAGAGTTCTCCCCCCCTTTGATGAGGAGTTGAAACTGAGTGGGCTCGAATCGCTAAAGAGGACAACCCCTTTTATTGTTGTGGGGGAGAGAACCAATGTGGCCGGCTCGCGTCGCTTTGCCCGCCTCATTCGACAGAAGAACTACAGCGCCGCCCTCGAAATTGCCAAGGGGCAAATTGAACAGGGGGCCCAAGTAATTGATATCTGTATGGATGACCCCCTCCTTGAGGGAGCTGATGAGATGGTCACCTTCTTACGTCTTTGTGCTGCAGAGCCCGAAATTAGCTCCATCCCCTTTATGCTCGACTCCTCCCAGTGGTCTGTGATTGAGGCGGGACTCAAGGAGGTACAGGGGCGGTGTGTGGTCAACTCAATCAGCCTCAAAGAGGGGGAGGAGCTCTTTTTAGAGCGGGCCCGCCATATCGCTCGAATGGGGGGCGCTATAATGGTGATGCTCTTTGATGAGGAGGGGCAAGCCGATACCTATGAGCGCAAGTGTGAAGTAGCCCAACGCTCCTATGAGCTTCTCATTGGGCACAATATTTGCCCCCCCTCCTCAATTATCATCGACCCCAACGTCCTCACCATTGCCACGGGTATCGATGAGCACGACACCTATGGGCGCGATTTTATCAAGGCAGTAGCCTGGATAAAAACCAACCTCCCCCATGTGACAGTGAGTGGCGGGGTGAGTAACCTCTCCTTTGCCTTTAGGGGAAACAACCCCTTGCGCCAAGCAATCCATGCCGTCTTCTTGGAAGAGGCGGCCCTCGACATGGCGATTATCGATCCCGCTTCTCCCCTGGCATTAGATCTTTTTCCACCCCAAGTGGTAGCCACTATACGCAGCCTCATCTTGGCTGAAGGGGAGTTAGCCAAACACCGTGAAGAGTTGATCTCCCTCGCCATGGAGGCCATTGAGAGGGAGAGTGGGCCCACAGAGAAGTTGGCTTGGAGAACTCTCCCCCTGGAAGAGCGCTTGGCGGAAGCATTGGTGCGGGGAGAGGAGAAGTTCTTAGAGGAGGACCTCTCAACTGAGAGCCCCCTCTCTCCGGTTGAATTGATAGAAGGACCCCTTTTAGAGGGGATGAAACGGGTTGGTCACCTCTTTGGAGAGGGGAGACTCTTCCTCCCCCAAGTGGTGCGCTCGGCGCGGGTGATGAAGCGGGCAGTTGAGATCTTGAAGCCACGCCTTACAGAGGGGCAGGGGGAGGTGGCTAACCATGCAGGAGTTGTCCTCTTAGCCACAGTTAAGGGGGATGTGCACGATATTGGGAAAAACATCTTGGCTCTGGTTCTGGAGTGTAACAACTTCCGCGTAGTAGATCTGGGAGTGATGGTCCCCCCTGAAGAGATCTTAGCTAAAGCTGTTGAAGAAAAAGCCGATCTAGTTGGCTTGAGTGGCTTAATTACCCCCTCGTTGGTTGAGATGGGGAGGGTGTGTACCCTCTTCCAAGAGGCTGTTTTAAAGATTCCCCTCCTTATTGGGGGGGCAACTACCAGTCAAGAACACACCGCTCTCCGCTTAGCTCCCCTCTACGACTACGTAGTCCACGCCAATGATGCTTCAAGCGGAGTGATGGCAGCCCTCTCCTTAACAGGTAAAGGGGGAGAGCGCTTTATGGAGGAGAGGCAAAGCCACTATCGCAAGATTGCCCAAGAGCTTGCAAGAGCCCCTGAAGAGTTGCTCTCTTACCCAGAAGCTCTTAAGCGACGCTACATTAAAAAAGAGGTCTCCCCAGCTCCCAAGAGTGGGGGGGTATTTACCGTTAAGGGGATCCCTTTAGCAGAGGTACTCCCTCTCGTTAACTGGCGAATGGTCGCCGCTGCTTGGCGAGTTAGTGGGCAAAGTGAAGAGGGGATAAGGGTTATTGAGGAGGCTAAGGGGCTCCTTGAAGAGGAGCGGATTTACTCCCTTTTAGAGGCCTCTTTGGCTGCTGTGGTTGGTATTTTTAAAGCTAAAGCAATAAATGAGCACTCATTTAAGATTTTCGATGGAGAGGGAGGGGAGAGGGCTTTCTCCTTTTTACGCTCCCAAAAAAGTGACTCTGCCGGAGTTTGCCGCTCCTTAGCCGATTATGTCCACCCCTTAAAAGAGGATTGGGTGGGGATGTTTGTTGCCACCGCCGGTTTAGAGATTCAGGGGTATATTGAAGAGCTCCGCTCGGCGGGGGATGATTACAAAGCCCTCCTCTTAGCGATGGTGAGTGACCGCTTAGCGGAAGCCTTCAGCGCCTACTTGGAGAAACAGATTGAAGAGCAGTGGTGGGGGGCTCCGGTTATTCGCCCTGCCATCGGTTACCCCTCAGCCCCCGACCACGCTCAAAAGGGGCAAGTCTTTGAACTTCTTAAAGCGAGGGAGACAATTGGCGTTGCCTTGAGTGACAACTATGCTATGATACCTACAGCCTCGGTGTGTGGTCTCTATTTTGTGGGTGAAGGGCTCTCCTATTTCGATATTAAAAGGGTAGGTGAAGATCAGAAGCGGGACAATGGTGCCTGGCGCGATGAGTTGGAGTTGTGGTTGTGAAAGTAACTGAAATTATTGAAAAGGGCCAAGGGCCCCTCTTTACCTTCGAGTTGTTGCCCCCTCTGCAAGGGGAGACTATCGATTCAATTTACGAGGCGATAGAAGTTCTCCTCCCTTATAAGCCAGCCTATATTAATATCACCAACCACCAGATGGAGACACTCTACCAAGAGCGAGAAGATGGACTCTTGGAGCGAATCTCTTTACGTAAAAGGCCGGGGACTCTGGGCCTCTCGGCAGCCATTCAGTACAAGTATGGAATCGATGTGGTCCCCCACATCATCTGTGGCGGAGTGACCAAAGAGCAAATAGATGACCTCCTCAGCGAATTGGTCTTTTTAGAGATCGATAACGTTTTAGTCTTACGGGGAGACCCCCCTGCCGGTAAACGGCGCTTTGAAGCCACCCCCGGAGGGCACCAATATTCCGATTCGCTGGTGCGCCAAATAGCTGAGAAAGAGTGGGCTGACTTCTCCATTGGGGTTGCCGGTTATCCTGAGAAACATATCGAAGCTCCCAACCTTGAACACGATATCGCAATGCTCAAGGGGAAGATTGAGGCGGGAGCCCACTACGTTGTAACTCAGATGTTCTTTGAAAACAGCCACTACTTCGCCTTTGTGGAGCGCTGTCGTACGGCGGGGATTGATGTTCCTATCATTCCGGGAATTAAACCTCTGC